>Ga0187784_10000746_pt1 | contig 24693 bp, 17 predicted proteins | sample 1015_SJ02_MP15_2_FD_132964 | JGI IMG/M metagenome (GOLD analysis project Ga0187784, IMG submission 132964) | Tropical peat soil microbial communities from peatlands in Department of Meta, Colombia - 1015_SJ02_MP15_20_MG | ecosystem: Environmental > Terrestrial > Soil > Wetlands > Peat | place... | reverse complement strand
CTGCCTTTCGAGCGTGAGAATGTCACCGAGCGATTTTAGAGCCAGCAAACCAGGTGAATCCTCCGGCCCCGAACCGAAGAGCCCACTCGGACCGGGAGCCTTGCGTATTGGTCGGGCGCGGCCCTGATCGTCATGAGTGACTTCCGTAGCTAGTGCGTTCCCGTCTTCAGAACGGTCGGCCACGAGCCATAGACCACTGTCGCGAAGTCTGAAAATTGATACCGGGTGAGCGAGATGCCCTTCGCTTTTCCTTAAAAACTTATCTACCTCGTCGCGTTCGTGCGACGCTAGCATTCCAGGCATATGGAGTGTGTCAATAACGAGAATGACCTCAACAGGAGGATCGGGTCTTACCGACACTCTGTCGAATGCCTGAAACGACAGAATCCTGTTTGGCTGGCCATTGTCGAGCACCAGAAAGTCGGTTGATTTGAGAGCCGCCGTAGGCTTGCCTGCTTTGTCGGTTGCCAGAACATCAACCTTAATCAACCCTCCGCTGACTTCATTAGCGGAAAGCGGTCTCCCATCCTGTGTCGAATTGGTGGTCTGGCCGGACACGACTAGAAATACTGTGTTTGCAAAGGCGCAAAGAAGAGGGACACACCACAAGTACAGTCTCCGCGTTCTGTAAGCCGAACCTCGCGAATGATGGGTAATCTTCACCATCTACCTTGATCGCAGATTATAAGCCTCGGTCGGACTGACGAAGGTGGGTGTTGCAGTTTTGCCGTTCTCTCCTTGCCCTGTGCGGCAGTTTGACACAGCCTCGGAGCCGCGAACGGTACGAGATCATTTTCGAACTGGCGCCCGGCGAGCAGGATATCGCTTGAGCAAACCTGCAGTGTCGGATTTGCATGAACTACCATCCGGCGCGGAGCTCTTGGCTTCGCGATGACCGTGATATTGCTGGAAGACCATTTCAAATATCTGCACAAGAACAGGCAGCGTCGGATTCTCCAAACTGTGAATTGTGCCGTGATGAATGTTCAAGTGGCGCAATTTCATCCATTTCGATGAGTCTTTTTCGAATGGGGCCAAGAGAGTGAGCGGAACGTTTGTCAGGTTCACCAACACCGGAGACAGAGCGAAGTTGTATGGTCGCGCCTGATCCCGTCGCAAACGACGTAATGCCGCATAACATTTGGTGGGGTGAGGCAATGCGTCTCATGACCGGCAGGCGAAACCAGCCCGGCATTGGACATCGCAATCCGAGAACCCGGTTCAATATCCATTGCCAGCCTTCCCTGATCCACGTCGCCACTTCACCCTCCTGATTACGACCCTCTTTAGTTAGGGCGACAGTAAAGGCCAAGACCGTGTTCACTTATCTTGACGAGGTGAATACCAGATTCGTCTTGTGTGTACAGAGCGTAACGTTTGGCGGACATACCGTATCCGTACAGCAGTCGTTGACGACCTTCCGAATCAAAATTGAGTTCTTGGACGATGTTCAGGATTGAGCCTGGAATCACTTTCTTGTCGTAGGGATTCAGAGCTTCAAATCGGTTGACTATTTCTCTGACTTTCTTCCATGGCAAGGACTGATGGCATCGCTACCATCGGGCATACGATGCGAGCCGCCTTACACCGAACGAGCTCCCCTTGTTCGGACGAGACGATAGCCATGGAATCGGTGTCGCACATAAGGTACGTTCCGCCTGCATTCGTAACCATCCTTTCCAACATCGCCAATAGTAAGCGGCCCCCTGATGTAATCAGCGAGGTCACGGGGAAATACCAAGGACCTGGCACTTCCATGACGCAGGCTCGTTCAGTTCCGCTGAGTTCTCCCGAGAAAATGCCAATCTTCTTCGCTTTGTTCTTTCCAACTTGAAGCTTGTTGACTTCGGCGTAGATTCCATAGCAACCGGCATTCGCCAGGATCTTGTGGAAGTAGTAGAGGGGGTCGGTCTTTTGCCTTCCCTTCCGCTCTTCGATGACTTTGCGAAAGAAGTCATCTGTGTGGCGATCGATCGAACCTGTTCCCAACCTTACCGGTGTCATGGCCTTTTGCATGCCCAGAGGTTCGATCCGGATAGCGCGTAAATCTTCGGTATTTTTCCAGTGAGCAGCGCTGATGCAACGATGTCGGGACCGGCAAACCAAATCCGTTGACTCGATGTCAGAGGATTTAATCCGATGTTGGTTTGCTCACTTGCCTGACCGTCTCCGTACACCGTTCGAACTTGGGAGAATGTCACCGGCTGGCTGGATCAACGCGAAGCATGCGAGCGCAACAAATGCACGCAAACCACTTTCACTGAGATCGCGCACCTCAAGAAGGGAATTCGCAAACTAGAGCGGGAGACGGGCATCAGTCATCCTCGTTGTGATCGGACTCCGGTCATTCTGACCTGATTTCGATAGTTTGCGAGATTGCGAACTGTTTTATCTCCCGATCAGAGTAATAAAGACGGGGCGGCGAATGTTCGATTCGCCACCCTCGAAATCGCATTCTGAACAAAGTTGTTATTGGTTGAGTGGGTTGAAGGTGAGGATGCCCGCTTCGGTGTTGGAGCACGCACCCGCCGGATCGACCCGAACCACCGCATCTTCCTCAGCACAGAACCCACGAATACCGGTCTGGTTGATGGTCAACGGGGTGGCCACAACCGTGTATCCAACGTTCACGCCACCTGCGACTGCGCCCGTACCAGTCTTGAACGAGTATCCACTCTTGCCGCTTCCAGCAGGGTTGCCGTTATTGGCCAACACGGAATCAAGCAAGCAGCTAGTGGCCGAACTCGGAACGCAAGCCGCGCCAAGCGCACCGCCCAAGTTCACGAGTGCCGGAGCATAGCCCACCGTCGGATATCCAGTCTGATAAGTGATTTCAGCAGTGGTGACAGTACGAATCGACGCCACAGCAGACGACTCGTTCGCCGCCATGCGGGCGCGCAGCAAGTTCGGAATGGCGATAGCTGCGATGATCAGGATGATAGCCACGACGATCAGCAGCTCAATCAGTGAAAAACCCTTTTGCTTTTGCATCTCTTTTCTCCCCAAGACTTTTTTATTTGTGGTTTGGACAGGACCACATTTTGGAGAGATATGGCGCAAATGCCATTCCAATGGTTATTCCGATATTACCTTGGTTTAAATCCTAAGATTTCAATGGCTTGCAGCACTTACGCCGCTAAAGATGAGGGTCGAGTCGGCTGCGTTGACACTTTTTGTCCAACGCCTTCAGTCCTTCGTGACGTTTCTCGCTACAGTGGTTTCGCTTGGGGCTGGTAGTGAAAAGGAGCACGGCGAGTCGAGTCCACGGCACTTCTTGCAGCCGAGTCTGACTTTTCGGACCTCTCGTGTGCAATGGCTCTAATCGCAAAGGCGAGGCATCCTCAGTGGACCGGGCAAGAGTCGAACTTGCACCTGCGATGAGGGCGCAAAACGAGGGAGAAGCCCCAAGCACTCTCACCGCCGTGCTACGTTACACCACCGGCCCCAAGCGCGATCAATTTAGCACGCGCAGACAGGGTTACGTTGCCGGGGGGCAATCACCCATCTGTATGTCACACCGACTGATCTCTCTGAGGCTGCCTCTAATCGCGCGATTCTGCTAAATGGCTTCGAATGGATACCCAGGACTACGCGTCTAAGACCTTCAAGCATTCCGCTAACTGGTCGCACGAACAGGTTTTCGCATGCAGATTTTCTCCAGTGTGTGCTGGTTGATTCCCCTGCGTAGCACAAATCCGTCGTAGGAATTCCTCTTCACAGGCAGATCACGGATTAGCTTACGGATGAATTGGCACGATGGAATCCATTGCGACTGCTTCGCACGTTCCGCTTCCGCGACATCCCTGAACACCGGTTGTTGATGAGGGATCACTCGTAACGCAGTGCTACCATGGGATCGACTTTCGCGGCGCGGCGTGCTGGGATGAAACCGGCGGCGAGAGCGACCGCAGCAAGGACCGCCATGGCACCGACGAGCGTTACCGGATCGTGTGCACTCAAACCAAAAAGTAAATTCCGAAGCAGACGGACGGTTAGCAATGTCATCGCGACGCCAGGCAATAAACCAGTAATCAAGATCAGAGCAACGTCGCGCATGACCAGTCGTAGGATGGACTCCGGTAGAGCGCCGAGTGCCAGACGAACACCGAACTCGGCTCGCCGCTGAGCGACCATGTAGCTAATCGCACCATACAATCCGATCATGGCCAGCAGCAGGGCGAGACAACCAAAGAAGGAGGAGAGAGTGGCCAAGAGCCGCTCCTGGACAAGGGAATCATCAACTTGTTCGTCAAGCGACTGGAAATCGAGAGCTATGGCTTTATTAGATTCACCGATCACGTGCTCGATCTCCCGCATCAAAGACCTCAGGCGGGCATGTGTCCGCACCTCGAAAAACTCCCCGTCATCTTGCCCGGCATCAATTTGTGATGCGGGCATGAATGCCTGCGAGGGGGTATCCTCGCGGACTGATTCATATTTTGAATCCTTGACTAAGCCCACAATCTGAATGGATGGCGCAGGTGCACTCGGCTTGTCGCCCCTCCTGCGGAAGGACCTTCCAACCGGATTCACACCGGGCAGGAATTTGCGGGCAAACGTTTCATTGACGATCGCGACTGGAAGCGCATTCTTGGTATCGCTTTCTTCGAAATTGCGCCCGGCAACGAGCGGGGTGCGGAGTGTCGGAAAATATCCCGGGGAGACGAAATTGAAATAGACCAGCGAATCAGGTCCTTGAGGCGGATTGGCCGCGTCAACCTCAACTCCTTCGTTCCACTCGAATTGACTGACAGGAGTGCGAACTGACCTTCCGACGGAAACGACGCCAGGGATTGCGCGAAGACGGCCTTCTAGTTCGTCGTATAACGCAAGCCGCGACGCAGACGGAACATTGGCCATTTTGACATTGGCGTCCACCAGCAGGACATTTTTCCGATCGAATCCGATATCCAACTTTACGAGCTTTACCAAATTCCGAAGAAATAGTCCGGCAACCACCAGCAACACCAGTGAAAAAGTCATTTGAGAAGCAACGACCCATTTGCCGGAACGCGCTAATATACGCGGACGGCTTACCTCAACTCGACTTCCCTTTATCGCTGCTGCAAGGGGTACGCCTGCCGAGCATACCGCAGGAAAAGCGCCAAAGAGGACCGCCGTGAACCCACCGATTGCCGCTGCAAAGCTCAAGACACGCCAGTCCACAGACAGGTCCAAGAAGACCCTATTTTGCACGCTAGAAATGAAATGCACGAGAAGCAAGGCCCCCCATTGAGCGAGCAAAATGGCCAGGAGCGTGCCGGTGCTGGAAAGAAACAGACACTCGGTCAGCAGTTGCCGAACCAGACGGGCGCGCGATGCACCAAGGGCTTTGCGAATAGCGATTTCTTTGCGTCGCGAAGCAGCGCGTGCAAAGATCAAGCTTGCCAAATTCGTACATCCGATCAGAAGCACTAGCCCGACGGAGGCCATCAGAATCTCGAGTGGCTGTCCAAAGGTTTCGCGCAAATCGGAGACGCCTCTAGCAGCGGGCACACTTACCAAAAGATTTTCACGGAAACCCTGCTGGGCCGCCGCATCCCAATGCCCCGGTACCGCGCCACCGAATACTTTCGGTGCCAGCACTGTAAGCTCCGCTTTCAACTGTGCAGCACCAACGCCTGGCTTCACCCTACCGGCTATCCGAAGCCACCAGAAGGAACGCATATCGAGCCGACCGTCAAAAGCTGCAACTGAGCAAATAGGAATGGCGATGTCAAATTTGTTTCCGACATCGAGGCCATAGAACCCTGGTGAACTGACTCCAATCACTTCAAAAGCATGCCTGTTCAACAAAAGCGTGCTGCCGATCGCGGTCGATGCTCCCGAGAAGTGTTCCTGCCAGAAGCTGTAGCCGAGCACCGCAGTGGCTACGCAGCCGCGCTGGTCATCAGCAGGCGAAAAAAGACGGCCCAAAGCGGGTCTCACGCCGAGTGTGCTGAAGTAACTGCCGCTCGTGAATACCCCGTTTACGTACTGAACGGCGCCACTCTGTGCCAGATCGAACCTATCTGTGCTCCAGGCAAAAACACCCGAAAAAGAATTCTGCTTATCCCTCATCTGCTCCCATAGAGGGTTGGTAAAACTGGGAGTAGCATCGTCCCCGCGCATTCGGTCTGACCTGCGCAATTCAACTAACTCTTGTGGTCTCTGCACCGGAAGGAAACGCAGCAAGACTGCGTCAATCAGGCTAAAGATCGCCGTGTTGGCACCGATCCCGAGAGCCAGTGTGAGAACGGCGACGGCGGTGAATCCTGGATTCTTGCTCAGTTGACGAAGCGCGTAACGAAGATCTTGAGATAATCCGGCCATCTCAATTTGTCCTCTTTTCGCACAGCATGGCCAGAATGCCAAAGGCTAGCATCAGTACTATCGCGACTAACACTGACTCTTTCTCAGGATGCGTGGGCCAAAGAGAATGTCATTACTGGGCGTCCTGGCATTGCGAGGACCAATTGTCGCACATGGGCCCACCCGGACGAGTCCGTGCTTCTGCGGGGCCTCGCACAGAGGCATGCACACGGCCCGCACGCGCCGGGGCCCGTCAAAGTCAAAATCGGCTGATTAAGGGGTTGGGTAGGGCTTGACAGGGGGAAGGGTCCATTTTGCCGTACCAGTTGACGCCCGTACCCGTTTGATACCACGTTACCCAAGAGAAGTCACAGAGCAGAGCACGGGACAAAGCTGAGTCAGCACACGATGGCCAAGATCTCGAAAGCCGAGCACGTTCGCCACAAAACCCTGGCAAGGATATCGAGAGAGATTCAACGAACCGGGTGTCTGTCACCCTAATTGCGTTGACGCAGGGCGTTCCCCGGCTCAATGTTCAAAAAGCGAGTCAAAGGAACTGCACTCCCCGCCAGAATCACCAAGAGAACAAATACTGATACTTCGAGAAACACCGGGAAGTTTCGAGGCTCAACACCATACAATGAGGATCGGAGCCAAGGGCCAATCCCGACCGCTGCAAAAATCCCTAGCAGAATGCCGATGCCTGTCATAGTCAGCACTTGCTTTCCGAGAAGGGCTCCGATGTCAGAGCGGCGCGCACCCAACGCCATCCTGATCCCAACTTCACGCACTCGCTCGGCAAGTAGCTGTGCTAAAAGTCCGTACATGCCAACTGCAGCGAGAAACGCCGCAAGTACCCCGAAACTTGTTGCGATGTAAGCCATGAACCTCTCTCCTGCAGTGCTGTGATTGATTTCCTGAGATAGGGTGCCTACTTCGAGCAAAGGCGTGGCAGGGTCGATCGCTGCTAACGCCTGCCTTACAGGCCCAATGATCGATTCAGGGTTTCCTAGGGTTCTCACATTCAGCACAAATCCCGCTGGGAAATCATCTGCGGATTTGTAGAAAATAGGCTTCATCGGCTCGCGCATAGAGCGGTACTTCGCATTGCCCACAACTCCAACGATGATGTAAGTGGGTCCGGCAATCTTCCCCGCATCATCGTTCCCAAAGCTTCGTCCAATCGGATCGTCGTGCGGAAATAATCTTTGCGCAAAGGCTTCGTTCACGACTACTTTGATTGGCTTCACCTGCGGCGAGTCTTCAGCGGAAAAGTCACGCCCTTCTAGAACGCGCATACCCATCGCATTGAAATATCCAGGCGAAACGGTGTTGACGCTGGTGTTTAGAAAATCAGTCGATTCGATGCGTTCACCGGCTGGTGCAACGGTCATGCCTATTCCATAGGCTCTCATGACACCCCGATACGATAGTCCCGCCCCTTCTACGCTGGGCAGCTGCCGCACTCGTTCTAAAAGAGAGCGGATTCGTGGCTTTGTTTCTTCTCTCGTCCAACCGGCGACCCAAGGATCAACTGTAAAGGTCACCACATGATCTCGGTCAAAACCCGTATTTGCCCGATACAAGCCATGCAGTGTCAGTACGAGCAGCCCTGCTATGACAAGTAATAGTGTGCAAATCGCGATCTGAAGAGAAAGCAACACCTTCCTCCCGCGCCAGTCTTTCGTTGCCTGCAACCCCCGTAAAATGCTGTCGAGGCTGGTCCGTGATGCAACAACTGCCGGAGCTAGTCCAAACAAGGCTAGCGTCACTACTGCTGTGGCCAACGAGAACAGGAAGACACGATTGTCTAGCCCAAGATCTAAAGACAGGGACAAAGCTCTGGTATCCACATCGCGCAAGGAGGGCAGAAAATCAGGTAACCTCTGCGCCAGAAATTTAGAAATCAATATTCCTCCCGTCAACCCCGAGAGGCTCAAGAGGAGGCTTTCGGTCAACATCTGCCACAGCAGCCTTACGCGCGTTGCGCCAAGTGCTAGTCGGATTGCGATGTCTTCTGTTCTGGTCGCCGACCGAGCCAACATGAGACCCGCCAAGTTGGCGCAAACCAGTAACAAAACCAATGCAATGCAGTCGCGGAGAAGCCTTAGAGCGGCTTCGTACCGATCGCCAAGAATGGAGTATCCGTGCTGCAGCGAGTCCAAAGCCACACCAAGTTCGCTTTGAAACTCCGCCTGTCTAGGATGATCAGGGTAGTAAGTACGTACCGCAGCTTGCCAAAGTGCTAGGCATTCGCTCTCGGCGTGCGCTTTCGTAATGCCTGTCTTCAGCCTGCCTGCTAGCTCGAAAGGAGAGTAGTTCATATTCAAGTGCGCAGGGGAAGTCCAGAGCAGTGGTAGCGTTCGCAAGGGTACGCGCAGGTCCGGTTCCACATCAGCGGAAAAACCGTTAAACCCTCTGGGCAAAACGCCGACAATGACGAACTTGTGTCCCTGTAACGCGAGAGTCTTGCCGATCGCAGAACGATCGCCCGCAAATCTTTTCTTCCAGAAGTTGTAGCTCAGTACGGCCGGAGGAGTTCCCGCTTCCTGCTGGGCATCATCTGGAGATAGAGTGCGTCCATAAAGAGCACGCACACCGAGCGCCGAGAAGTATTCGGGAGTTGGCAGATACACCTCGACCGCTTCCGTTGGCGTGGGTTCTGTCATCGAAATCTGTAACTGCGCTTCCCCAAACACGGAGGATAGGCTGGTCGAGTACTTTCGCAACGTTTCGTAATAGCCCACCGGCACATGACCTGTTGTTGGGAGTTTCGGGTACTTTTGCACGATCCGTACGAGGTCCTCGGGATGCTGCACTGGAAGGGGGCGTATCAAAACAGCATCAAACACGCTAAAAATCAGCGTGCTCGCGCCAATTCCCACTGCCAAGAGTCCCGATGTAACTAGCGCAAAGGCCGGCGATTTGGCGAGCGACCTCAGCGCGAGGTGAAGATTGGCCATGGCTGTGCATTTTAGTTGATTGGTGCCACGGTTCGTTGGATTGTTGCGTGCGGAAAGGGTGCAGTCCAGTCTTGCCGTTCCTTCCTTCCACTTCGTCAAACTGCCGCGGGGGTTATACCATTGAGGGGAAAATGCTACAGATAACCAAGCGGTAAACGCGCGAAGGCGGGCGCGAACGATGCGCGGCACGCAGAGGCAGGAGTGGGGCAGAGTTTGCGCCAAGCTCTGCAATTTCGGCGCGACATCACGGGCCAAATGGTCAAGATGTAGACGGAACGGGGCCGGCCGCGTGCGCGAGCTCTGTGAGTAAGAGCCGAGGAACGGCTTGGAGGGCTACACTGTGTCGATGGGAGTCGTTCTGGAAGTCTGCATCGCAGTTTACTTGTGTGCAATCCTAATGGAACTATTCCTCGAAGGCAGTGGCTACGTCATTGCAACGGACGAACAATTGTCGAGAATTGTGAGGGTTCCCAAGCGGAAGTTCATGCGGGGGGGAATCAATCGGCATACGTTAGAGAGGTTTGCTAAAAGTGCCAGTGCGTGCGACCAAGTTGGTACTGTGCCTGAAGGTCCTTGAGGCACACGAATTCGAAAAATTGTCTGTGCGCGACTAATATCAGATGAATTACCCGATCCGCCCATCAACGGTGAGGCAACGACGCTAGAAGTTGGTTGTGAGGCGCATCATTATGCTGCGCGAAGGGCCGATGGCGTTGCCAGAAAATAACCCTCCGAAGTCGATTAATTCAAGCGTATTGCTCAGGTTCGCGACGTCCGCCTGGAAGCGTATCGAGCGTTTTTCTTGCTGGTAGACGTCGATTCCCACCGACGCATTCTGGGTGAAGTAAGGGAGGATGCGGCCGCGATTAAAGTTGAGGCGATTGACCACCACTTGACCATATTCCGATGCATATTGCTGAGGAGTTAAGTCCGGCTGGAACGGCAGTCCGCTGTTGTAATCGCACCCCAAAGCGACCCACAACCGCGGGACGGCTTGATAACGGGCACGGGCACGCACAGTATTGCGCTGGTCTTGCGAGTCCGGAAAATGCCCGGTCGTCGGGTTGATCGCATCATCTCCCAAGAACAATCCTCCTGTCACTGGAAACCAGGCATTCCCGACGATGTAGGAATAACTGGCAAAGCCTGAGAAGCGCCCCCATCGGAGAACCTCCAGCTTGGCCTCTGCGCCGTACAAAATGGCGTGGTCGAACGCGATGGGAAAACTGATCCCCGTACTCAGAATTTGGGAGTCGTCGGCGTAGTTGTTTACCTGACGGCGGAACGTGTTCGCATCCAGCCGCAGTTTCCCTAAAAATCCTTTCGTGACTCCCCACTCATAATAGTTTCCGTGAGAAGGCTGGACCGGCAGCTGCAGCGCGGGAACGCTGGTGTCGATGGCCTCGGCAGCCGGAGAACTGGCTAGAAGTATGTTCTCGAACGATGGCGTCTGGAAGATGCGGTCATATGAGACATGCACATTCAACCCGATCGAGGGGAAGTAGTGGGAGACGGCAAGACGCGGGCTCAATGCATTCTGGTTCACCAACAGCTGGTAGTGATCCCAGCGAAGGCCGGCGCTCACCGTCGAATTGCCGAGACGGATTAAATCCTGAACATAACCCGCTTGTTCAAGATCAGGACGGTAGCCTTGAAAGGCAAAGGTTATCGCACCGGAATCCAAGACCCCCAAATTGATAGGACATTGCGGATCGGTAGGATTCGCACAGTCGGGTATCACGTAGCTGGTGTTTTCGTGCAGAAATATATTGTCCGATTCGTTGCCCACTTTCCATTCCTGCCTGCCGTGATGGATGGAGATGCTGCCGTTGAAATAGATGTCCTTGAAATCGTTGTGCTGGGTTGCCAGGAGGGGCCAGGAGGCGTCGTTGGAGTGAAAGTCGGTAGAGTTATCGCGTGCCATTCCGTGCAGCACGCCAATCGCGTTGGAAGAAAAAACGTGCTGGTAGGAGACGCCGCCCATGGTCTCAAAGTTGTCGCCGGTCTGCAGTTGCCCTCCGGGAATGAACACGCAATCACTTGGCTCGGGCGGACCGGCCGGACAGCCGGTGTTGTTGTCCGAGTTCGGCAGATACGCTCCGTTTTGCTGTACCAGTTCGTTGGGGATTTGGTAGCGCGCGAGTTCATGACGCGCGATCAGAGTAAGACGGTCTCTCGGCGTGAAATCCCGTTCATAGCTCAGCGAAAAACTACCGATGGTGCCGTTGTTGGTGTAATTTTCCGGGACCACCGGGTTGAGGTAGTGGCCCGTCATGTTCCCGGAGGCGCTTATGCCAAGCGTATTGCGGTTCCATGTGTATTGATCCTGGGTATCGACTCCGGCCGAATCAAAGGTGCCGCCATAAAGGCTGAGCTCCCCGTGAAATCCTTGATCTTGGCTCTTGAGAGTGTTGACCTCAACGACGCCACCCATCTTCCTCCCAAATTCTGCCGGAATGCCGGCTGTATAAATCGTGAGCGACTCAATATCATCGGCGTCGGCAGGCTCCGGACCAAAGCTGGGCGAGCGGTTGTCGGTAAGCGGTATGCCGTCAACCACGAATTGTGTTTGATATTCGGATCCGCGCGGATGAACAACAGCGTTCCCTTCGTAGAGCCAGCCCGGCTGAGAGTTCACCAGATCCTGCATGGAGCGGCCGGGCAGCGCGGTCAAGCGGTTCTGTATCGTCTCCTCACCGATCTGGTTGACCGAACCCGCGCGGTAGGGGTCGATTAAAGTGGCGTCTGCGCCAACCTTCACCGATTCGGAGACAGAAGCCACTTTCAGTTGGATTGTACGATCCAAGGGAAGAGCCGAGCGTATATCCACCGATTCGGAAAGCGTTGCAAAGGCAGGTGCCTGAATCTGGACCTGATAGATTCCATAGGGCAGACGCTTGGCATCGAGGTTGCCGCGATCGTTGGTCGTGAATGTATTGCGGTACTGATTGGCCTCGCTAACCAGCTCAACCGTGCTCTTCAAGCCCAATCCGGAAGGATCGGTAACGGTCAGACGCAATTCTCCGGTGTTGCTTTGTCCAAAAAGAAGTGACGAAGAGCAAAAGAAAAAGGCGACAACTTTCCCCATGAAGTTTCGACCTCGACCAGTCGACGTGGAGTACGTAAAAAGGTGCACGAAAAGAGCGAAAACGGCTCGCCCATTGAATATTCCATTTGTTGTGGTCCTGTTCACACTTTGTTTTAGACAAAAAAAACCAGTTTCGCCGAAAACCGTGAACAAAAACGGTAGGATTGGAATGTAAATATGGGGTCAAAAATGCTGCCTTCGTCGTACGAGAACGCGTCCTTCGCGATGTCGGCGACTGTGGGTTTGTCGACCAAAGCTTCTCGGATCGAAGAAGAGGTAATGCAGCTATTTGACGAGTTTCGCAAACCGCTGCTTCGTTACTCCTTGTCATTCGGCTTGCCGATCCACGATGCGGAGGAGGTGATTCAAGAGGTATTTCTGGCTCTGTTTCGTCATCTTCACTTGGATCGGTCTCGCAAGAACATTCGAGGTTGGCTTTTCCGCGTTGCCCACAACCTCACGCTAAAGCAATGTCTCGTGAATCAGACGTTAGCCCAACGGACGGTAGCGGACGCAAACGTGGCTGAGGAACATGTAGATCCCGAGCCTAGCCCGGAAGAGATGATGTCCGCTGCACAAAGGCGGAGTCGCCTGCTGGCCGTGGTCCAAGCTCTCCCGGAGAATGATCAACATTGTTTGCGGCTGCGCGCCGAGGGTTTACGCTATCGGGAAATCGCAACGGTGCTCGGCATGTCGTTGGGTGCGGTATCGATTTCTCTGACTCGGTCCCTCGCACGTCTGGTTCGTGCGGATGGGAGGTGAACTATGCTGCATAAGAACCCCGACCTGTCAATGCACCACATTTCGGATGAGGACCTTGTTCGCTCCACCGACGGCGAGCTTTCCTCTCAACGGACCACCGAGGTAGACGCTCATCTCCAAGCATGCTGGGAGTGCCGCGCTCGGATGGAGGAAATTCAGTCTACGATTAACGGTTTTGTTCGCGCTCATCATGCCAAGTTTGATGTGCAACTTCCCCCGGCAGCCGGACCACGTGCGCTACTTCGAGCGCGGCTGACCCAATTGGGTTCACAACAACCAGTTGTTTGGTGGAAACGTGTTCTTCAATCCTGCTTTGCCTTACCACGTGTGGCGGTCGTCGCCTTGGCCTTGGTTGCGATAGCGACTGGGATTCTCTGGCTTCGGCACACAACAAAGAAGGAGTTGAGTTCTACCTTTGCTTCGTTTGATACGGGAGTTGCACCGAATCGTGGCTTAACACCGGGTGCGACACGAGAAGTCACAATCGGCGAGGTCTGTTCGGTTCCGCAGGAACAGGTTGTCGGAGACGTGCCTGTTTCCTTACGGCAGAAGGTTCTTCAGGAGTACGGGATCGCGAATGCCCACCTCGAAGACTATGAGATCGATTATCTGATCGCGCCCCGATTGGGCGGAACTGAGGATATTCGCAATCTTTGGCCGGAACCTTACCGGGACCATGTGTGGAATGCTCACGTCAAGGATGCTCTGGAGGAGCGCCTCCACGAGATGGTCTGCAGCGGACAACTCGATCTACGTACAGCTCAGCGCGACATCGCTACAGATTGGATAGCGGCATATAAGAAGTACTTTCACACGAACAAACCCCTACCTGTAAGTTTGTAGGCTGCTTCGAAGCAGGCGATACGGCACTGCCCACGTCGGTTTACCACTTGGTTACGTGTAGCATCTTTCCCTCAACGCGTATAACCCGCCAAACTGCCGCGGGATAGTGGAGGAGCCGGGAAAAAGTGTCCCGGAATAACTAATGAATTAACAGATCAACGAATAGGTTATCGAGAGGGGACGGAGCTGGGGGCGGCGTGCGGACGTGCGGCGCGAGTCGTGAGGGTGCGGCGGGTCGTCGACCATAACGTCATCAGCGATGCCCAGAGTGCCATCGAGATCAGCGGCAACAACGTCCGCGTTACCAACAACCTGATCAGCAACATCGACCTGTTTGATGGAATCGACCTCGGGTTACTCAGCAACAGCCTGATTGACAGTAACACCATCTTTAACGTCACGCCCCTTACGAATCAAAGCTGCGGCATCTACGAAATTTCTGGCGCCGGCATCGTCGGGAACACGATCTCGAATACAACGGTCAACGACGCCTACTGCGGCGTGCTCTATATTACCGTCGATCAGGTCGGTCCCGGAAACTACTACAACACGCTCTATACCACTTTGAACGGTGATCTTTTGCAGAGCGGTGCCCCCACCTTTAGAGCCGTAGCAGGGAATCAACAGATGGAGCACAGATGATCTCGGGGCTGGATCGTTCTTCAGCAGTAGGGAGGGGACTCGAATGACCTGGATTTCAAGTGTAAGGTACACGAAAACGGTCGAGTGACAGCGGACCCCGCGACTCTCCGCCAGTTGATCAGCCTCTCACAGCGCCAAATTGCCGCCGGAACGAAGCTGAACAGAAAGTCGATTTCGTCTGTTACGGCATGGCGGGACCGTGACCCGCAGAACATACGAGAAGATAGTCAAGTTCCTAAGAGAACGTGCGGGGCTCGACTCAATAAGGGCCAGCTACGGGATTGCTGACGGTCGGCGCTTGTAGCTGACGGGTGCAACGGCCGCGTGGATGAGCTACCCGCGTGCCCAATCGGTTCTGGGTTCATGTACGCAGATGCTATACTTCGGAGCTGTCCAGGCTGAGGTGATCTATGAAACTGGGGACCTTACTGGCAGCGTTTTTCTTGATCGTTTCCTCCCTGTTTGCACAAGATGCCGAAGAATTGATGCGCGGCCCCGATGGGGGTACGACCTACCATGTCGATGGCATCAGTGTTCGTCCGCTTCCAGGGCGGCCCTTTTCAGGCAGAAGTACGACGGAATGGACTCGCACCCTCGAGGACGGCAGCGTCGTCACCACGCATCTGTTTGCCATGGTCGCGCGGGACAGTCAGGGACATATCTATCGCGAAACCCGCAATTTTGTGCCTGTTAATTCAGACCAGGAACCCAAGCGTTTCCGCTTCAAGATTGCCGATCCAACCACTCATACCCTAACCACTTGCATAGTGGCCAGCCACAGTTGCGACGTGACCAATTATTTTGTTGCGACTTCGTTCACGCCAAGGCCCGTTGGGCCGTTCGATGATGGCAAACGCACTTTGGCCCGCGAGAGCCTTGGAAATGATGTCATGGATGGTATCAACGTGGTTGGGACGCGAGAAACCATCACCATAAATGCGGGGGTCGTTGGGAACAGTCAAGTGCTCACGATTCTACGCGAGTTCTGGTACTCGCCTGAGTTAGAGGTGAATCTGGCAATCACCCGAAAAGATCCGCGAGAAGGCACCCAGGTGGTTCGCGTGCACGAAGTGTCGCGGTCGGAGCCGGATCCAAGTTTGTTCAAAGTACCCGACGGGTACGCGGTTCACGACCTTCGGAATACCCCGCCGAAAACCACAAATTAGTCGAGATTGGAATAGCGATAGCCCTGGCTGTTGTAGTCGGGCGCTTACACAGGTTTGCCCCCGCATGAACGAAGGGCGCGTCCGCGATTGTCAATATGCGTGCGGCCGCCACCTACCGCTTGAACCTCGAACAGCCGTTGGTTCCCGGGGGACCGTTGGACCGTTCTCGCACTGGGAGCGTAATAGTTCAACCGCACAGAACAGCGACGCGACAAAAATTCCAGGCTATTCCGTACCGGCGGTCAACCAATTGGCGGGCGGGACGAATCCTAGCGGTATGCGTGCACACGCAAACAGTGGCTGTAGCTCCGGCTCGGAACTCACTGGAACTGCGATGATTCTGGATTAACGTGCCGACCCGACCAAAAGCGGTCATAGGTTTACTTGGCCTGGTGGTGTGTTTGGGGGCGGCTTGCCGCGCGCAGGACGGAGCGCCGCTGACCGAGTCACCTTCCACGGACAAGATTGAGAATCTGCTTTCCAGCGGATACCCACGGCTGGTGGCGTGGGGAGCACATTACGCGGTGACAGCGAAAGACGAGGGAGTGGTGCCGGAGTTAACACAGCTGGCAGGGCAGTGGCAGGCAATGGCGATCGATTCGAGCGGTGAGATTCCGGATGCTGTACCCATCGATGAGACCGATCAGCATGACGCGATGGCGGCTGTTCTTGATGCGATCATTCAGCTCCAGGTCTCCGTCACGCCAGCGACTTTACGGAATTTGGCTGGAGACTTTCCAAATCAGGTAGCGATTCTACTCAGCCGGTTGCCGCTGGATGAGGGGCAGTCGTTGAGTGAGGAGTTTTATCGCTTGGATCCAAAGACGCGAGGCGCGCATAACCTGCAATATGTGAGTGCAGCTTTGCTCGCGCAACGTCCTCCGTTTGGGTTCGTAGCAGATTTGTTCTCTGGCATCCATAATCACGCCACGATTGCGATCACGAAGCCCGGTTATTCGCAAGAAGGTGGGTACGGAAGCGGTATCGGTCAATGCTGCTTTGGAGAGGACTCGCACAAGGATTGGCCACTTTTCGGCGTATATGAGTTGTCGGCATCTAAGAGAGAGGGGTCCTTTGTGCTGCTTACCGGCCCCGATCCAATTTATGCGGGGCGATCGCAAACCCGCCAGGACGCCACGGACGGTTGCCAGAACTTCACGTTTCTTGTGCTGGGACCGGAGGAGCGGCGGCGTTTTGTGGCGCGTTGGTTAGGCAAGGATCCCGCCGACTTAGGGTGGGAGACGGAAGCGACGCACACGATTGTGTATCGATCGGACGAGCAGTTTTATGGAGACCTTCGCAGATTCATCGTGCACGAGCAGGAGAAGTATCGCGCAACAGGAGCTGCACTAGTGATGAAGAATCTGATGACGGTTTCCGAACAGGAGAAATCGCTGCCGTATCTTGACTTGGGCTTCAAGGACCAACGTGGCCCGGATGCGTTGCCGATTCCCCAGCCGAAATTGTTACCTCCGCAGGTTTCATGGCCAAAACAACCGTGAGCAGCGCGGGCGGATGCTGTCTTGCACTTTCAAGGTTGCCGCAAGCGGGGTAATTAGACATAACGCTTCCAGGAGACGGTGTCTACTACCGCTGCTAGTATCTCAATCGGGGAATTGAAATGAAGCGGTTGTTTTTTGTCCATATAGTGGTGAAAAAACGCGACGATTGTTCAGAACACTTTGGCTGATTTTAAGAATTATCTGGAGCGGCTTCCTTCAATTTTCGCAAGCACAACCGTGCTCCACGGGCTCAAGAGGTCTGGCAGGACGGGCCGGACCTTCTTATGCCACTGAATGAACATCGGGTTGAACTGACAGCCAAAAGGTTGATCGCCTGCCGCGAGTGCCACGCCATCGCCGATGTGTCGATGACCAATTCACACATCAAGCTGGTCAGCGTTACAAATCGTTGGGAGGTTGGGCGACAGGGCGAAAACATCAGAGGCCGTTGCTGACATCGACGCATTCCTCGCAAGCGGCTGCACAAGCCAATAGACAGAGACCATTTTGCAAGCCTCCTATGCACGGGGGGCCATCGCACCGCTCTCTGGATTCAAAATTCACCTCTCCATTCGCCAACGGGCGAATAAACAGCGCAACTTGTCTAAACGTCTCTTAGTTCCTTTCTGCTTTCTCCGATTCCGATTCTTCGAGAACTCTCAGACAACCCGCTAACTTGGTCGGGATTTTGCAACGGTTAGGGCTTCCGTTGATACTGTGAGCTGTGATGCTAGGAGGCAAATCATGACCGTCGGAACGATCGCAAGCGCGAACGTCAAGCAGGCGGTGCCGTTTTTCGGCGTGACCAATATGGAGTCTTCGCTGCGATTCTATGTTGATGGGCTAGGGTTCAAGATAAAGCACAAGTGGATTCCGGACGGTGGCGAAGGCCATTACCATCGCGACGGGAGAATTCGCTGGTGCTGGCTCGAGCTTGGCGAAGCCGCCATCATGCTGCAGGAGTTTCCTGAGGGGGGGAGACCCAAGGAAACGCTTGGGATTGGAGCCTCGGTCTGCTTCATGTGCGAAGACGCACTTGCCCTTTATCGTGAGTTCAAATCCCGCGGCATACAGATGCGCAATCGCCCAACTGTGGGAAACCGTTTGTGGGTAGTGCCGGTTACTGATCCCGACGGTTATCGTATCGAGTTTGAGAGCCCGACTGATGCCCCAGAAGAAACCGAACTGGAAGAATAGCTTCTCGGAACGGCCCCATTGACGAAAGCCGGTGTTACGCCAGCTCGTCCTTCTGTTCGCCTTCGCCAGTCACGCGTTTGCCTCCGGAATTACCTTACATTCCGTACCTGCTCATCCTGGGATAGGCCGAGCGTGTTACTTCGTTCGTTATGTGTGCTACGCTAAAATTAAATTCTTTCTCGCGAGGTCTTCATGGCGGTCAGCAGAATCGGAGTGTCGTTGGAGTCGGATCTACTCGATCGGTTTGACACGTTCATCACTGAAAAAGGGTATGAGAACCGATCAGAAGCCTTTAGAGACCTGATCCGGGACCGCCTTGTTGGAACGGCGGTTGTAGACTCGAAGGCTCCGGTCGTCGGAACCGTCACCTTGATCTATAACCACCACACTCGGCTTCTTCCCGAGAAGCTCGCTGATCTTCAGCACGAACATCACGAAGTGGTTATCTCGACGCTCCACGCCCATCTCGATCACGATACATGTCTTGAAGTAGTGCTCCTGCGCGGTCGGTCCCGCGGGGTTCAACAGCTTGCCGACAAACTCATCAGCACCAAGGGAGTTCGGCACGGACGCCTGGTTATGAGCTCGCCCGACACCGTTTCACCGCGTCGTCACTCTCGCCACTGATCATCTACCAGCGGTGACTGTAGAGCTTGACACCGCACCCTCCCGCGCGCCCACTGTCGAGACTCAGCACCGCGCTCGCTGCGTGCCCTCGCGCCGGGCACCCACACCCGAAATCAAGTCTCGAATCGAGCAGCAGCAACAGTGATTGTTCGAGCCTCAGCTAAAGAACGGCGAACCAGTGAACGTTAGGCTAAACACCACGGTCCGCGTCAATGTCCTTAAACCTCGATAGGATGAACTTTCGGTTGTCTCGCCACAAGAGACTCCTTTCGTGAATTCCCTAACGATCTGGGGCAAATGGTTTGCGTCGAACGGTTTCGCCTTCGAAAGCTTCCTGATTGTGTGATGACTAAGCCTCGTCTCGCCTTCTAGTTTGCGAATTCCGGTCTTGAGAATTCCTTGCTTGATTTCGTCGCCCGCGACCACCCCTTCGCAGATTGCGTCAACGACTGGCGTTTCAATCCCGTACGCGACCGACATACGCAGAGGTAAATGCCGACCGCATGCGCGACATTGGCGGGGGCTGGCTAAACCGGTGAGATCGAGCTGGCTTACGCGCTGGACTTGGACCATCTCTTATCTATAATGTCTTCTCATCAAGCGTTGCTTTGCTCTTTGATGGAGCACCATGGTAGGACTGTTTACAAGAGTTTTAATCGGGCCGGACGCCGCCGATCACTTCGCTGTACGAATCCTCTCTAATTCTATTAGGGAAGAGCTGTCGATCTTCGACCCTTGGTGACTCGCCCTGCGAGAGCAATCACCAAAGAAGCAACCCAACGGATTCTAAAATCAGGAGCTCGACCGACGCGACATGACTACGCAAATAGACCAACGTGATCCGCGGGACCAGAAATTACATGAATATCCGGACTTGTTGTCTGGCATTATCGAGTCGGCGATGGACGCGATCATCGCCATAAATGAGTCACAGAGCATCACACTGTTTAATGCTGCCGCCGAGAAAATGTTCCGTTGTACGGCCGATGAGGCGATCGGAGATTCCATCGAGCGGTTCATCCCTGCTCGCTTCCGTGCCGAACACAGTGGCCACCTCCGACGCTTCGATGAAGATGGCGTCCCGTGTCGCGCAATGAGCGGTCTAGGCCTACTCTACGGGCTACGGGCCACTGGCGAAGAATTCCCAATGGAGGCTGCTATCTCCAAGGTTGAATCGGGGGGGAAAAGGTTCTTTAGCGTCGTGATTCGGGATATCACCGAACGTCATCGGGCTGAAGAGGGTGTTAGGGAAAGCGAAAAAAGGTTCCGGCTGGTCGCCGACACTGCGCCGGTGCTGATATGGATGTCGGGGACAGACAAACTCTGCAACTACTTCAACCAGCCTTGGCTGGACTTCACAGGACGATCCCTCGAAGAGGAGCTTGGAAACGGCTGGGCGGGAGGGGTACACCCGGACGACCTTCAGCGATGTCTCGACACATATTGCCAGTCTTTTGATCGCCGCGAGAAATTCAGGATGGAATATCGGCTGCGGCACCGCGACGGAGGATATCGCTGGATACTTGACATCGGCGTGCCGAGATTCAATCCCGATGGCTCGTTTGCAGGTTACATCGGTACAGGGGTTGACATTAATGAACGTAAAAGGATGGAAGAGGAGCGTCAACTCTCCCAGAGTCGGTTTCGGCAATTCTTCGAAACCATGCCCGAATATTGTTACATGGTCTCTCCGGAGGGCGAAATCATCGACGTCAACCGTCAGGCGTGCGCAACGCTCGGTTACAGCAAGGACGAACTCGTCGGCAAGCGGCTGACAACTCTCTATGCTCCAGAATGTCACCCCAAAATGCGAGAACTCTTCGAGAAATGGAGAGCAGGTGAAGAGCTTCGGAATGAGGAAATGATCGTAATTACGAAACAGGGTCAGAGGCGAACCGTACTCCTCAACGTCGGATCGGTGCGGGATTCTCAAGGGCACATTCTGCATTCCACATCGGTGCAAGTTGATATCACCGAACGCAGGCGGGCAGAAGATGTTGTCAGGGAGAGCGAAGAGCGCTTCCGCTTGGTTGCGGACAGTGCTCCTGTGATGATCTGGATGTCAGGACTAGACAAGAAGCCCACTTATTTCAACAAGCTTTGGCTGGACTTCACAGGGCTGTCGGAGACCGATCTTCGGGATAGGCTGTCGGAAATTGTTCATCCCGAGGACTGTCAGCAATGTCGTGACGTCTATTGCCGGGGGTTCGATCAGCAGCAACCCTTTAGGAAAGAATGCCGCTTGCGAAGATACGATGGACAATATCGCTGGATGCTTGACATCGGGGTGCCAAGGTTCCATAAAGACGGCTCCTTTGCTGGCTACATAGGCTCTTGCATTGATGTCACCGAGCACAAGCTTGCGCAAGAGGCTATGTCGCAAATGACTCGGAAGCTCATCGAAGCTCAGGAACAAGAGCGCTCCTGGATCGGGAGAGAGCTGCATGACGACATCAACCAGAGGCTCGCGATATTGAACGTGGAACTTGAACAACTGAAAGAGAATCCTGTTGAACTTGGCATCCGTGCCCGAGAATTACAGAAGCGGGTGAGCGAGATTTCGAACGACGTGCAAGCCTTGTCGCACGATTTGGATTCCTCGAAATTGGAATATTTGGGTGTCGTTGCGGGGATGAAAAGCTGGTGCAAAGAATTTGCCGAGCGACAGGGCATGCAGATTGACTGCAGACATGATGTACAACGTACTTTGCCACCAGAAATCGGGCTTTGCCTCTTTCGAGTGCTACAGGAAGCCTTGCACAATGCCGTCAAGCACAGCGGTGTAAAAAGAATTGAAGTAGAACTACGCCAGAACTCTGGTGAAATACACTTGATCGTTCGTGATTCAGGGAGAGGATTCGAAGTTGAAAAGGCACTGCAAGGCAAGGGTCTGGGCCTCACGAGCATGCGTGAACGAATTCGACTGGTGAACGGAACCATGACCATTCAGTCGAAACCCATGGCGGGAACCGCCATTCATGTTCGCGTGCCGGTAGAGTTGCCGTACGAGGTGCAACTGGCAGCTGGATAAAGGTGAAAAATCATTACCGGGAATAGATTGTCACATCGCCCGTCTCGCCATCCTTACGAGTCGGGGGGGAATCAATGCAGACCTTATGGCGAGATCTACATTACGCTGTACGCCAATTGCGCAAGTCTCCAGGCTTCACAGTTACCGCGGTCTTGACCCTGGCGCTGGGCGTGGGGGCGACCACGGCCATATTCAGTTGCGTCTACGGGCTTCTTTTGAAATCGCTTCCCTTCCGGGACGCGGGCAGAATCGTCGCTTTGTCTGAGAGTCACCCCCAGATTCAGAGCGGCATCGAGGCTACCTACCCGGATTATGAGGATTGGAAGTCGCAGCAGAGTAGTTTTTCACAGATCGCGGCATATTCCACGCTCAACCCAGACACGGTTTCGCTCGTGGTGGATGGACGTTCCGAGCAGGTACATCGCGTGATCGTGTCCGGCAACTTCTTCTCACTACTAGGGATTGCTCCTCTGATCGGCCGCATGATCAACGAGCAAGATGACACTCCAGCAAGTGATCATGTTGCCGTGTTGAGCGCTTCTGCATGGGCTCGCTACTTTGGCAGAGATCCAGGCGTCTTGGGACGTAACGTGGATCTGAACGGAACCACGTTTACCGTCATTGGCGTGTTGCCGCCTGGCGCCGCCTATCCAACCGAGGGTGAGGTTTGGTTACCACTATCCCTGTTGGATCACGATACCCGCGTTTCCCGCGTATGGCACTCCGTGAATGTACTGGGCCGGCTACGCCCGGGGGTCGGACTGCCAAGTGCCAAGGCCGACATGCAGACGGTGGCCGTGCGGCTCGCTGCCGCTTATCCTGCGACGAACCGCAACTGGAGTGTGCTTCTCAAACCGCTGCGCGAACAACTCGTGGGGACGCTGCGGCCAGCCATTCTCAGCCTTCTGGGAGCGGTCGTGCTGGTACTGCTGATCGCCTGTGCCAATGTCGCCAATCTTCTGATGGTAAGAGCCACAGCGAACCGGCGTGAAGCTGCGGTGCGTCAGGCGCTCGGTGCCGATCGTATTCGACTTTTTTCCCAGTTTCTCGCTCAAACGCTAGTGCTTTGTCTGCTGGGAGGAGCGCTTGGGGTTCTCCTGGCGGCCGGTGTACTGCCCTTGCTGCGTCTCGCTCTTGCCCACGCATCAAGTCTCGGCCTGTCGACGATTGAGTCCATCAGACTCAGCATTCCTGTGCTGTTTTTCACGCTCGGGATATGCACACTCACCGCGGTCCTGTTTGGCCTGCTGCCTGTCATGAAGAATCCGGCGAGTCTGACAGAGACGCTGCGCCCGGGAGATCGCAGCAGTACCGGCGGAGGTAGCCGAGCGCGGGGACGAGGAATGCTGGTTGCAGCGGAAATCGCCATTGCGGTTGTGGTGCTGTTTCTCAGCGCGTTGGTTATTCGGAGCTTTCAAAAGCTGGTCGCCGTTGATCCTGGTTTCCGCACCGACCATCTTCTCAGTGTCGAAATCACTGTTCCTGAACCGAGATATGGCGACGATAGCCCCACGACCAACCACTTCTTCGAGCAGCTTCTCGATAGGATCGTGCAATCCCCCGGAGTTCTTTCTGCTGCCACCACAAGCGTTGTTCCGCTCAAGCCTTCCGAGGTGATGACGCGATTCCTGGTCGAAGGCGCACCACCTCAGGCTCCGGGAACGTTTCCAGTGGCACAAATTCGCTACGTCAGTCCCGGTTTTTTTCAAACGTTGGGCCTTCCGCTGCAGGAAGGCAGGATATTCGAGGAAAAAGACATCGAGAACAAATCCAACTCCATCGTCGTGAACAGCGCTTTCGCTCGGAGATTTCTTTCAGGAAGAAATCCCGTAGGCGCCAACGTCCTGCTCGGAGTACTTAGCGCGCACCCAGACAAGATTCCCGTAATCGGAGTCGTCGCCAACGCCCGCGACCTCGGTGTCGATACAGAACCGCAACCGGAGATCTTTCTGCCCGGTTTCGGACTCCATGAGGTGCTGCTTGTGCGCTCTGCTGTCGATCCGCAAAATACGGTGGCGATGGTCAGACACGCAGTGCATGCGCTGGATCCGGCTCAGCCCATTTACCAGCCGCAGACGGTCGATGAGTTGTTATCCGACACACTGGCGCGGCAGCAGATGACGGCCATGCTGCTTGGAATATTTTCACTCTTGGCCTTAGCTCTTGCAGGTATTGGAATCTACGGAGTTCTGTCGTACTCTGTCGCACAACGCACGCGGGAAATTGGCGTAAGGATGGCGGTGGGTGCAAACCGTACCGATGTTCTGCGTCTTGTGTTAAGCCAGGCCGGGAGGTTCAGCGCGATTGGCATTGTCGTTGGTCTTGCCGCTGGGCTCGCCTGTGCGCGCCTTCTAAGTGGGGTACTCTTTCATACTAGTACGGCGGATCCGCTGTCCCTGGGGATCACTATCGGAGCATTGGTTTTGGCTGCTGTACTGGCGGTGGTCATACCGGCGGGTCGAGCGGCATCGGTAAATCCTAACGAAGCTCTGCGGGCCGAGTAAGAATTCCGTCAACCCTCCGGCAGCGGCGGCGAGAATAACTGAAAGAGCCGCAATGACGCCCTGACCGCCACCGCTAG
>Ga0187784_10000745_pt1 | contig 24697 bp, 21 predicted proteins | sample 1015_SJ02_MP15_2_FD_132964 | JGI IMG/M metagenome (GOLD analysis project Ga0187784, IMG submission 132964) | Tropical peat soil microbial communities from peatlands in Department of Meta, Colombia - 1015_SJ02_MP15_20_MG | ecosystem: Environmental > Terrestrial > Soil > Wetlands > Peat | place... | reverse complement strand
GCACGCCTGCGCGCCGCTGCGTCCGGCAGCGCGGGCTCCGGCAGCGCATCCTGGATACGGTATTGCGCCTCGGTCAGATCGGCGAGGAATCTGAGATAGGGGCCGAGCTCGTGCCCGGCGCCAAGCACACGGAACCGGTGCGTTCGATCGACAAACAGCGCAAGCGGGTCGGGGAGCCGACAGAAGGGCGGTGCCGCCACCTCGCCGATCGGCACGGGATCGTGCCGCGGGGCATCGACCTTACGCATCATCAGTCCTCACGAACCGCACGGGCCACGTGGCACGCTAGTGCATGATCCCGAAAAGTGGCTACCGGTTTTCGGACCAGATCATGCACAAACAAACCGACGCAATCCTATCGGATCGCGCCCTCGAATAACACTCGCCTGCGACACCGTTATTCGGCCGGCGTCGCGCCAGTATGGTCGCGCTTTCCGGTCACCAGCTCGCGCAGCCATTTGCGATGATGCCGCCAGGCCCATCCGCCGGTGACCTGGCCGCGCGTCATCGCGCCGATCGTGCCGCGCACCCAGATCACCGCATAGACGTGCACGATCCACACGCAGATGATCGTGACCGCGGCGAGCGAATGGACCAGCACCGCCCAGCGCTTCTGTGTCAGGCTGGTGTAGTCCGAGAAATACTGGTCCCAGATCACCAGCCCGCTGCAGATCAGCACGATGATCAGCAGTGTCATGCCCCAGAACACGATCTTCTGGCCGGCATTGTATTTGCCGATCTCGACCAGATCCGGATCCTCGTTGTCGCGGTTGCCGAGCACCTCGTTGAGCCGCTTGAGCCAGGTGGTGTCGGCGCCCTTCCAGAGGTTCAGCCGCCAAAATCGCAAGAACAGCCCGGCGAAGCTGAAGAACAGCACCACGCCGATCCAGGGATGGATCGCGCGCGTCGCCTGGCCGCCGCCGAACAGGTCGGTGAGGAAGAACAGGCTCGGGTGGAACAGCGCGAGCCCCGAGAGCGCCAGTAAAATCAGGCAGGTCGCGGTGATCCAGTGGTTGATCCGCGCAGCCGTGGTGTAGCGGTCGACGACGACCGGGCTGCCGGGATGGACGCTGTCGGTGGGCGCGACGTCTTCGGAGCTCATGACTGACCCTCCGCCAGCTCCTTGGCGTGCTCCTCGTCCTCAGGGCTTACGCGGTTCGGCCCCATGATCAGATGGTGCAGCACGCCGATCGCCGCGAACGCCCCGATCGCGGCGAGGCCGGCATATTTCGCTACCCCCTTCCACAGCTCGACGATCGGGCTGATGCGCGGATTGCTCGGCAGTCCCGCATAGATCTCCGGCTTGTCGGCGTGATGCAGCACGTACATCACATGCGTGCCGCTGACGCCCGGCGGATCGTACAGGCCGGCGTTGGCGAAGCCGCGCGACTTCAGGTCCTTGATGCGGCCGTCGGCCCACTTCTTCATGTCGTCCTTGGCTCCGAACACGATCGCCTGGGTCGGGCACGCCTTCTGGCAGGCCGGACCCTGGCCGACCGCGACACGGTCGGAGCACAGCGTGCACTTGTAGGCCTTGTTGTCGACCTTGGAGATGCGCGGGATGTTGAACGGGCATCCCTTCACGCAATAGCCGCAGCCGATGCAGTTCTCGTGCACGAAGTCCACGATGCCGTTGGAATACTGCACGATCGCGCCGGGCGCCGGGCAGGCCTTGAGGCAGCCCGGATCCTGGCAATGCATGCAGCCATCCTTGCGGATCAGGAATTCGAGGCTCTGGCTCTCCGGGTTCACCCATTCGGTGAAGCGCATCACCGTGAAGCTGTTCGGCGTGAGATCGAGCGGGTTGTCGAGCACCCCGTGATTGAAGCCGATCTCCTCGGTCAGGTCGTTCCATTCGAGGCAGGCGACCTGACAGGCCTTGCAGCCGATGCATTTGGTGACGTCGATCAGCTTGGCGACCTCGGTGAGCTGGCGCGCGGGCGGCGGCACCGAGGATGCGGAGCGGCGGACGAGATCGGCCTCGCCGAATTTCGCCGGCGTCGGCTGGACGGTCGGGTTGGGGAGCGGAGGAAACATTGGCGCGCCTCCCTATGCCACCGGCCCGGCGATGGGCTCGATATCGACCAGGAACGCCTTATACTCCGGCGTCTCGATATTGGCGTCGCCGACATAAGGCGTGAGCGAGTTCGGGCCGAAGCCTTTGCGGGTCTCGCCCATGAAGCCCCAGTGCAGCGGGATGCCGACGATATGGATCGGCCTGCCGTCACAGGTCAGCGTGCGCACGCGCTTGGTGACGACCGCTTTCGCCTGCACCGAGCCGCGCTTCGACCACACGCGCACCCACCCGCCGGACGCGATGCCTTTCTGCCTTGCGAGCTCCTCGCTGATCTCGACGAAGAACTCGGGCTGCATCACGGCATTGAACTGCGAATGCTTGGTCCAGAAGTGGAAGTGCTCGGTCAGCCGATAGGAGGTCGCCGCGTACGGGAACTCCTTGGCGTCGCCGAACTGCTCCAGATCGTTGCGGAACACGCGCGAGGCCGGATTGCCGCGGATCTTCGGCGCGATCACGTTCGCGACCGGCGATTCGAACGGCTCGTAGTGCACTGGGAAGGGGCCCTCGCGCATCATGCCGCGCGCAAACAGCCGCGCGGTGCCTTCGGGGTTCATGATGAACGGCCCGACAACGTCCGGCTTCATGGTCGGCCCGATGTCCGGCACGTCGTAGCCGACCCACTGCGTGCCGTTCCACTCGAGCAGCTTGCGGCTCGGATCCCAGGGCTTGCCGGTGATGTCGGCCGAGGCGCGATTGTAGAGAATGCGCCGGTTGGCCGGCCACGACCATGCCCAGCTCGCATAGGCGCCGGTTTCGTCCGGGTCGGTCGTGCTGCGCCGCGCCATCTGGTTGCCGGCTTCGGTGAAGCAGCCGGAGTAGATCCAGCAGCCGCACGTGGTCTTGCCGTCGTCGGTCAGCGCCGCAAAGCCCGGAAGCTGCTTGCCCTTGGCGATCAGCACCTTGGTCGGATCGTTCGGATCGGTGATGTCGACGAGCGCCGAGCCGTTGAGCTCCTTGGCGAGCTCTTCCGGCGTCGGATCGCCGGCGTCCTTGTAGCGCCACTCGAGCTTGACGATCGGATCCGGATTGGCGCCGCCCTCCTTCTCATAGAGCGCGCGCAGGCGCAGGAAGATCTGCGCCATGATCCAGACGTCGCTCCGCGCCTCGCCGGGCGGCGTGCCGCCGGCCCAGTGCCATTGCAGCCAGCGCCCGGAATTGACCAGCGAGCCCTCATCCTCGGCAAAGCAGGTCGTCGGCAGCTCGATCACTTCCGTCGCGATCGAGGCGGTCTCGACGTCGTTGTGCACGCCGTGGTTCTCCCAGAACCGCGCGGTCTCGGTCTGCAGCGGATCCATCACGACCAGGTATTTGAGCTTGGAAAGCGCGGTCGTGATCTTCTTGCGGTTCGGGGCCGACAACATGATGTTGAAGCCCTGGCAGAAGTAGCCGTTCATCCTCCCGGCATGCATCAGCTCGAACGCGCGCAGGATGTCGTAGGACGGCACGTCGAGCTTGGGTAGCCAGTCGTAGGCGAAGCTGTTGTCCGCGGTCGCGGCGTCGCCCCACATCGACTTCAGGAAGCTCACCATGAACTTGCGGTAGTTCTGCCAGTAGCTCATCTGGTTCGGCCGCAACGGCTTGAAGCCGCGCGTCGACATGTACTTGTCGAAGGTGTCTTCCTTCTCGGTCGGGATCGTCAGGTAGCCCGGGATCAGGTTCGACATCAGCCCGATATCGGTCAGCCCCTGGATGTTGGAGTGACCGCGCAGCGCGTTCATGCCGCCGCCGCGCACGCCGATGTTGCCGAGGATCAGCTGCAGCATCGCCATGGTGCGGATGTTCTGCGAGCCCTTGGAATGCTGCGTCCAGCCAAGCGCGTACATGGAGGTCATGTACTTGTCCTTGGCCGAGGTCGCGGCGATCCACTCGCACACCTGCAGGAACTTGTCCTTCGGCGTGCCGCAGATGCGCTCGACCATCTCGGGGGTGTAGACCGCGACGTGCTGCTTCAGGAGCTGCCAGACCGTGCGCGGGTTCTGCAGCGTCTCGTCCTGCATGACGTAGCCGTCCGCCCCGATCTGGTATTCCCAGGTCGAGCGGTCGTAGTCGCGCTTCTGCTCGTCGTAGCCGGTGAACAGGCCGTCCTGGTAGTCGAAGCCGTCCTTCACCAGATAGGGCGCATTGGTGAACGCCTTGGTGTAGTCCCACTGCACCTTGTCATTGGTGATGCAGTAGTTGATCACGCCGTTGAGGAAGGCGATGTCGGTGCCCTGCCGGATCGGCGCGTAGAGGTCGGCGACCGAGGCCGAGCGCGTGAAGCGCGGGTCGACCACGATCAGCTTCGCGCCGCGGTTCTGCTTCGCCTCCGTGACCCACTTGAATCCGCACGGATGCGCCTCGGCGGCATTGCCGCCCATGATCACGACAAGATCGGTGTTCTTGATGTCCGTCCAGGAGTTCGTCATCGCACCGCGACCGAATGTTGGGGCCAGACTGGCCACCGTCGGTCCGTGTCAGACTCTCGCCTGGTTATCGAATGCCAGCATCCCGGCGCCGCGCACCACCTTGTAGGTGCACCACGCTGTCTCGTTGGTTGTCGCTGACGCCGCGAGGAAGCCGGTGGTGAGCCAGCGGTTCACCGTGACGCCGTCATTGTTCTTGGCGACGAAGTTCTTGTCGCGATCGTCCTTCATCAGCCAGGCGATGCGATCGAGCGCGACGTCCCAGCTGACGCGCTCGAACTTGTCAGACCCGGCCTTGCGGATCTGCGGGTAAAGCGTGCGCGTCTTGGCGTGGACGATGTCGAGCAGGCCGGCGCCCTTCGGACAGAGCGTGCCGCGATTGGTCGGATGGTCCGCATCGCCCTCGATGTGGAAGATCTCGGCCTTCTCCCCCTTCTTCCTGTCGCCGCGCGAATACATGATGATGCCGCAGGCGACGGAGCAGTAGGTGCAGGTGTTGCGCGTCTCGGTCGTGCTCGTGAGCTTGAACGGGCGGATCGCGGCCGCGTAGGCGGCTTCTGTGTCGCCGAATCCAAGCGCGCCGAGGGTTGTCCCGGCGAGACCCGCGCTGGCGCCCGCCAAGAAGTGGCGCCGCGAGAGCTCCATGTTCATGGTGACGATTCCTCCTCTGGCGTTCGCCCCCTCCGGGGGACGCGGTCCGAAGCGACAACGCTCAAGTTGTGCGCCTGGATCAACGGGAGTCCGTGATGCGAAAATCGTATGGGGTGATTACAACCTAGTCAAACAGATCGGATTTGTTCTAAAGTTTAGGTGCGTTGCAGCAATCTGTGACATGTTAGCTTGAGCATCAGTTTTGTCCGGCGACGGCGTGATATGGTGTCACAACACGTTGTCTGACCTAACGTAATCCGGTCACAGCCGCTTGAATAACGAGCTTGGCGCGTTGACCGATGACGCCGTCGTGTCGCAGAGTTTCGACGTGATACATTTTGCGGCTCCCGAGGTTCGGGGCGGACAATCCTTGCGCGGGCAGATCGGTCGGAGCGGCGGCCGATCGCGATCATTGGCGATTGCCGCGCGGGCCTTCGCTGCCGCCGTCTTTCCGAATTCCACCTCTGGTTACTTCAGAGACGATTGACCGCGATCCGGCGCCCCGGTCGCGGCGTCGGTCCGCATTGGTCAGCAAAATATCGTGATCAGACCCGAAAGAGCAGAGCACAAGGGAGCAGAGCCTATGAGACCCGACCGCCGCGATATCTTGAGGGGAGGTGCCGCGCTCTCGCTCGCGGCCGCGCTGCCGCGGAGCGCACGCGCGCAGGGCGCATTCGCCCCGCAGCCCGGCAAGTGGCGCTCATTCGAGGTCGTCACGCGGCTTGAGATCCCGTCAGGGCGGGGCGCCACGCAGGCATGGGTCCCGGTCCCGTCGGTGAACGAGCCGGCATGGTTCAGGTCGGGCGAGACCGTCTGGAAGACCAATGCCAAGGCGGCGCTCGTTATCGAGGCGAAATACGGCGCCAGCTTCGTGCATGCGCAATGGGCCGACGGCGAAGCGGCGGCGATCGAGGTCGTGAGCGCCTTCAGCACGCAGGATCGCGCGATCGATCTGACCAGGCCGGGCCATGCGACGCTGTCCGGCGCCGAGCGCGCGCTCTACACCGCGCCGACCCGGTTGATCCCGACCGACGGGATCGTGAAGTCGACCTCGGACCGCATCACGGCCGGCGCCGCGAGCGACGTCGACAAGGCGCGCCGCATCCATGACTGGATCGTCGACAACACCTATCGCAAGGCGTCGACGCGCGGCTGCGGCATCGGCGACATCGTGGCGCTGCTGCAGAGCGGCGATCGCGGCGGCAAATGCGCCGATCTCAATGCGCTCACCGTCGGATTGCTGCGCGCGGCGGGGATCCCGGCGCGCGACGCCTACGGCGTTCGCGTCGCTCCCTCGCGCTTCGGCTACAAGTCGCTCGGTGCGGGCTCGACCGATATTACCCGGGCGCAGCATTGCCGCGCCGAAGTCTTCCTCGCCGGCTTCGGCTGGGTGCCGATCGATCCGGCCGATGTGCGCAAGGTCGTGCTCGAGGAGCCGCCGACCAACCTCGCGATGAACGATCCGAAGGTGACCGCGGCGCGCGCCACGCTGTTCGGCGCGTGGGAGGGCAACTGGCTCGCCTACAACTTTGCGCATGACGTCGTGCTTCCCGGCGCGGCCGCGCCGGTCGACTTCCTGATGTACCCGCAGGCCGAGACGGCGGCCGGCCGGCTCGATTGTCTCGATCCGGAGACCTTCCGCTACACGATCACGGCCAGGGAGGTGACGGCGGCGTGACGCGCCGAGAAATCGGTTGGTCTCGCCGGCAGGGCGCGCGATGCTGTCGCGGACGATGACGACGATCTGCGAAACCGTGCTCGACCTGCGCGGCGTGCGCTGCCCGCACGTGGTGCTGCGCGCCAAGAAGGCGCTGCGCGCGGTCCCCGTCGGCGGTACGCTGGTGCTCGAATGCACCGATCCGCTCACCGTGATCGATGTGCCGCACTTCGTGACGCAGACTGGGCACGCGCTGAGCGCGCATGAGCGGCAGGCCGAGATCTACGTTTTCCGGATCCTGAAGCAGCACTAGTGCGTGATCCCGAAAAGTGGAAGCCGGTTTTCGGATAAGATCACGCACCATCAATGAAAAATCCAGAGTCTGATTCGACCTCGTCGAATCAGACTCTGAGGCGGCAACGCCGCGGAGGACCATCCATGAACGTTCCGATCGTCCGCCTCACCTCCCTGGCCCATGGCGGCGGCTGCGGCTGCAAGCTTGCGCCTTCGGTGCTGCAGCAATTGCTCGCCGATCAGCCGGCCGCGCAGCCCTATCGCCAACTCCTCGTCGGCACCGAGACCGGCGACGACGCCGCGGTGTGGGAGATCGACGAAAACACCTGCATCATCGCGACGACGGATTTCTTCATGCCGATGGTCGACGATCCGTTCGATTTCGGCCGCGTCGCGGCGACCAATGCGATCTCCGACGTCTACGCGATGGGCGGCAAGCCGATCATGGCGCTCGCGATCCTCGGCATGCCGATCGACAAGATGGCGCCCGACCTGGTGCGCGAGATCCTGCGCGGCGGCGCGGCGATCTGCGCCGAGGCCGGCATCCCGGTCGCAGGCGGCCATTCGATCGACTGCCCGGAGCCGGTCTACGGGCTCGCGGTGATCGGCATCGCTCCGAGGAAGAACATCCGGCGCAACGCCGACGCCAAGGCCGGCGACGCGCTGATCCTGACCAAGCCGCTCGGCGTCGGACTCTATTCGGCCGCGATCAAGAAGGATGCGCTGCCGCACGGCGGCTATGGCGAGATGATCGCCGTAACGACGCTGCTCAATCGCGTCGGCGCGGCGCTCGCGCAGGATGGCGACGTGCATGCGATCACGGACGTGACCGGGTTCGGCGTGCTCGGGCATGCGCTCGAAATGGCACGCGGCTCCGCCATGACCGTGGCGCTCTCCTACGCGGCGCTGCCGCGGCTCGCGCATGCGGAAGAGCTCGCGCGTGCCGGCTGCGTGACCGGCGCCTCGCATCGCAACTGGAAGAGCTACGCCGATGGCGTGTCGCTGCCCGACGGCTTGCCGGATTGGCAGCGCCATCTGCTCACCGACCCGCAGACCTCCGGCGGCCTCCTGGTCGCCTGCGCGCCGATGCGCGCCAATGACATTTTGGCGACGATCGTCGCGGCGGGCTATCCGCAGGCCCGGATCATCGGGCACACTGAGGCGGGGCCGCCGCGTGTCCGCGTGGATCCGTGAGCTCCGTCAATCCGGGAGCCGCTCATGTCCGTTCGCCGCCACAATCCGCCGACCGTGCATCCGCCGCGCGGCCGCTATCATCACGCGACCGTGCATCCCCTCGGCAACGGGCTGAAGCGTCTCGTGATGGCAGGACAGCTCGGCATCAGGCCGGATGGCGCGCTCGCCGGCGATCTCGCCGCGCAGATCGAGCAGGCCTACGACAACATGCTTGCGCTGCTCGCCTCTGAAGGCATGACCGCCGCGAACCTGGTGAAGATCACCTATTTCACCACCGACAAGTCGCCCGAGGCGCTGGCGCTCTCGCGCGATATTCGCGCGCGCAAGCTCGGCGATGCCAATCCGTCCTCGACCTATCTGGTGATCGCGGGCCTTGCGGGACCGGACTTCAAGGTCGAGATCGAGGGCGAGGCCGTCGGGCCGGCGTGAACGCGCGGCCGCCGGCCGCGATCCTTCGTTCCCTCGCGGATCGGGCTCAGGCGGCGGAGTGAATCGGGTCGAGGAGCTCGCCGCGCAACAGATAGTACGGTGACTTGTAGTAGATCCGGATGTTGTGGAACGGATCGGTCGCGATCTTCGTCACCCAGACGAGGCCGGTCCGGATGCCGCGCGTGAAGAACAGCTGCATCATCCGCCCCACGATGCCGGCGACCGCGACCGCGAGCCAGATCACCGCGACATTGTGCATGAATGTTGCAAAATTCTTGTGCGGCTGGAACAGGCCGAGCCCGGTCGGATCGATCAGCAGCAACAGCGGCAGCAGCAGCCAGAACGCAATCAGGATCGTCTTGCGCTTCTGATTGAAGCCGATCTTGATCGTCTCCTTGTACTCGTTGGTCGCGTCGTTGACCTCGTCATAGCCGTTCGGCTCGAAGACATAGTGCCCGGTCTGGCGGGTCACCATGCCGACGCCCCATCCGACCAGGACCGCGGCGAGGGGGTTTTTCAGCGCCAGCGCGTAGGCGCAAAGGAAGCTGACGGCACTGATCAGATGCAGCGTCTGATTGATCCGGCTCTGGTGATAGTAGCGATGATCGTCTTCGCGTTGCTGCCGCAGTTCCTGCAGGAAATCGTCGATGCCGCGCATGGTGCCTCCTCGTCGCTGTGACGCCGGCCGCCTTAGGTGCGTCGCGTGACACTTGCGTGAATGGCGCTCCGTGCATTTGTCACGTCAGGCTTGCGCCAATCGACGAGGGGGTTTGCGCCAGGTCAAATCCAGGCGGCAGAGAATATGACTGTGGCGCAAATGCCGAATCGCCTTCGTTCATGGCTTCGTCACAGCGCGATTGCGCGGCCTGTTGCGCCGCGCCGTCACGGCCGCGGCGGCACGAACGCGACATGGACGCGTGCCGGCGGCATCCTGTCGCGCGCGACGAAAGTCTCGCGCGGCAGCACGATCGGTGGGAGCACATCAAGGCCGGGGAAGCTCGAGCGCAGCTGCGCAAGCCCTGCGGCGTCGACCTGCCCGTCCTCCCACACCAGCACCGCGCCGCGGCGTTTCAGGTCCTCAGGATCGATCCAGGGGCTTAAGGTCACATCGGCGTGCACGATGACGTGGGGGCGGTCGGGCGAGTAGACCGCGACATTGTTGCTGGCGAACTCGCCGCCGCCCACATAGGCGAGCGGGGTTGCGAATTTCTCGCGCCATTGCCGCGTCACCTCGCGCGCGAGCGCGAGGCCCGGAAACTGCGTCGCCTTCGGCCGCAGCCGGACCAGCGGCTCGAGCCCTTCGCTCAGCGCATAGGCGAGCGGCATCGCGAGGAAAACCACGAGGAAGCCGGCGGCGAAGCGCTTCAGCCGCGCCGGCTCGGTCACCGGTCCGAGCCACATCAGCGCCGCCAGCGGCGCGAACGACCAGAGCGGATAGCCCCACATCGCGACCGGCAGGCGGCCGAGCACGACCGCGATCAGCGTCGTGACGGCAAACGGCCCGAGCGCCAGCGTCGTGACGTAGCGCCGCGCGAAGGCGTGCTCCTCGTCCGCCGCCGGCCGGGCTGGCGCGCGGAACAGCGCGAGCGCGAGAATGAGGATCGCGGGCGCGAGGAAGAACAGCTGGCTCGCGGTCCATTGCAGCGGATAGGTGATGACGTCATACCAGTGCGTCGCAAGCTTGGCGCGCGCATCGACATAGCGCAGCGGCAGGAAGCCGTTGTCGAACAGCCATTTCAGGTTCGGCGCGAGCACCGTGAGGAAGGCAAGCGCCATCAGCCAGGGGCCTGCCGTCGCGAGGGTGCGGCGCGCACGCGTGTCGAGCAGCAGGAACAGCGCGATGCTCAAGGCGAGCGCGAAGGCCGCGTATTTCGACCAGAAGCAGAGCGCGAGCGCGGCCCCCGCGACGAGCCAGTCGAGGATGTGCTCGCGCGTCAGCGCGCGATAGAGGAACAGCCCGGTCAGCGCCCAGAACGGCAGCTGCATCTGGTCGTGGGCGAATTTCGGCACCGAGAAATTGAAGAAATGGATGCCTTCGAGCGCGAGCACCGCGAGCAGCGACTGGAAGCCGCCGATGATGTCGCGCCCGGTGAGCCACACGAGAACCATGCAGAGCGCGGCGCAGAGCGGGCCGAGCAGATAGACCGCGCGCACGTCGCCGGTCGCGCGGTAGACGAGGTCGGCGAGCCACCAGGGCAGCGGCGGGTGCTTCCAGTAGCCGAGCTGCCATTCCTTGCCGAGCGCGAGGTCCTCGGCGAGATCGAGCTGCAGGTTATGCGACAAGAGCGCGGGCAGCACGGTCCAGACGACCACGTGCAGGATGAGCACGATCGCGAGGCAGCGGCCGGGCTCGCGCCTTGCATAGTCGACCCAGCGGGAGAGCCGCGATGGCGCGGCGACGTCGGACATGCAAAAAGCCTCGGAAAATGCTCTAGTTTGCGTCGCCGCCGCGGCGATCTGAGACGCTGGCGCGGCGTTCGTCAACTGCGGCATGGTCGCGTGCTTTAAGGATCGGAAGGTCAGGCATGGGGGCGGGCCCCGAAATATCGATCGTGCTGCCGGCGCACAACGAGGCGGGCAACATTTCGGCCATGGCGGCGGCGATCGCGCAGCAAATGGCGCTGATCGGGCCTTACGAGATCATCTTTGTCGATGACGGTTCCAGCGACGGAACGCTTCCCGCGATCCGCGCCGCGGCGCGCGATCCTGCGGTCCGCTACGTCTCGTTCACGCGCAATTTCGGCCACCAGGCGGCGCTGCGCGCCGGGCTGCGTCATGCCCGCGGACACGGCGTCATCCTGATGGACGCGGACTTCGAGCATCCACCCGAGCTGATCCCGAAGCTGATCGCCGCCTGGCGGGCGGGAGCCAAGATCGTGGCGACGCGGCGCGAGGACGCCGACGCGGTGTCGGTCGGAAAGCGGCTCTCGTCGCAACTCTACTATCATCTGCTCGATCGACTCGGCGACGTGCGGATCGAGCCCGGCAGCGCCGACTTCATGCTGCTCGACCGCGCCGTCGTCGATGTCGTGAACGGCATCGGGGACAACGACATCTTTCTGCGCGGGCTGGTTCGCTGGCTCGGCTTTCCGCTGACCACGATCCCCTATGCGCGCGGGGTGCGCCAGCACGGCGCGAGCAAGTTCTCGCTGCGCCGCATGGTCGAACTCGCGCTCAGCGGCATCGCGGCGCACAGCGTGCGCCCATTGCGCTTCGCGATCTGGCTCGCGCTCGGCTTTGCCGCGCTCGGGCTCCTGTTCGTGATCTATGCGCTGGTGAGCTACCTGTTCGTGCGCCACACGGTTGCCGGCTGGTCCTCGATCATCGCGGTGATCGCGATCCTCGGCGCCGCGCAGCTGTTCGTGCTCGGCATCATCGGCGAATATGTCGGGCGCATCCTGCGCGAGACGCGCAAGCGGCCGAGCTACATCGTGGCGGAGACGGAGGCGGACGGCCTAGTTGCGCAGAAGAAGCTGGTGACGACAGACTAGGCCGGTAGTGTCATGAGAAGCAGAACCGTACTAGCATTCGCACTTGCTCCACTCTGGGTGACGGCCGCGACGGCGCTTTTCGCGGTCCAGGCATTCCCCTATCCGGCGCAGCGTCACTGGATCATCATAACCACCGTCATAGGAACGATCTTTGCCTATGCTGGGACGATTGTACTCGGTGCTCCAGCATATTGGTTTCTTGGCTCACGCAATTTCAGAGGTCCCTCAGTTGCGATAGCCTTGGGTATTGGCATCGGAGGCCTGACGTGGGCCTGCTTCCTATTCCTCTTTCCGATCTCGCTGGGGGAGGGAGCGGCCGTTGCTTGGCAAGCGCTCACGACCAACCCGGCCATCTGGCAGTCGTTTCTTCCCGCGTGCGTCTTGGGATCTATCGTTGGAATTACCTTGTGGCTGATCGCTCGACCCGATCTGCCGTCGACGCCCGAGCCATAGAAAGAAGCGCATGGACGGGGCCTAGCAATGACGGAGTGAGTGCGCTGCTCAAGACCACCGTCGACCAACGAGGCGCTCTAGCCTAACCGCCGCGGCACGATCAGCCGCGCCGTGAAGATCTGCACGATCTCGCCGTGCTGGTTGATGGTGTCGCTGCGCGCCACGACGGTGCCGCGGTCCGGCTTCGAGCGCGACGGCGTCACCTCGACGATCTCGCTATCGACGTGGAGCGTATCGCCCGGCCGGATCGGCTTGCGCCAGGCAATCTCGCCGCCGGCGCCGACGATGCCGCCCGCGATCGGCAATCCGCCGCGCACCATGAGGCTCATCGCGACCGCCGCCGCATGCCAGCCGCTCGCCGCAAGGCCCTGGAAGAAAGTTTCCCGCGCCGCGGCTTCATCGAGATGAAACGGCTGCGGATCGAACTCGCGCGCGAATGCCGTTATCTCGTCGGCGCCGAGCGTTCGTGCGCCGCTGGTGAAGCGTTGTCCGACGACGAGATCGTCGAGATAGAAGACCTTGTCCGCGCTCATTCGCCGCTCCTTTGCGATTTCCATGATTTGCGCGCTTCGCCGGCGCGGCGCCGCATGGCTCGTATCCCAAAATAGTGAGTTGCATGTTGCAAGTCACTGGCCTACCTGCGCGCCATGCGCCGCACCAGCTTTCGCAAAATGCATTGCCCGATCGCCCGCTCGCTCGAGCGGGTCGGCGAGTGGTGGAGCATCCTGATCCTGCGCGATGCGCTGCACGGCTACCGCCGCTTCGATGAATTCCGCGACAGCCTCGGCGTCGCGCCCAATATCCTGACCAGCCGCCTCGCCGCCCTGGTCAAGGCCGGGATGCTGGAGAAGCGCCGGTATTCGGCGCATCCGCCGCGCTACGAATATGTCCCGACGCAGCGGGCGCGCGATTTCCGCCCGGTGCTCTTGAGCCTGATGGCGTTCGGCAACAAGCATTTCGCGCCCGAAGGCGCGATGGTCGAGGTCATCGATACGCGCACCGGCAAGCCGGCCGACATCGCGGCATTCGACCGGGCGACCGGCGAGCCGATCGCGGCGCCGCACTACGCCATGGTGCCGGGTCCGGCGGCGACGCCGCGCATCCGCAAGCGCTATGCGCGCCGCGCCATCGAGGCAGGGGCCGCATGAACATCCGCGTCGAGACGCCGGCCCGCGCGCAAGCCGTCGCGGCGCCGATCGCGCCAGCGGCCGCGGCGAAGCCGATCGACCCGCGCACGCAAGTGCTGCTGCAGGGGCCGATCGTGCCGACGCTGCTGCGCATGGCATGGCCGAACGTCATCATCATGTTCGCGCAGGCGGCGACCGGGCTGATCGAGACTTACTGGGTCGGCCGTCTCGGCACCGACGCGCTCGCCGGCATGGCGCTGGTGTTCCCCGGCGTGATGCTGATGCAGATGATTTCCGCCGGCGCGATGGGCGGCGGCATCTCCTCGGCGATCGCGCGCTCGCTCGGTGCCGGCAAGCGCGAGCAGGCCGATGCGCTCGTGCTGCACGCGGTCGTCATCAATGTGGTGCTCGGCGCGAGCTTTGCGGCCGCCGTGCTGATCTTCGGCCGGCCGCTCTACGCCGCGATGGGCGGGGAGGGCGCCTCGCTCGAGGCGGCGCTCACTTATTCCAACATCGTGTTCGGCGGCAACGTGCTGCTGTGGGTGATGAACGGCCTCGCGAGCGTGATCCGCGGCACCGGCAACATGCTGACCCCGGCGCTGGTCATCTGCGTCGGCGCGGTGCTGCTGGTGCCGGTCTCGCCGCTGCTGATCTTCGGCCTCGGGCCGATCCCCGCCATGGGAATCGCGGGCGGCGGCATCGCGCTGGTGCTGTTCTACGTCGGCGGGTTCGCGGTGCTCGCCTGGTACGTGCTCTCGGGGCGCAACGTGGCGCGGTTTCGCCTCGTGCCGCTGCGCTGGCCGCTCGCGGCTGAGATCCTGCGCATCGGCGCGGTCGCGTCGATCACCTCGTTCCAGACCAACCTGACCATCGGATCGGTGACGGCACTGGTCGGCATGGCGGCGGGGCCGCAGGCGGTCGCCGGCTTCGGCACCGCGGCGCGGCTCGAATATTTGCTGGTGCCGCTGGTGTTCGGGCTCGGCGCGCCGCTGGTCGCGCTGGTCGGCACCAATGTCGGTGCGGGCAATTGCGCGCGTGCGCTGCGCATTGCCTGGATCGGCGCCGCCATCGCGGCGCTGCTCACCGAGGTGATCGGCGTCGCGGCGGCGATCTGGCCGGCCGCCTGGTTGCAATTATTCGACAGCAATGCCGCGATGCTCGCGACCGGCAGCGCGTATCTGCGCGCGGCCGGTCCGTTCTATGGCTGCTTCGGCTTCGGGCTCGCGCTCTATTTCGCCTCGCAGGGCGCCGGCAAGCTGCTTTGGCCGCTCGTGGTCGGATTTGCGCGCGTTGCGGTCGCGATCGGCGGGGGATGGACCGCGCTCAAGCTCTCCGGCTCGCTTGCCGTCACGTTCCTCGCGGTCGGCGCGGCGCTCATCGTCTACGGTGCCGGCATCGCGACCGCGATCAGGCTCGGCGCCTGGTGGCCTTCACCGCGCCGGACGTGATCTATTGTTCCTTCTTCGCTTCGCTCGCCGCGAGGCCGATCCCCGACATCACGGTCGCGAGGCCGGCTACCTGGTTCCAGCCGATCGGCTCGCTCAGCAGAAGCGCTCCGAAAAGGGCGGCAGCAATCGGATTGACCGTGACCGAGATCGCGACGCGGGTCGGCGTCGTGTGTTCAAGCGCGAAAGACCACAAATAGAACGTCGCGGCGCTCCCGAGGGCTCCCAGATAGGCAATCGCCGACCATTCGCGAACGCCGAAATGCGCCATCGCTCTGAATCCGCCCGACACCCAGGCGATGAGCACAAGGCCGGCGGCGCCGGCGGCCATTCCGATGACGGTGAACGGAACTGCACCGGATCGCTGGATGTAGGGTCTCGACCAGACATTGTAGAGCGCCATGCAGGTCGCGGCGCCGATCATCAGAAGATCGCCCCGCCATACGCCCGAATTGCCATCCGATAGACCGGGCCTCAAAGCCAACCCGACTCCGCCAACGGCGAGCAGGACGCCCATCGTCTTGCGCAGTGTCATCGTCTCGACCCCGGCAAGAGCCGCGGCGACCATCGTGAGCAGCGGCAATGTCGACAGCGCGAGCGCGCCGCGCCCCGCTGTCGTGAAGGCCAGCGAAGCGTTGAAGAGGATCGGAAACAGCCCAAAATACATCAGGCCGAGGGCGACAATGCCGAAGACGTCGTCCGGCTTCGGCCACGGCCGCCTGCCGAACGCCGCAATCGGCAGCAGCAGCAGGAAGCCGATCCCGAAGCGGAACGCACCGAGAGTCCATGGGTCTGTGGCGGCTATCACGTGGCGCGTGGCCCCGATCGAGATGCCGCCGAGCGCGCTCGAGAGAACGGCGGCCAGGACTCCGGCAGTGTCACCCACTGATGATCCCCATTGGTTTGCGCTTGCCGGAACCTAGGGGGCGCGATATTCATTATGGAATGGAATAATTCAGATATCGTTCATGATGAAATGAGATGACCCCCGGGCTCGATCCGGACCTGCTGAGAGCGTTCGTGGCCGTTGCCGAGCACCGGTCGTTCACGCGTGCGGCTGCGGCGCTGCACCGGACCCAATCGGCTGCCAGCACCCAGATCAAGCGACTGGAGGATCGGCTCGGCGTCTGCCTCTTTCATCGCACCACAGCGCATGTCGATTTGACGCCGGTTGGCGAACGGCTCCTCGGATACGCCCGGAAGATGCTTGCTCTCAATGACGAGGCAATCGGTCGCGTGCGACTGCACGGAGTGGAAGGTGTCGTGCGCCTCGGGGTCATGGACGACTATGGCAGTATGGTGATTCCGCCCATTCTTGCGCGCTTCGCGAACGGTCATCCGCAAATCGAGATCCGGATGGAGACGGGCCTGACGTCGACCATGGTCGACCGTCTGGGGCGAGACTTCGATCTCGTCGTTGCGATGCATCCAAAAGGCCATCGCGAGGGCGTGTTGTTGCGGCGCGAGCTGCCGGTCTGGGCCGCGGCGCCCCTGCATCCCGTCGAGCATTCCGACCCGCTGCCCGTTGCGCTTTACCCGCAAGGTTGCCTGTTCCGGCAGTGGGCAATCGATGCACTGAACCGCTCGAGGCGGCGATGGAGGCTTGCCTTTCTCAGTCACAGCCTTGCGGCGGTCGAGGCGATCGTGGTGCAAGGCCTCGCCGTGACGGTCGTGAAGTCGGGGACCTTTCCAGGTTCGCTGCGAAGGCTGGCGGCCAAGGATGGAATGCCGCGCCTGCCCGTGGCGGACATTCGGCTGCACAAGGCACCACAACTGTCAGTCGCCGGCGATCTGTTGGCCGAGCATCTCGTGGCGGCAATCGGGAAGACACCGCCTTGAAGGCTTGCGCTGCCGACGTGACGCCACAAGGCCGCCGCGGCATCGGCGAAGCGAGCTTCTCCGGCGCGGTCGCGATCACCGAGGAGGCGTCGTGCAGGTCACAAAATTCGGCCTGTCAGCCGCGCGCGGCGGTGCCTCGGCGTGCAGGGCGGCCACGCCTACTTGCCGAGATGCTTGTCGAAGAAGCCGGTGATCTCGGCGAACGCCGCCCTGGTCTCCGGCGCGCTGTCGTCGCGCAGGTAGTGGGCGTGCGACTGGCCCTCGAACACCTGCAGGAAGGCGTCCACGCCGGCGTCGCGCAGCTTGCGGTGCACCCGCACCGTATTGCTGAGCAGCAGGTCGCGCGTGCCGGAAGTGAGGATGGTCGGCGCGAAGCTTGCGAAGTCGCCATAGACCGGCGACAGCAGCGGATCGTTCAGGTCGTGGCCCGCCGCATAGACCTTGGTGCCGGCGTCGCAGAAGCCGTCGCGCGAGACCAGCACGTTGTCGACCATCTCATTGGTGTAGAACGTGTCACCGACCTTGGTGACGTCGGACATCGGCGTGCCGGCGGCGATCGCGCCGAACATCGGCAGGTTCAGTTGCTTCGCGCGCAGGCCCATTTCGAGCACCAGCGCGCCGCCGGCCGAGGTCCCGATGATGCCGATATTCCGCGCCTGCATGGTCTTGAGCACGTTCTTGTAGACGGCCATGCCGTCGTCGAGCGCAGCCGGAAAATACGCCTCCGGCGGCATGCGATAGTCGACCGAGATGACCTTGAAGCCGCCGAACCCCGCCATCATCACGGCCTCGGGCAATCCGGCCTCGCCCGGGTTGAGCACGTAGCAGCCGCCATGCATGTGGATCAGCACGCGGTTCGCATTCGCCGGCGCGATGGTCGCGGGCGTGACGATGAAGGCGCGCACGCCGTCGATCGTGGTCTTCTCGATCTTCACCTTCATGCGCTCGGCGAGTCCGGGCAGGTTCTTGATGATCGGCGCGGCGGCAGCCTCCGCGATCGGCTTCCACTCCTCGCCGGTCTTCGGCAGCACGTTCCAGCTGCTGCGCAAGGGTGCGGCGATCACCTTTTGGATTTGCGGGCTGACGTCCTGCGGCACCGGCAGCGTCTTCGCCGGCACCTCCTGCTGCGCCAGGGCCTGTGACGCGAGCAGCGTGGCGGCAATGGCGAGCAATGGCGCAGTCGCGCGGCAAAACATGAAAAGCCTCCCGGATGCTTCTTGACTGGGTCGCCCGTGGCGCAGCGCCGCGCTCGCGCGCGGCGTCAGCCACGCGCGCAGCCTAGCGGCGAACCACGACAGCCGTGAGAGCCGCACCGATCAAAGGCGCGTTATCGGGAAGCGGCGGTCAATTCACCTGCTCAGCCAAACCGTTCGGTATATGCATTGCAGATACGTTGGATCATCGTACTGTAATGGAGCGGATCACCAACCCTGAGCGCCGGCGGGGCTTTCGATACGGCGGTCAGTTTTCGCAGGTGACCGTACTTCTTCAGGAGCTTTGCATACTGAGGGCGCGCCTGAAGATAGTTGAGGTTGTCGTGTTCAACGACGACGACCCCTAGCGCCTCCAAGCCATCTGCATCAGACTCGCTATTGCGGAGCGCGATCGATCGAAAAATGTCGATCGTCTCCTTTACCAACTGCCCGGTCGTCTTCGCCTTCTGTCGATGCCAAGTGATGGGCTCGCGATTCCTTGCCCCAATATTGAGGGGAGAAAGAAACAGCTCCGAGGCATTGATGACGAGAAACGCAGCCGCAACTGTTTTGGGATTGTATTGATGCGCGTAGCCGTGAAAGGCGTTGAAGTCGCGCAGGCGATTTTTGCGAGCCTTCCCGTGCTCAGTCCAGATCGATTTCAGCTCGATCGCGATCTGAATCAGCGCAGGTTCCGTCAAGCGGACTATTTCGCCGTCGTTTGGTCGTTGCGGCTCGCCGGCGGGCGTTCCGAGGGCGATGTCGATTACCCAATCGTTGTGCCCTACTTGCTGGTGGTGTCGCAGCTTTGCAACGACTTCACCCGTTGGTGCCCGCTTGCCCAGGAGAGGACACGCACTAAGTAGGTCCCGAACAATGACCAGCGACTGAGTGTCGCTGTGCTTTGAAGTCCGCGGGTGGTACGCGGTCTCGGCGACAATTAAATCCTCTATTGATCCGGTCGATGCCACCGTCTCGCGAATTCCTACTTCGTGCTAGCCGAAATACGCCGTTTGAATCGAGGGGCCCGTGGTGCGCGCCTGCTTCAGCTCGATTACCACTTTGCGCGCGGCTAGATCTACGTAACTTTCCTCGATATCGACCAGAATGGAGCTTCTGCCTGTGCGAACCGCAGCCGCAGCCGTAGAGCCAGAGCCTCCGAAAGGATCCAGGACGACATCCCCGGCGAAACTATACATCCGAATTAGTCGCTCGGCCAGTTCGACCGGATAAGGAGCCGGATGGCCGTTCCGTAGGCTGGCACCCCGAATATCGGACCAGAATGGTCTCTGCCATAAATCCATTTCGTCACGCTGCAACATCGAAAGGGACTTCTGCAGCATCGTTGTCTGTCGATATGCGCCTGGCTTACGCAGCATCAAGATGTGCTCAAAGTCGTTCTTGATAATTGCGCCGGGTTGGTAGGGCTTGCCGTAGTAGCCCGACGACCCGCCGCCCGCCTCATTGGTTCGATTTCCGATCTTGAACCACAAGATCGGAGTAAGTGTGTCAAAGCCAATATCTCTCGACCGCACCATGATATCCGCGGGAAGCGGCAGGATTCGATGTCGGCCGTCAGTTTTCCGAGGTACAAGAATGTCACCAATGACGCAGCATACTCTGCCGCCGGGGACGAGTACCCGGTGGCATTCGCGCCAAACAGTGTCCAACTCGGCTAGGAAGTTTTCGTAACTAGCTATTCGGCCGAGCTGGCTTCCATTGCAATCGCTATTGTACGGCTTCAAATTGAAATACGGTGGCGACGTCACAATAAGATGCACGGACCTGTCCTTTACGAACGCAAGGTTCCTTGCATCTCCCGCCTTGATTACATGGTCGGTTCGATCGAAGGGGCTTGGCCAAAAATGCTCCCGCCAGTGCCGATTGGCGGCAAGCAACTTCTCCGGTGCGCCGGAGATATTGTCGTTGGTCGGTAACTTGGGTGCCTTCGCTGATTCAGCTGGCGAGTAGTCGACTTTTTCGACCGTACGCCATTCTGTTTCCTCAACAAAATTGGCGCGTGCGACCAGATCCATCGCTAGGTTTCCACGTACCGAATCTCCTTTGTTCTCTATCCGTTCTCGCCGGAAAAGTCCAGTCGAATAAGTCGATCTTCACAGCCAGTCAATTCACCTGCCGGATCACCTTGCCGACCTTCTCGAACATCTCGCCGATCTGGTCCTCGCTGATGATCAGCGGCGGCGACAGCGCGATGGTGTCGCCGGTGATGCGCAACAAGAGCCCATGCTCGTGGAACGCCTTCTCCATCGAGTCGTAGGCGCGCTTGCCGACCGCGTCGGGCCTCGAGGCGAGGTCGATCGCCGCGACCAGCCCGACCGTGCGGATGTCGAGCACGCCCGGCGTGCCTTTGAGCGACATCGCCGCGTCGGCCCATTTGTCCTCGAGCTTGCCAGCGCGCTCGAACAGCTTTTCGTCGCGATAGACATCGAGCGTCGCGAGGCCGGCCGCGCAGGCGAGCGGATGCGCCGAGTAGGTGTAGCCGTGGAACAGCTCGATCACATGCTCCGGCCCGCGCATGAAGGCGTCATAGATCCCCTTGCGCACCAGCACGCCGGCCATCGGCACCGTGCCGGAGGTGACGCCCTTGGCGAACGTGATCATGTCGGGGATGACGCCGTAGCGCTCGGATGCGAACGGCGTGCCGAGACGGCCGAAACCGGTAATCACCTCGTCGAAGATCAACAGGATGCCGTGCTTGTCGCAGATCGCGCGCAGCCGCTCGAGATAGCCCTTCGGCGGCGGCAGCACGCCGGTCGAGCCGGCCATCGGCTCGACGATCACGGCCGCGATGGTCGAGGCGTCATGCAGGGCGACGAGGCGGTCGAGCTCGTCGGCAAGATGCGCGCCCCATTCAGGCTCGCCCCTGGTGAAGGCCTGCTTCTCGCGATTGTAGGTGTGCGAGAGGTGATCGACCCCGGAGAGCGCGGTGCCGAACATCTTGCGATTCGCCACGATCCCGCCGACCGAGATGCCGCCGAAGCCGACCCCGTGATAGCCGCGCTCGCGCCCGATCAGGCGCACGCGCGAGGCTTCGCCGCGCACATTGTTGTAGGCGAGCGCGACCTTGAGCGCGGTGTCGACGGCTTCCGAGCCGGAATTGCAGAAGAACACGTGGTCGAGATCGCCGGGCGCGAGCGCCGCGATGCGGCTTGCGAGCTCGAACGCCTTCGGGTGCGAAAACTGGAATGCCGGCGGGTAGTCGAGCTCGTCGGCCTGGCGCTTGATCGCCTCCACGATCGGCGAGCGGTTGTGGCCGGCATTGCAGCACCACATGCCGGCCGAGCCGTCGAGCACGGCCCTGCCGTCCACCGTATAGTAGTGCATGTCCTTCGCGCGCGTGATCAGGCGCGGCGCCTTCTTGAAGGCGCGGTTCGGGGTAAACGGCACCCAGAAAGCCTCAAGATCGTTCGGGACGGTCGCAACGGGACGCGTGGCAAGCGACATCGGCAGTCTCCTGGAGCCTCTCTTGGTGCATGACCTTATCCGGAAAGCCGGTTTTCCCCGGAGCCAGTCCGGGCAGGCCGTTTCGGGATCACGCTCAACCGGCGGATACGCTGAAGCCTATAGCAAGCCGGCCCGCGCGAGTCCCGGTTGCGGGCTGCGCGGCTCCGTTGCGGCACGCTCAGAAGCGCGCTCCGAATCCGGCGCGCGAGACAGGCTGATGCTTCAGAGCCTTTGTGCTTGAACCGGAAGGCGAGGTTAGCCGCCCACTTGCCTGAACACGCAAGCGCATGGGCAGGAGCCGAGACCGACGGGTCCCGCGCGTCTTGTTGCGTCATGCACGGACCAATTGACGCAGCTCCGGTATTTTTTCCGACAGGCGAAAAACCAAATGACGGGAGGACATCCGTGCTACTTCTCGGGTTCCATTGTGCAGCAGCGCATATTATAAATTGTATCGACACCTTCGATTCTTGTAAGGTTGCACATATCGTATGGCTGGGCTGCAATGCGATTCGTTGAAGCCAGCATGCTACAAGCGGATTATCATCAAAATGGATTATCCGATTCCGGGAGAGATCGGAGGAAACGGCAGGATCATGCCGGAAGGTGAGGCGCAGCGAGACGGCCGCCCATGCGCGGAGGAAATTCGCGCGGCGCTCGAGCATATGGCAGGCAGCGAGGCGTTCCGCGGGTCGCCGCAACTCGTGTCGTTCCTGCGCTACGTGGTCGAGGCCACCCTGCGCGGGACCTCGGACCGTATCAAGGGATATACGATCGCGGTCGAGGCGCTCGGTCGTGCCGAGGACTTCGACCCGCAGGCCGATCCGATCGTGCGCGTCGAGGCGATGCGATTGCGGCGCGCGCTCTCCCGTTATTATGAGAATGGCGGCAAGCGCGATCCGGTACTGATCGACCTGCCGCTCGGCAGCTACGTTCCGGCCTTCAGGCGCAACGCGCCCGCCGCGTCGGCGCTCGACGAAACGCCGGCGGGACCGACGCCACCCTTGCAATGCGCTGCGCCGTCCGACGCGGCGCCGCCGGCCACGCCACCGGCCGCGCCGCTGCGCCGGCTGACGCGATTTGCGGCCGCGGCGGCGCTGCTCCTCGCCGGGGCCGCGATTTATGCAGGCCTCGAGTTCTGGCTCGATTTCGGCAGTCCGGGCCCGCACGCCTCGATCCAGACCTCGCCGCCGCGGGCGAACGAGCCGGCGCGTCCACAATCGCCGTTTCCGATGGTCTATGTCGGGCGGTTCGAGGCCGAGAACGGTGGCGAGGCCGCACGGGCGGTCGCAAACCAGCTGCGCGGCAAGCTGCGTGACGCGCTGGCGCGCTTCGATGAGCTCACGATCGTCAGCGGCGCGCCGCCCGCGGAGGCGCGCGGTGCCGGCATGCCCGACGAGCGGTCGAGCCGCTATGAGTTGAGCGCGGGCATTGAAACCGACGCCGCGGGAGGAACCCGTGTCGCGCTGCTGCTGTCGGACCTCGCCGACGGCCGCATCGCGTTTGCGCGCACATTCCAGCATGGCGGTGAGCCGAACAGCGCCCAGGAGGCGATCGTGCGCGAGATCGCGACCACGATCGCGCAGCCCTATGGCATCATCCACGCGCGCGAGCGCGTCGCCCAGATGGGTTCGCCGGCCGGCGATCCGCGCTATCGCTGCCTGCTCGCCTCCTACGACTACTGGCGCACCTACAGCGCCACCCAGCACGCCGCGGTGCGCGACTGCCTCGAGCGCGTGACCAAGGCCGATCCGAGCTTTGCGGCCGGGTTTGCGGCGCTCGCCGAGATCGTCCTGCAGGAGCAGCGTCACCACCTGAATGTGCGCCCGGGTGATGCGCCGGCGCTCGAACGGGCGACGCGCGCCGCGCGGCGTGCGGTCGAGCTCAAGCCGGGCAGCGCCTACGCCTATCAGGCGCTGATGGACGTTCATTTCCTGCGCGGCGAGTACGCGCTCGCGCTCCAGGCCGGCGAGAGGGCGGTGACGCTCAATCCCTATCATCCCAATATGCTGGGCTGTTACGGCGCGCGCCTGGTGGCGCTTGGCCAGGTGGAGAAAGGCGCGCGCTATCTGCGCGAGGCGGCGGACGCGTTCAGCGTGCGGCCGGCCTGGCTCGAATTCCATCTGTTCCTGGCGAGTTACATGCTCAATGATCGGCATGACGCGGCCTTGCATACCGCGCAGATCATGGCTGACACCTATCCCCAGGGCTATGTGGCGCGGGCGATCGTGGCGGCGCAGGCCGGCAGGCCGGAGCTCGCGCGGGAGTATTTCGCGACGCTCGCGGTGCTGCAGCCGTCCTGGCGCGACGATCCGTTCGGTGCCGCGCGGCGGGTCTTCCCGGCCGACGCGGTCGCGAACCGCGTCGCCGGCGACATTGCGCAGATCGCGGGGAATCTCGGGCAGTAGTTCGCGACGGTGGCGCGGCGGGGAGGCGACGAGCCTGCCGCCTCCCGACGCGGCGCGCGGCTCAGGCCGCCGCGACGCGCTCGAGGAACTGATCCACCGCCTCTTGCAGCATGCCGGCCTGCGTGGTGAGCGCGCCCGAGGCGTCGAGCACCTGGGTGGCCGACTTGTTGGTCTCCTCGATCGCCTCGGTAACGGTCGACATGTTGCCGGCGAGCTCGTTTGCGCCGCTCGCCGCCTGTTGCACGTTGCGGCCGATCTCCTGGGTCGAGGCGCTCTGCTCTTCGACCGAGGCCGCGATGCTTGAGGTGAAGCGGCTGATGTCGCCCATCACGCCGCTGATCTGCCGGATCGCCTCGACTGCCTGCCCGGTCGAGCCCTGGATCGCGCCGATCTGGGCGGAGATCTCCTCGGTCGCCTTGGCGGTCTGGCTCGCAAGCGTCTTCACCTCCGAGGCGACGACCGCGAATCCGCGCCCGGCCTCGCCCGCGCGCGCCGCCTCGATCGTGGCATTGAGCGCGAGCAGGTTGGTCTGCTCGGCGATCGCGCGGATCAGCTTGACCACGTCGCCGATG
>Ga0187784_10000744_pt1 | contig 24719 bp, 21 predicted proteins | sample 1015_SJ02_MP15_2_FD_132964 | JGI IMG/M metagenome (GOLD analysis project Ga0187784, IMG submission 132964) | Tropical peat soil microbial communities from peatlands in Department of Meta, Colombia - 1015_SJ02_MP15_20_MG | ecosystem: Environmental > Terrestrial > Soil > Wetlands > Peat | place... | reverse complement strand
GGCTTCCTCGGCGGCGCCATGATCCCCACCGTCTTCGCCACCAGCTTCACCCTCTTCCCGCCGGAAAAGCGCGCAGGCGTCAGCGTCATCATCGGCCTCGTCGCCACCGCGGCGCCGACGCTCGGCCCGACGGTGGGCGGATATCTCACCCAGGCCTTCTCCTGGCACTGGCTCTTTCTCATCAACCTCGCCCCCGGCATCCTGGTCGCCAGCGCCGTCTGGCTGCTGGTCGACGTCGACCGGCCGAACCGCGCGCTGCTCCGCGGCTTCGATTATGCCGGGCTCGCGCTGATGGCGCTCTTCCTCGGCAGCCTCGAATACGTGATGGAAGAAGGCCCGCGCAACGACTGGTTCGAGGACCGGGCCATCCTCGGCTTCAGCGTCATCTGCGCCGTCTCGGCCGCGCTGTTCTTCCGGCGCGTGCTCGCCTACCACAATCCCATCGTCGAGCTGCGCGCCTTCGCCGACCGCAATTTCGCCGTGGGCTCGCTCTTCAGCTTCATCCTCGGCATCGGGCTTTACGGCTCGGTCTACGTCATCCCGCTCTATCTCGCCGAGGTGCGCGGCTTCAACAGCCTGGAGATCGGCGAGGTGATGTTCGTCACCGGCTTCTTCCAGATGCTGTCGGCGCCGCTGGCGGGCGCGCTGTCGAAGGCGCTCGACCTGCGGCTGATGCTGGCGGCGGGCCTCGCGCTCTTCGGCACCGGCGTCTATCTCACCTCCTTCATGACGGCCGACTGGGGCTTTGCCGAGCTGCTGCTGCCGCAGGCGCTGCGCGGCTCCTCGCTCATGCTGTGCTTCCTGCCGATCAACACGCTGGCGCTCGGCACGCTGGCGCCGGACAAACTCAAGAACGCCAGCGGCCTCTACAATCTCATGCGCAATCTCGGCGGCGCCATCGGGCTTGCCGGCATCAACACGGTGCTGACCGAGCGCCAGCAATTCCATTGGAACCGGCTCGCCGCCGACATCAATCCCGGCCATCCCGGCGTGCGCAATTTTCTCGACGCGCTGTCGGCGCGGCTCGGCGGGCTGCTGCCCGGCGATCCCGATCTCGCGGCGATGAAGCAACTGGCGCAGATCGTCTATCGCGAGGCGCTGGTGCTCACCTTCGACGACGTGCTGCTGCTGATGGCCGCGGTCTTCGCCGTGGCGCTGCTCTTCATGCCGCTGGTGCGCAAGCCGCAGCTCACAGGCCCCGTCGAGGCGCATTGACCTTGGCCCGCGCCGCCGATGCTCCCATATAGGGGGCGGAGGCTCCAATGCGCGATCCGCTGACGCTTGCCTGCCCTGCCTGCGGCACGCTCAACCGCGTGCCGCGCGCCCGGCTTGCCGATAAGGGCCGCTGCGGTCAATGCCGCACGCCGCTCTTCGCCGGCCATCCTTTGACGCTCACCTCCGAGACCTTCGCGCGCCACGCCGAAAGCAGCGACCTGCCGCTGCTGATCGACTTCTGGGCGGAGTGGTGCGGGCCGTGCCGGGTCATGGCGCCGGTGATCGAGCAGGCGGCCGAGGCGCTGGAGCCCGTCCTGCGCGTCGCCAAGCTCGACACCGAAGCGGCGCCGGAGATCGCGCGGCGCTTCGCCATCCAGAGCATTCCGACGCTGATGCTGATGCGGCATGGAAAGGAAATCGCCCGCACCGCCGGCGCGATGCCGCTGCAACGGCTGCTCGCCTGGACGCGCCAGCACCTCGCCGAAGCCGGCTGAGGTTCAGCGCTTAGGCCCGAGATCGAACTCGGCCTCGACCGAGACCGTGACGGTGGCCTCGCCGGGCTCGGCGACGGGCGCCGGCGCGCCGCCGGCGACGGCGGCGAAGACGCGCGGCGCCGGCTGCGCGCCGGTGGCATTGCCGACGCGCAGGTCGTGCAGGCGAAGCACCGCAAGGCCGAGATCGGCGGCGACGCGCTCGGCACGCTGGCGCAGTCGGCTGAGCGCCTCGGCGGTCAGCTCGTCCTGCGCCTTGCGCGCCGCCGCCGGCGTCAGCTCATAGCCGAGCGACGACAGCAAGAGACCGCTCTGCTGCAGCTCGCCCAGCAGCGTCAGCAAGGGCGCCGGGTCGCGCGCGGTGAGCGTCAGGCCGGCGCTGCCATACCATTGCCGCGGCTGGTCCTTGGGCTGCTGCTCATAGACGGCATAGCCGCTGGTGAAGAGGCTGACGCCGGCGACGGCCTTGGCGCGCGCCACCGCTTCAGCCATGCGCCGATCGATCGCCGCCTGAAGGCGCGCCGCGTCGCTGTCGCCGCCTTCGACGCGCAGCACGGCGCGGAGCTGGTCGCGCGCCACCGGGCGCTCCGCCTGCTCGCTGAGATGCAGAAGGGTGGCGCCATTGCCCGGCGCCTCGGCGGCGAGCGCCGGCTGCGACAGCGGCAAGAGCAGGGCGGCGAGAGCGAGCGACACGCGCGTCATGGGCATCCTCCTGGCGAAGCGGTTGCGGGCGCCGGCACTGGCGCGACCGGCGACAACATTGACCGGCCGGCTCCGAATGGAGCGGGTCGATCTCCCGCCGATAGTCCGTGGCGTAAAAATAGATATTGGTATACACCATATCTTCAAGTCTAGGATTAACTACGATCGCCATGAAGAGAATTACCGCGATGGAACTGAAATCTTGCCATTAACAAATTCTTCCAGGAATTGGAAAGCAACTACAGGACTGCATGGCGGGACCGGAAAAAGATTTGCTTTCGGCAGGATTTGACAGCGGGAGTCGCTTCCATTTTCATTCCTCCGTGATAATCTCCCCTCGAAGCGCGGGGATGGCCGCCGGCCGGCGCGGCAGCGTCCAAGGCGCGTGGCCAGAGCGGGCCCGCTGCGGGCTCGCCGGCAAAACAACAAGACTAGGGACGGAATTGTCAATGACCGGAACTGTGCGCGGGACGGCGGCGTCCTATCGGTGGCTTCAGCTTGTCGCCGGCATCATCTGCATGGTGATGGTGGCGAATTTGCAATATGGCTGGACCTATTTCGTCGATCCCATGAGCACGGCCCGCGGCTGGGATCGCGAAAGCATCCAATGGGCCTTCACCTTCTTCATCGCCACCGAGACCTGGCTGGTGCCGGTGGAAGGCTGGTTCGTCGACCGCTTCGGCCCGCGCATCGTCGTCGCCGCCGGCGGCGCGCTGGTGGCGCTCGCCTGGGCGATCAATTCCATCGCGACGACCCTGCCGATCCTCTATCTCGGCGCGGTGCTGTCGGGCGTCGGCGCGGGCGCGGTCTACGGCACCTGCGTCGGCAACGCGCTGAAATGGTTCCCCGACCGGCGCGGGCTCGCCGCCGGCCTCACCGCCGCCGGCTTCGGCGCCGGCGCCGCGGCGACGGTGGCGCCGATCGTGCACGTGATCGCCACCTATGGCTATCAGAGCGCCTTCCTGTGGTTCGGCCTCGGCCAGGGGCTGATCTGCCTGTTGCTGGCGCAGGGGCTGAGGGCGCCGCGCCCGGGCCAGGCGCCGCAGGGCGCGGCGCGGCTGGCGCAGACCAAGCGCGACTACACGCCGATCGAGATGCTGCGCACGCCGCTTTTCTACGTGCTCTACGTCATGTTCGTGCTGGTGGCGGCGAGCGGCCTTGTCGTCACCGCGCAGGTCAATCCCATCGCCAACGACTACGGCATCGCCAAGACCGCGGTCTGGGTGGTCTTCACCACCTCGACCGTGATCGTCACCGCCGGCGTGGTCGACAACATCTTGAACGGCGTGGCGCGGCCGATCTTCGGCTGGGTCTCCGACCATATCGGCCGCGAGAACACCATGGCGATCGTCTTCACCTGCGGCGCGGCGGCCTATTGGGCGCTCGGCACCATCGGCACCTCGCCCTACGCCTTCATCCTCACCGCCGGCCTGGTCTATTTCACCTGGGGCGAGATCTACAGCCTCTTCCCGGCGATCTGCACCGACAGCTACGGCGTCAAATACGCCACCACCAATGCCGGCTTGCTCTACACCGCCAAGGGCACCGCCTCCTTCCTGGTGCCGCTGGCCAATTGGCTGCAGCATCAGACCGGAAGCTGGCATTTGGTGTTCGTCGTCGCCACCATCGCCAATCTCGCGGTCGCCGCGACGGCGCTGTTCATCATCAAGCCGATGCGCCAACGCCAGCTTGCCGGCACATCGCCGCAGCCACGGGTGCGCGCCGCCGAATAAATAAGGGACATGGAGCCGCGGAGAAGATCGGATTCTTGAGGAAGGCTCGCTGCCCCTTATACCTTTCTCCGTGCCCTCCGTGCCTCCGTGTTGGATCTCTTTTCCGCCTCGCCCTTGACCGCGGGCCGGCAAGCGGAGAAGGTCGGCGCTCATGATGATATCATCCTCGCCGATCGAGAGGCTGAGCCCGGCGGAGCGCGCGCTGCTCGAAGCCGCGCGCCGCTTTCGCCTCGAGCACGTCGCCGCCAACGCCGCCCAATGGGAGCGGGCGCGAGAGGTGCCGCGCGAGGCGATCCGCGCGGCGGCGCGCATCGGCCTCACTGCCATCGAAGTGCCGCGCGAGCGCGGCGGCCAGGGCGCGGGCTTCATCGCCAAGGCGCTGATCGCCGAGGAGCTGGCGCGCTCCTGCATGGGCTTCGCCTTCAGCCTGATCAACACCCAGAACGTCGCCGCGCGCATCGCGCTGCAAGGCAGCGCGGCGCAGATCGCCCGATATCTGGCGCCGCTAGTGGCGGGCGAGCGGCTCGGCGGCACCTCGCTCACCGAGCCCCATGCCGGCAGCGATTTTCCCGCCATCGCGACGCAGGCGCGCAAGGCCGATGGCGGCTGGGTGCTGGACGGCGAGAAGGCCTGGCTCACCAACGCCGCCAACGCCGAGACGATCATCCTCTATGCCAAGACCGACGCCGCCGCGGGCACCGCGGGCATCGCCGCCTTTCTCATCGACGCCAGCGCGCCCGGCTTCGAGCGCCTGCCCGCCTATGGGCTGATGGGCGGCCATGCCATCGGCGCCGGCGGGTTCCGACTCAGGGCGTATCGTGCCGAGGACGACGCGCTTTTCTACCCGCCCGGCGCGGCGTTCAAGCGCGCGCTCGCCGGCATCAACGGCGCGCGCACCTATGTCGCCGCCATGTGCTGCGGCATGGTGACGGAAGCGCTGCGCCTGGCGCTCGACTACGGCGCGCGCCGCCGCGCCTTCGGCAAGCGCCTCATCGACCATCAGGGGCTGCGCTGGTCGCTGGTCGACGTCGCCGCCGATCTCGAAGCGGCGCGGCTCCTCACCTGGCGCGCGGCCGAAATCATCGCCGCGGGCGGCGACGCCGTGCTCGAAGCGGCGCTCGCCAAGAAATTCGCGGTGGAGATGGCACAGCGCCGGCTCGGCCAATGCATGCAGGCGATGGGCGCCGAGGGCCTGCGCGAGGAGCATCCGATCGGCCGCCACATCGCGCTTGCCCGCATCGCCGGCTATGTCGACGGCACCACCGAGATCCAGAACGAGCGCATCGGCGCGCTCTTGGAGCGGAATTATCTTTGAAGCGGCACGCGGCGGCCGATGCGGCGTCGAGAGCTGCTCAGCGCCAATATCCGATACGCGCCTTCATCCCTTGCCGGCCGCTCTCAATTTCAGGGCCGCGAGTCTTCGCTCGGTGATTTCGACATCTCTGGCCAATCCCGGATGCGAGGGGTTGTTTGCCGCGAGCGCCCGGGCGATCGGCAGACTTTGTTCGTATCTGGCGATCGCCGCTTTGAGATCGCCGGCCTGCTCCGCCAGGTCGCCAAGTCTTTCATAGCTGACCGACAGATCGCGCTGCGCCGCGGCCGAGCCGGGATTGTCCCGCGCCAGGCGCTCGGAAACCGCAAGGCCCGCCTCGTAGCGGCTCTTGGCACCCGCGAGATCGCCCCCCTCGCGCAGCACGTCGCCCAGCTTGTTGTAGCTGACCGACAGATCGCGCTGCGCCGCGGCCGAGCCGGGATTGTCCCGCGCCAGGCGCTCGGAAACCGCAAGGCCCACCTCGTAGCGGCTCTTGGCGCCCGCGAGATCGCCCCCCTCGCGCAGCACGTCGCCCAGCTTGTTGTAGCTGACCGACAGATCGCGCTGGGCCGCGGCCGAGCCGGGATTGTCCCGCGCCAGGCGCTCGAAAACCGCAAGGCCCGCCTCGTAGCGGCTCTTGGCGCCCGCGAGATCGCCCCCCTCGCGCAGCACGTCGCCGAGCCTTTCATAGCTGACCGACAGATCGCGCTGGGCCGCGGCCGAGCCGGGATTGTCCCGCGCCAGGCGCTCTCTTACCGCAAGGCCCGCCTCGTAGCGGCTCCTGGCGCCCGCGAGATCGCCCCCCTCGCGCAGCACGTCGCCGAGCCTTTCATAGCTGACCGACAGATCGCGCTGGGCTTGAGCCGAGCCGGGATTGTCCCGCGCCAGGCGCTCGGAAACCGCAAGGCCCGCCTCGTAGCGGCTCTTGGCGCCCGCGAGATCGCCTCCCTCGCGCAACACGTCGCCAAGTCTGTCATAGCTGACCGACAGATCGCGCTGGGCGGAAGCCGAGCCGGGATTGTCCCGCGCCAGGCGCTCGGAAACCGCAAGGCCCGCCTCGTAGCGGCTCTTGGCACCCGCGAGATCGCCCCCCTCGCGCAACACGTCGCCCAGCTTGCTGTAGCTGATCGACAGATCGCGCTGGACGGAAGCCGAGCCGGGATTGTCCCGCGCCAGGCGCTCGGAAACCGCAAGGCCCGCCTCGTAGCGGCTCTTGGCACCCGCGAGATCGCCCCCCTCGCGCAGCACGTCGCCAAGTCTGTCATAGCTGACCGACAGATCGCGCTGGGCTTGAGCCGAGCCGGGATTGTCCCGCGCCAGGCGCTCTCTCACCGCGAGGCCCGCCTCGTAGCGGCTCTTGGCGCCCGTGAGATCGCCTCCCTCGCGCAGCACGTCGCCAAGTCTTTCATAGCTGATCGACAGATCGCGCTGGGCGGAAGCCGAGCTGGGATTGTCCCGCGCCAAGCGCTCGGAAACCGCAAGGCCCGCTTCGTAGCGGCTCTTGGCACTCGCGAGATCGCCCCCCTCGCGCAACACGTCGCCCAGCTTACTGTAGCTGATCGACAGATCGCGCTGGGCCTCGGCCGAACCGGGATTGTCCCGCGCCAGGCGCTCGGAAACCGCAAGGCCCGCCTCGTAGTGGCTCTTGGCACCCGCGAGATTGCCCCCCTCGCGCAACACGTCGCCAAGTCTGTCATAGCTGACCGACAGATCGCGCTGGGCGGAAGCCGAGCCGGGATTGTCCCGTGCCAGGCGCTCGGAAACCGCAAGGGCCGCCTCGTAGCGGCTCTTGGCGCCCGCGAGATCGCCCCCCTCGCGCAACACGTCGCCCAAAGTATCGGCAGCGACCGTCTTATCGCGGGCATTCCGCGCCGCGCGCTCGGCGCAGAGCGCCGCTTCCCTGGCGCCATGGAGATCGCCGGCCTCTTGCCGCAGCCGCGCCAGCTCGACGCAGGTCCAGAAATCGTCCGGCTGAAGCTTGAACGCCTCTTCGTAAGCGCCGCGCGCTTCGGCGGTGTTCGTGCCGATGACCAAGGCGCCCAGCCGGCGCCACTTTTCCGCCGCCGCCGCGACATCGGCGCGCGCGTCGCGCTTCAGCGCGGCAATGGCCGCGTCGAGATCGCCCGCCGCGATGTTGCGAACGGCCACGCGAGACGCCGGCGTGGCTTCGGCGACGATAGCGGCGGCGGCGGCATCGCGGCGCTGCCGTTCCAGCGCGTCGCGCGGGGCGGCGCCGGCAGCCACGCGCCCTTCCTCGATCCGGTCGAGCTGCTCTTTCATCGCAGCAAGCTGCTGTTGCAGGGATTCGGTATCCTGGCGCGTGGCGGCTTGTTGCCGCTCGTATCGTGGCCGGTCAAAAACGCGCATCCAGCCGAGCCGCATCGTCTTCCAGGCGCCATAGCCGATGCTCAGCAGCAAAGCCGCCGCAATCGACAGCACCGCCCAATCCGGCAGCACCGCAACCAAAGGCTCCAGCGCCGACGGCGCGGCGCTCTCAACCATCTGGCGCGCGGTATCGGCGTGATCGGCCAGAAAGCGCCAGAGCATCGCCGACCAGGCTATTATTTCATGCCGGAGATCGCTCACCTCGTCCTCCGCCGGCCGACACTACCAGCGGAACCCGGCGCCGGAAAGGCGGCGGGTCGCGGTCCCGTCCGTCGCGGCCGCGTGCAACGGCCAAGCGGATTGTTTTGACCTTCGGCTCCGAAAAAATTCCCCCGGCAGCAAAGGGCAAAAAAGCGCCGTGCCGGAGCGGACCTATCTTTAATGCGGATCGGCGTCGTAGCGCCGGCCGAGGCTCAGCATCTCAGGCGTGCCGATGATCGCGTTGAGGTCGGCGAAATCCAGCATGGCGGCGCGACAGGGCGCGGTGGTGCCGTGCTGCTTGAGGCTCGCGAAATAACGCTCCAGGCAAAAGGCGAGCGCGCGCACGGTGCCGCCGGGAAAGATGACGAGCGCATAGCCCAGCGCCTCGAGCTCCGAGGCGGTCTTGGCGGGCGTCCGGCCGCCTTCGACCATATTGGCCATGACCGGCACGCGGCCGCGGAAGCGCCGGCCGATCTCGGCGAGCTCCGCTTCGCTGCGCGGCGCCTCGATGAAGAGCATGTCGGCGCCGGCCTCGCGATAGGCTTCCGCCCGGTCGAGCGCCGCCTCGAACCCTTCCACCGCGATCGCATCGGTGCGCGCGATGATCAGCGTCTCCGCGCCCGGCCGCGCATCGAGCGCGGCCTTGAGCTTGCCCACCATCTCGGCCGCGGGGATCAACGCCTTGTCGGCGAGATGGCCGCAGCGCTTGGGCGTCGACTGGTCCTCGAGCTGGATGGCCGCGGCGCCGCGCGCGGCGAAGAGCCTCACCGTGCGCATAACGTTGAGCGCGTTGCCGAAGCCGGTATCCGCATCGACGATCAGCGGCACCGCGACGCGCTCGGCAATGACGCCGATTGTGTCGGCGACCTCGCTCATGCCGACGAGGCCGATATCCGGGCGGGCAAAGCGCGTATAGGCGATGGCGGCGCCCGAGAGATAGGCGGCCTCGAAGCCGGCGCGCTCGATGAGATGGGCGGAAAGCGCATCGTAGCAGCCGGGGGCCACCACGATTCCCGGGCGCTCAAAGCGGGAGCGGAGCGATGTCATAGGAGCCTCGCTGCAATCGTCATCGATCATAGCCCCAGATAGGCCTGGCGCAGCCTGGGGTCGTCGAGCAGCGCCGCGGCCGTTCCGGCAAGGCCGAAGCGCCCGTTCTCCAGCACATAGGCGCGGTCGGCGACGGCGAGCGACTGCACCACGTTCTGCTCGACCAGCAGGAGGGAAAGGCCCTCGGCTTTGAGGCCCGCCACCAGCGCGAACATCTCCTCCACCAGCAGCGGCGAGAGGCCGAGCGAGGGCTCGTCGAGGATGAGGAGCCGCGGCTCCGCCATGAGGCCGCGACCGATGGCGAGCATCTGCTGCTCGCCGCCCGAGAGCGTTCCCGCACGCTGCCCCATGCGCTCGGCGAGGCGCGGGAAGATCGCGCCGACCCGCGCCAGATTGGCGGCCCGGCGCGCGCGGGCGCGGCGATAGCTGCCGAGCTCCAGGTTCTCCCGCACGCTGAGATTGGGGAAGATGCAGCGGCCTTCCGGCACCTGGATCAGGCCCTGCGCCACGATGGCGGCGGGCGGCGCGCCGGCGATCTCGCGATCGAGAAAGCGGATGCTCCCCGCGCTCGGCCGGAGCAGCCCTGAGAGCGCGCCGTTGAGCGTCGTCTTGCCGGCGCCGTTGCCGCCGAGCACGGCGACGATCTCGCCCGCGGCGATCGAGAAGTCGAGGCCGCGCAGCACCGGCAGCGCGCCGTAGCCCGCGGCAAGACCCGTCACCTCAAGCATGCGTCTCTCGCCCGGAGAGCCGCGCGGCGGCGCCGTGGCCGAGATAGGCCTCGATCACCCCGGCATCGGCGAGGACGGCGGCGGGCGCGCCTGCGGCGATGATGCGCCCGCCGTTGAGGACATAGATCTGCTCGGCAAGGCCGGTCACCGCCTGCATCACGTGCTCGGTCAAGAGCAGCGTCACGCCGCCGTCGCGGATCGCCCGGATCACGGCGATCAGCTCGGCCGTCTCCGCCGGGTTGAGGCCCGCCATCACCTCGTCGAGCAACAGCAGCCGCGGCCCGGTGGCGAGCGCGCGGGCAAGCTCGAGCCGCTTGCGCGCGGCGATGGTGAGCGCGCCGGCCTGCTGGTCGAGGAGCGCGGCCATGCCGACCTGCCGCGCGATCCCGGCGGCTTCGCGCAGCGCCTCGGCGCGGCTGCGCGCGCGAAGCTGGCAGCCGATGGCGATGTTCTCGCGCACCGTCAGGCCGGCGAAAGGCTGCGCCGTCTGAAAGGTGCGCACGACGCCAAGGCGGGCAAGCGCATGGGCCGGCAGGCCGAGGATCTCGCGGCCGGCGAAGCGGATCGAGCCGCGATCGGGAGCGATGAAGCCGGCGATGATGGCGAAGAGCGTGCTCTTGCCGGCGCCGTTGGGCCCGATCAGCGCGGTGATGGCGCCGGCGCGCGCCGTGAGGCTGGCATCCGCCAGCGCGGCGAGGCCGCCGAAGCGCTTGGCGATGCCGGCGACCTCAAGCATGGCCCGGGGCTCTCCGCCGCAGCGCCTGGCGCAGCCGGGCGCCGAGGCTCACGAGGCCGTCGGGCAGAAACGCCAGGATCGCGATCAGCAGCGCGCCATAAAGCACGAGATTGAGGCCGGGCGCATCGCCGGTGAGGCGGCTGCTCGCCTCGTTGAGCGCGCGCAGGACGAGCGCGCCGACAAGCGGGCCGAAGACGGTGCCGGCGCCGCCGATGAGCGGCACCAGCAGCGCCGCCACCGACACCTCGACCCCATAGGCAAGGCGCGGATCGATATAGAGGTAGTACTGCACGTAGAAGCTGCCGGCGAGGCCGGCGAGCCCGCCCGAGAGCGCGATCGCGCGAAGCTTCGTGCGGTTGACGTCGATGCCGAGGGCGCGCGCCGCTTCTTCGTTCTCGCGCAGCGCGACGAGCGCGGCGCCGAAGCGCGAATGCTCCACCCACCAGGCGAGCGCGGTGGCGAGCGCGGTCAACGCCAGGATCACCGCATAGAAGCCGGCCTTGTCGGGAAACTGGAAGTTGGCGGCGCTCTGCCTGAGCGGGATTTGCAGCCCGACGCCCGCGCCGGTGAAAGGCACGGAATCCGCGAGGATGCGGAACACCTCGGCAAAGGCCAAGGTCACCAGCGCGAAATAGGAGCCGCGCAGGCCGTAGCGGAAGCTCAGCGCGCCGACGAGCGCGCCCGCGGCGGCGCCGGCAAGCCCGGCAAGCGCGAGGCACGCCCAGGGATTGACGCCGAGATCGAGCTGCAGCACGGCGGCGGCATAGGCGCCGGTGCCGAAGAACGCCGCATGGCCGAAGGAGCGCTGCCCGCCATAGCCGCCGAGCAGGTTCCAGGACTGGCCCAGCAAGGCGACATAGAGCGTCATGATGGCGAAGTGCAGCCAGAAATCCGAGCGCAGCAGCAGCGGCAGCGCCGCCAGCGCGGCGAGCGCGAGAAGAGGGAGCGCCATCGTCCGCGGCCTCATGCGCGGGCGCCGAAAAGGCCGGCGGGCCGGAACAGCAGGATCGCGATGAAGAGCGCGAAGACGCCGATGCGGCCGAGGTTCTCGCCGAGGAAGAGCCCGCCCAGCGACTCCGTGACACCGATGATGAAGCCGCCCAGCAGCGCGCCGGGGAAGCTGCCCATGCCGCCCAGCACCACGATGGTGAAGGCGATGATCACGAAGCTCTCGCCGACGCCGGGATGGGCGTAATAGCTCGGCAGCAGCAGGCAGGCGGCGGCGCCGACGCAGGCGATGCCGATGCCGAAGCTCATGGCGAAGACGTGCGCCACGTCGATGCCGACAAGCTCGGCGCCGCGGCGCTCGCGCGCCAGCGCCCGGATCGCCTTGCCGAGATCGGTGCGCCGGATGAGCAGCCAGAGCAGCAAGGTGGCGAGGAGAGCGCCCAGCGACGAGACGAGCTTCGGGAGCGCGAGGATGGCGACGCCGAGATCGACGGTGTCGTAGGCGTAGCTCGGATTGATGGTGCGGGTGTCGGCGCTCCAGAGATAGAGCGCGAGATTGTCGATGACGATGGAAAGGCCAAGGGTCACCAGCAGGATGTTGTCCTCGCGCCCGTGGCTGGCGGTGGCGATCAGCGTGCGCTGGAGCGCGTAGCCCAGGGCGAACATGGCCGGCACCATGATCGGCAGCGCCAGATAGGGATCGACGCCGAGAAGCGTGTAGAGAAAATAGACGCCGTAAAGCGCCAGCATCAGCAGGCTGCCATGGGCGAAGTTCACGATGTGGAGCACGCCATAGATGAGCGTCAGCCCGAGCGCCACCAGCGCATAGACCGCGCCGGTCGCAAGCCCGTTCAGCACCGCCGGCAGAACGATGTCGAAAGCGAACATGGGGGTTTCTCTCGGGAATCGCGTATTTTGCAACGCCTGCTGCGCAGCCGGGACGGCACGGCACCGCCCCTCCCCCCTTGAGGGGGAGGGTGCCCGAGGCCTCGGGCCTCGGGCGGGTGGGGGGATAGTCCGCTCGGCCGTTTAGCGACCGAGCGGACTATTGGCGCGAAGCACGTCAAGGAAGATGCGCCGCGGGCGCGCGAACGGCAACGTCATGGAGTGACAGCAGCGTGAAGCGGAGCGTGTGGCCACCCCCCACCCGGCAGCGCTAACGCGCTGCCGACCTCCCCCTCAATGGGGGGAGGGGTTAGGAAATACCTGAACGCGCGCGCCATCTCGGCCATGTTGTAGTCCCGGCGCTAGGCCGGCATCGGGAAGACGGGCTTGGCGTTGGCGAATTCGGCGGGCAGGATCAGCTTGATGTCGTTATCCTGCACCTGGAGGTTCACCGCCCGCGCGCCGGTGTTCTGGCCGTTCTCGAATTTGGTCGGGCCGTAGGGCATGAAATGGCCGCTCCACGCGCTCGCGGCCAGCGCCTCGGTGATCCTGGCGCGGTCGGTGGAGGCCGCGCGCTCCAGCGCGTCGGCGAGCAGCATCGCCGCGGTGTAATTGAGAAAGACCTCGTAGGTGAAGAACAGATCCTTCGCTTCCGTCCGCTGCTTGAGCGCGAGCGCCGCGGGCTTGCGGGGGTCGTACCAATGGTTGCAGTCCATGATGTAGCGCGCAGCGTCTGGGAACTCCCTGACGAAGCGGTATTGCGAGGCGCCGCCGCCGAGCACGGAATAGATCGCCTTGGGCTGCACCTTCTGTTGCAGCAGGGTGCGGGCGAGAAGGACGTATTCGTTGTAGTAGTTCGCGGGGATGACGATGTCGGGCTTCTTCGCCTTGATGGTGAGCACGATGTTGTTGAAGTCGAGGGTGGGCGTCGGATGCTTGATCGCCTCCAGCACCTCGATGCCGATCTCGGGCAGCGCCTTGCCGAGGAGGCCCGCCGTGCCGGTGCCGAAGGCGGAATCCTCATGCACGATGATCGCGGTCTTGGCGGGATTGCCGGCCGCCGCGTTGATGTCCTTGAGCGCGGCCACCGCCGTCTTGACGAAGACGCCGTAGCCCGGGCTGAAGCGGAAGGTGTTGGCAAGCCCGGCCGCGACGATGCGGTCGTCGACGCCGACATCGACGACATAGGGGATGCCGTGCTTGGCCGCGGCCTGCGTCGTGGCGAGGCAGAGGAAGCTCGCATAGCCGCCGAGGACCGCCGAGACGCCGGCCTCGTGGTACTTCTCGATCTCCGACACCGCGACATCGACCTTGGATTGGGCGTCCGCCAGCAGCGCGTCGATCCGGGCGCCGCCCAGCGATTTGATGCCGCCCGCGGCGTTGATCTCCTCCACCGCCATCAGCGCGCCGGCGCGCGACTGCGTGCCGGAATAGGCGACGCCGCCGGTCACGGGATGGAGGATGCCGACCTTGACCGCCGGCGCCTCGGCGCGCAGCAGGGCGGGCGCGCCGAGCGCGGCAAGCGCGCCGGCGCCCGCGAGCACGCGGCGGCGAGTGACGACGGGGTGCTGGCGCGACATGACGGACTCCTTCCCTCTCTCAGGACGGGGGCGATCGGGGCTTGAAGGCGATGCGCGAGACACCGGATCGATGCGCGGGGGCTGTCCTGCCGGCTTGCGCTTGGCGCCGCCCGCCCTTTTTTGCAGGATAGATCAGCCCCCGATCGGATACCATGAGCTTCGATCGCCGGCGGCTGCGGAAGTGCGGGAGGAGATGCGATGGAGCGATCGGACAAGACCGCGCGCGCGCTTTATCAGGAGATCAAGGCCAATCCGACCCGCAAGCGCTTCGGCTTCGGCCGCAAGCCGGCGCTGATCAACATCGACCTCCAGAACGCCTATACCCGGGTCGACGAGTTCAAGACCGCCTATGAGACCGACCCCCGGCAGATCGAATACGTCAACGCGCTCGCCGATCTCTTCCGCGCCAAGAACTGCCCGGTGGTGTGGACCTATGTCGCCTATATGGACTCGGGCGAGGATTGCGGCGTCTGGGGCACGCGCTCCGACACGCCGGACTCCTTGCAGAACATCAAGGCGGGCTCGCGCCGCTCCGCGCTCGACGACCGCCTGCGCATCGACCTTCGGCGCGACATCATCGTCAACAAGCGCATGGCCTCGGCCTTCTTCGAGACCAATCTCGGCTCGCTCTTCACCTTCCACCGCGTCGACACGGTGGTGGTGACGGGCGGATCCACCTCGGGCTGCGTGCGCGCCACGGTGATCGACAGCCTGTCGCGCAGCTTCCGCACCATCGTCCCCGAGGAGTGCGTCGCCGACAAGCACGAGAGCCCGCATTTCGCCAATCTCTACGACATGGCGCTCAAATACGCCGACGTGATCCCGGTGGCCGAGGTGATCGACTTCATGAGCGCCTACCACCCCGTCAACGACTGAGCCCTTGAGATGAAGCGCGATCCCGGCCTCTACGATTACCTCCCCTATGACCGGCGGCCCCGGATCCGCTGGCCGGGCGGCGCCCATGTGGCGCTCTGGCTTGCGCCCAACATCGAGTTCTACGAGATCGATCCGCCGCGCAATCCCACGCGCGGCGCCTGGCCGCGGCCGGCGCCGGACGTGCTGGGCTATTCCTATCGCGATTACGGCAACCGCGTCGGCTTCTGGCGCATGCTGGAGGCGTTCGACCGTTGCGGCGTGCGCGGCAGCGTCTCGCTCAACGTCGCGGTCTGCGAGCATCATCCCGAGGTGATCGAGGCCTGCGCCGCGCGCCAATGGGAGTTCTATTCCCATGGCACCTACAACACGCGCTATCTCTTCGGCATGTCCGAGGCGCAGGAGCGCGCGGTCATCCAGGATTCGATCGACACGGTGCGCCGGCACACCGGCCAGAGGCTCGATGGCTGGCTCGCCCCGGCGCTCACCTATACCGAGCGCACGCTCGACCTCATCGCGGAGATGGGGCTCAGCTATTGCTGCGACCTCTTCCACGACGACCAGCCCGGCCCGGTCAAGACCGGAAGCGGCCGGCTCGCCAGCATCCCCTATTCGCTGGAGATGAACGACGCCATCGCCTTCAGCGTCAACGGCCTCAGCCCCCGCGCCTATGGCGACATCATCAAGCGCCAGTTCGACCGGCTCTATGAGGAAGGCGCGGAGTCCGGTACCGTGATGTGCATCCCGCTCCACCCCTATCTCGTGGGCCAGCCCTATCGCATCGCCGCGTTCGAAGAGGCGCTTTCCTACATCACGCGCCACGACAAGGTCTGGCGCGCCACCGGCCGCGAGATCGCGCAGCATTTCCTTGCCCATGATTACGACGCCTTCGCCGCCGCGGGCGAAACGGTGGGAGAGGCGCCATGACGCTCCCGCCCGATTATCTCGACTATCCCAAGCGCCGCTACGGCATGGACCAGGAGCGCTATGACTGGTCGATGCTGCCGCGCCGAAAGCCTATCGCCTGGCCCGGCGGCAAGAAAGTGGCGCTCATGGTGGTGCCGGCGCTGCAATGGTTTCCGCTCGACATGAAGGGCAAGCCCTTCAAGCCGCCGGGCGCCATGATGACCGCCTATCCCGACCTGCGCCACTACACCTTGCGCGACTATGGCAACCGCGTCGGCATCTTCCGCGTGATGAAGGCGCTCGACCGCTTCGGCATCCGCGCCTCGGCCGCGGTGAACGCGGCGGTCGCCGCGCGCCATCCCGGCCTCGTCAAGGCTTGCGTCGAGCGCGGCTGGGAAGTGATCGCTCATGGCCTCGACATGGATCATCTCCACGCCGAGGGCATGCCGGTCGAGGAAGAGCGGCGGCTGGTCGAGGAGACGCTGGCGATCCTCCGCCGCGCGAGCGGCCGGCAGATCCGCGGCTGGCTCTCGCCGGCGCGGTCGGAATCCTTTGCCACGCCCGATCTCGTGGCCGCCGCCGGTATCGACTATGTCTGCGACTGGGTCAATGACGACATGCCTTATGCGATGCGGACGGCGAGCCGGGCGATCCACGCCATGCCGCTCCCCAACGACATCGAGGACTACACCATCCTGATCCAGAACCGCCATTCCGAGGATGAATTCACGCAGGAGATCCGCGATCAGTTCGACCTGCTCCGCCGGGAGGCGGCGAGCCAGGGCGGGCGCATCCTGGCGCTGGCGCTGCATCCCTGGGTGATCGGCCAGCCCTACCGCATCGGCGCGCTCGAGCGCGCGCTCGATCACGTCATGGCGAGCGGCGAGGTCTGGCCGGCGACCGCGGCGGAGATCCTCGATGCCTTCACCGCCCAATCCTGACGCGCGCCCGCCGGGAAGGAGCTGACGCCATGACTGCCGCTTCCGCCACGCTCTTCGACAAGATCTGGGACCGCCACAAGGTGGTGGAGCGCGCGGACGGGCAGACATTGCTCTATGTCGACCGCCATCTGATCCATGACGGCTCGCGCCGCGCCTTCGAGGTGCTGGCCGAAAAGGGGCTGACGCTGCGCCGGCCGGACCGCACTTTCGGCACGGCCGATCATTACGTGCCGACCTCGAGCCGCGACGTCGCGGCGATCGCCGATCCCGAGGCGCGGGCGATGGTCGATGCGGTCGAGGTCAATGCCGCGCGGCACGGCGCCACGGTGTTCGGCCTCAGCGATCCGCGCCAGGGCATCATCCATGTGGTGGGGCCGGAACAAGGGTTGACGCAGCCGGGCCTCACCATCGTCTGCGGCGACAGCCACACTTCGACCCATGGCGCGCTGGGCGCGCTCGCCTTCGGCATCGGCGCCTCGGAAGTGGCGCATGTGATGGCCACGCAGACGCTTTGGCAGCGCCGGCCCAAGACCCTGCGCATTTCGGTCGAGGGCAGCCTCGCGCCGGGCGTCTTCGCCAAGGACGTCATTCTCGCCATCATCGCGGAGATTGGCGCCGCGGGCGCTACTGGACACGTCATCGAATATGCGGGGTCGGCGATCCGCGGGCTTTCCATGGAGGGCCGCCTCACCCTCTGCAACATGTCGATCGAGGCGGGCGCCCGGGCCGGCCTCGTCGCGCCCGACGAGACCACCTTCGCCTGGCTCGAAGGCCGGCCTTATGCGCCCAAGGGAGCGAATTGGGAAAGCGCGCTCGCTTTCTGGCGCGCGCTGCCGAGCGATGAGGGCGCGTGCTTCGACCGCGAAGTGACGCTGGACGCCGCGGCAATTGCGCCGATGGCGAGCTGGGGCACCTCGCCCGAGCATGCAGCGCCCATCACCGGCCGCGTTCCCGACCCCGCCGCCGCGCCCGATGCGGAGCGCCGCGCCGGCTGGGAAGCGGCGCTCGCCTATATGGGGCTCGTCCCTGGGACGCCGCTCGAGGCGATCGCCATCGACCGGGTGTTCATCGGTTCCTGCACCAACAGCCGCATCGAGGACCTGCGCGCCGCCGCCGCGGTAGCGCGCGGCCGCAAGGCGGTAATCCCCGCCTGGGTGGTGCCCGGCTCCGGCCTCGTCAAGGCTGAGGCCGAGGCAGAAGGGCTCGACGCCGTCTTCAAGGCGGCGGGCTTCGAGTGGCGCGAGGCCGGCTGCTCCATGTGCGTCGGCATGAACGGCGACCTCGTCGCCGCCGGCCAGCGCTGCGCCTCGACCTCCAACCGCAATTTCGCCGGGCGCCAGGGCAAGGGCGCGCGCACGCATCTGGTAAGCCCGGCTATGGCCGCCGCCGCCGCGGTGACCGGCCGCCTCACCGATATCCGCCACCTTGCCGGGGAGGGCTGAGATGGAGAAGTTCCAGCGCATCGACGCGCCCGCCGTGGCGATGGCCATGGCGAACATCGACACCGACCAGATCATCCCGGCGCGCTTCCTGCGCAAGCCGCGCGCCTCGGGCTATGGCGGCTTCCTCTTCCACGATCTGCGCTTTGCCGAGGACGGCGCGCCGAAGCCGGAGTTCGCCCTCAACCGACCCGGCGCCGCGGGCGCCCGCGTGCTGGTGGCGGAGCGGAATTTCGGCTGCGGCTCCTCGCGCGAGCACGCGGTCTATGCGCTCTGGGATTACGGCTTCCGCGCCGTGATCGCGCCGAGCTTCGGCGACATCTTCTTCGGCAACTGCTTCAAGAACGGCTTGCTGCCGGTGGTGCTTCCCGCCGAGGCGGCGGCGGCGCTGCAAGCCGAGATCGAGCAGCAGCCCGGCGGCTGGGTGGCCGTCGATCTCGAGCGGCAGCGCGTGACCGCTCCCTCGGGCAGGAAGTTCGCTTTCGACATCGATGCCTTCCGCAAAGAGTGCCTGCTGCAAGGCGTCGACGAGATCGACTTCACCCTCGGCCTTGCCGGCGACATCGCCGCCTTCGAGCGCCGTCAGGCGGCGGAGCAGCGCTGGCTATAGCCGGCGCGCGGCCCCCGCAGCGACCAAACCCGCCGCCAAGCCGATGCCGCGCCTATCGGCGGAAGCAGTCCCGCTCGCGCTGCTCGACGATCTCGCGCAGGCGCCGCTCGATCTCGTCGCGATCCCGCGGATCGCGTTCATGATCGAGCCGTTCGCGCAGCTCCCGCTCTTCCCGATCGAGCTGCTCGCAGAATTCCTCGCGCCCCTCCTCGGCCCGCGCGGCCACGGCGGGGGCGAGCAGAGAGGCGGCGAACAATCCGAAAAATTGACGTCTGTGCATGTGATGAGTCCTCCGTGCATCTCAACGCGGACGGGGAGAAACCGGTTCCCGGCCATTCTTGCGATGTGCCGGGATCGACGCTGGCGCCAGCACCACGCCGCCGCGTTTCGCCCATCATTCCAAAAGCGAGTTGCTTGCGCCAGAAAATCAACCCTGATATCACTTATCGAAGCGAGTTTGTCCAAGCAATCTTCATTAGAAAATATCGCCGGGAGGGCTGGGGCGATGCGCTTCGGGTCTTTGGCTCTGGCATCGGCATTGATCTTCCTGGGCGCAACCATCGGCCCGGCTCAGGCGGAGCCGGCGGCCGCCCCTGCCTTCAAGGAATTCGCGGAGCAGAACCAGGCCTGCTTCAAATGCCACCGCACGAACAATCCGGCCTTGGCGGAGGAGTGGCGCAGCAGCGTGCACGCGCAAAAAGGGATCGGGTGCTTCGACTGCCATCATGCGGCAGAAACCGTTCCCGGCGCGTTCAGGCACCACGGAGAGACGATCACGGTCATCGTCTCGCCGAAGGATTGCGCGCGCTGCCATCAGAAGGAAGTCGACCAGCAGAAGGGCAGCCATCACGCCAAGGCCGGCGAGATCCTCGCCTCGCTCGACAACTTCCTGGGCGAGGTCGTCGGCGGCCCGCCGGCGGTGGCGGCGGGATGCTTCCAATGCCACGGCTCGACGGTGAAGGTGCTGGCGAACGGCGAGTTCGATCCCGCGACCTGGCCCAACACCGGCGTCGGCCGGATCAATCCCGACGGCAGCGTCGGAAGCTGCAGCGCCTGCCATACCCGCCACCGCTTCTCCAAGGCGCAGGCGCGCGAGCCTGAGACCTGCGGCAAATGCCATCTCGGTCCCGATCATCCGCAGGTCGAGATCTATCAGGAATCAAAGCACGGCATTCTCTGGGAAGCCAATAAGGGCCGGCTCAACCTCGACAGCAAATCGTGGAAGCCCGGCGTCGACTATACCGCCGCGCCTTCCTGCGCCACCTGCCATATGAGTGCCACGCGCAAGCAGGAAGCGACGCACGATGTCGGCGACCGCATAAGTTGGACCTTGCGCCCGGCGATCTCGACCAAGCTCAACATGGTGATCTTCGACGACCTCTCGAAGACGGACCTGCCGGAGGACAAGCCGGTGCCCAAAGTCGGCGACGAGGTGAAGGGCAGCGACGGCAAGACGCGCAAGGTGGCGCAGGTGCTCGCCTGGCAGCAGCGGCGTGAGCGGATGCAGGAGGTATGCACGAGCTGTCACGCCGACGGGCTCGTCGCCGGCTTCTACAAGCAGTTCGACGACCTCGTCGATCTCTACGACGACAAATTCGCCAAGCCCGCGACCGCGATCATGACGGAGCTTTACAAAGCCAAGAAGCTGACACCGGCGCCGATGGACGAGAAGCTCGAATGGACCTATTACGAGCTTTGGCATCACGAAGGCCGGCGCGCGCGGCACGGCGCGGCGATGTCCGGCCCCGACTATGCCTGGTGGCACGGGATCTACGAGGTCGCCAAGAACTTCTATTTCAGCTTCCTCCCCGAGGTAAAGGAGGTGGCCGGCGACGACTTCTACAAGGAGCTGTTGGAAAAATACGTCTACAGCCAGCCCGGCCACCGCTGGCTCAAGGAAGGCATGAGCAAGGAGCAGCTTCAGAGCATCGAGGAGTTTTACCGGCAGAGATATGGGGAGCAGAAGTGAGGAGAATTTGATCCCCGGTCTCTCCACGCGCTTCCTGTGAGTGCCTGTTGAGGAGAATTCGCGGCAGAAGAATCAGAAAAAAGATATGCTACAATTTGTACTGAGTACAAAAAAGTGTCGCTAGAGGCGTCACCCACCCCGATACCGCGTCGCAGCCTTCAGCTTGTCGGCATCGCGCTTCAGGGTTTCAATCTCGCGTCCATCCAGCTGATCCCACATCTTAGCCATCATTGGCATGTAGAAGACGTTGAGAAGGTCGGTCATTGAGTTGGTGGATATCACGCTTACGAGTTGATTGCCGATTTGACCGGGTTGCAATTGAACCGGGCGGGTAATCGGCGCGAGGTCGAGCCGCTTAATCCAAACCTTCTCGCGCGACATCGGTTCCAGAAGCTCAAGGACAGCGTAGCCGCCGATGGTGGCGGTTGATTGCCCAAACGGAACATTCATGACCGTGAGGTTTACGGTAAAGGTTGGTCGCAGAATAAGGGTCGCGCGTTCTTTGGCGCTGAACGTCATTTCGTCGATCGTGGAATAGGCGCCTGCGGTCGTAAATCCTCGCGCGATGATAATGCGTTCGATGTCCGCTTGCGTCGCAGTCAGCATCTGATCGATCACAGCCTTGCCGTTCGCAAAAATTGGCACATTGGTGACAAAGAAGTTTTCTCCGGGTGCTTGTCCCGCGCCCAGCGGCCGCAGTATCCCAATCGACATATTGTAATGCGTGGCCGAATTCGAACTAGGCGGTGCAAATACGAAGTTCGGCGCTACCGGCGGGCCTGACTGGATCGGAGCACAGGCCGCCACAGTAGCGGCTACAACAACGGCCGTCAGTCCGAAGCGTCGAGTCGCCTTTGTGGGTTGCCATCCGCCGCGGGCGAACTTTGCCCAGGACGCGGCCGAGATCACGGTCATACTCATCGCCCCTTCCAACGTTCTGTGCTTTAAAGATATTGTGGCGAGTTTGGCGCTCTTGAGTCAAGTATTTATAGCATAAATCCCCGTCTGTTACCGTGCCACCATCGCCGAACCGCGGAATTTGTGACGCAGCGACCATAGCAGCACTGAAGTGGTCCCCGATTTTGGGACCAGTGGCTTAGTTGGAAGGTGCCGTTCCGTCATGCTAGACGGAGCGGACCATGAGCAAGAAAACACGACGGAAGATCGATGCAACGCTGAAGGCGAAGATCGCCCTGGAGGCGCTGCGAGAGCAGGCGACTGTGGCCGATTTGGCGCAGCGCTATGATGTTCACCCGAACCAGATCTACGTCTGGAAGAAACAGCTTTTGGACCAGGCGGCGCGGGCCTTCGAGAGCGGCAACCACCATGGACGTGTCGTTCTGCGTCTCGGCGCTCGAGGAGGCGTTGGCACGCTTCGGCAAGCCGGAGATCTTCAACACCGACCAGGGCTGCCTCCCCGGGCTTGACCCGGGGATCACCAGCGCCGCCTTCACCGGCACGCTCGCCGCAGCCGGCATGCGCATCTCGATGGACGGCTGGGGCCGCTGGATGGACAACGTGTTCATCGAACAGCTATGGCGCTCGCTGAAGCACGAGGACATCTATCTCAAAGGCTACGCCGACGGCCATGAGGCCAAGGCCGGAATAGCCGCTTGGTTCGCCTTCTACAACGCGCGCCAACCGCATCAGGCGCTGGCGAACCGGACGCCGATGGCGGTCTGGCGCGGCGGCGTCACCGGCGCGCTCGGCAACACGGCTGTGGACATGACGCTTGTCCTGCGGACAAGCTTGGACAACGCTGGCGCGTTGCCCACATGCCCACAGCCGCCACAGCAGCAGCAAGAAGCTTTAATCGCATGAAGGATTCACGAGGACGGAACGGCCGAGCTTCCAACTAAGAAAGCCAGCCACGTGGTCCCAGGCATGGGGTCCACTTCAATTAACCAACTCAGCAGGCGATCTGTCGGATACGATTGAAGCAACTTGAGTGATCGATACTCCTCACGTATCTTCGCCGTTCACTCACCACCAGCCCCTCACCCCTTCAACACCTTCACCATCGTGCTGCCCAGCGCGGCGGGGCTGTCGGCAACCGTGATGCCGGCGCTGCGCATCGCTTCCATCTTGTGCGCGGCAGTGCCGGTGCCGCCGGAGATTATGGCGCCGGCATGGCCCATGCGGCGGCCGGGCGGCGCGGTGGCACCCGCGATGAAGCCCACCACCGGCTTCTTCACCTTGCTGCGCCTGAGGAAATCGGCCGCGTCCTCCTCGGCGGAGCCGCCGATCTCGCCGATCATGATGATCGAGTGCGTGTCGGGATCGCCGAGGAAGAGCTCCAGGCAGTCGACGAAGCTGGTGCCGTTGACGGGGTCGCCGCCGATGCCGATGCAGGTCGACTGGCCCAAGCCCGCCGCCGTGGTCTGCGCCACCGCCTCATAGGTGAGCGTGCCCGAGCGCGAGACGATGCCGACATGGCCCTTGGCGTGGATGTGGCCGGGCATGATGCCGATCTTGCATTGCTCGGGCGTGATGACGCCGGGGCAGTTGGGGCCGATGAGGCGGCTTTGCGAGCCCGCAAGCGCGCGCTTCACCGTCACCATGTCGAGGACGGGAATGCCTTCGGTGATGCAGACGATGAGCGGCAGGCCGGCATCGATCGCCTCGAGAATGGCGTCGGCGGCAAAGGGCGGCGGCACGTAGATCGCCGAGGCGGTGGCGCCGGTCGCGCGCACCGCATCCGCCACCGTGTCGAAGACAGGAAGGTCGAGATGGGTCGCGCCGCCTTTGCCCGGCGTCACGCCGCCCACCATCTTGGTGCCGTAGGCGATCGCCTGCTCGGAATGGAAGGTGCCCTGGGCGCCGGTGAAGCCCTGGCAGATGACCCGGGTCTCGGCATCGACGAGGACGGACATCAGGCCGCCTCCTTCACCGCTTTGACGATCTTCTCGGCGGCGTCGGCGAGATTGTCGGCCGAGAGGATCGGCAAGCCGGACTCGCCGAGGATCTTCTTGCCGAGCCGCACATTGGTGCCTTCGAGCCGCACCACCAGCGGCACGTGCAGCGCCACCTCGCGCGCCGCGGCGACGATGCCCTCGGCGATCACGTCGCAGCGCATGATGCCGCCGAAAATGTTGACCAGGATGCCCTCGACGTTGGGGTCGCTGAGGATGAGCTTGAAGGCGGTGGTGACGCGGTCCTTGGTGGCGCCGCCGCCGACGTCGAGGAAGTTGGCGGGATCGCCGCCATAGAGCTTGATGATGTCCATGGTCGCCATGGCAAGGCCGGCGCCGTTCACCATGCAGCCGATATTGCCGTCGAGCTTGACGTAGTTGAGCGCGTGCTTCGCCGCCTCGAGCTCGGTCGGGTCCTCCTCGGCCTCGTCCCGCATCTCCTCCACCTCCTTGTGGCGGAAGAGCGCGTTGTCGTCGAAATTCATCTTGGCGTCGAGCGCCAGCACGCCGCCGGCGCCGGTGACCACCAGCGGGTTGATCTCCACCACCGAGGCGTCGAGGCCGGTGAACGCCTTGTACATGCCGAGCATGAACTTGGTCGCGGCGGCGACCTGCTTGCCTTGGAGGCCGAGCGCGAAGGCGAGCTTCCGCGCATGGAAGCCCTGCATGCCGGTGGCGGGATCGATCGCCACCTTGAGGATCTTCTCGGGATGCGCCGCCGCCACCTCCTCGATCTCCATGCCGCCTTCGGTCGACGCCATCACCGTGACGCGCGCGGTCTTGCGGTCGATCAGCATGCCGAGATAGAGCTCGCGCTTGATGTCGCAGCCTTCCTCGATATAGACGCGCTTCACCTCGCGGCCCTTCGCGCCCGTCTGCTTGGTGACGAGCACCTGGCCCAGCATCTCGGCCGCGTTCCTGGCGACCTCTTCCGGCGAATTGACGACGCGGACGCCGCCCTTGCCCTGGGGATTGTCCTTGAAGCGTCCGGCGCCGCGGCCGCCGGCATGGATCTGCGACTTCACGACATAGACCGGGCCGGGGAGCGCGCGCGCCGCGCGCTCCGCCTCTTGCGGCGTGTAGGCGACGGCGCCCTTGGGCACGGC
>Ga0187784_10000743_pt1 | contig 24725 bp, 17 predicted proteins | sample 1015_SJ02_MP15_2_FD_132964 | JGI IMG/M metagenome (GOLD analysis project Ga0187784, IMG submission 132964) | Tropical peat soil microbial communities from peatlands in Department of Meta, Colombia - 1015_SJ02_MP15_20_MG | ecosystem: Environmental > Terrestrial > Soil > Wetlands > Peat | place... | reverse complement strand
GTGGATCTCGTTCAGCATCGTCGCCGAACCGTCGGCCCCAATCAGGTTCACAAGGCTGGTCGTGCCGCCGTCAATGAAGCTCTTGATGGAGAAGCCGAGTCCGGGGATGGCGCTGTCGTAGTACTTCACCATTGCGTAGGCGAAGGTGAGCAGCAGGAAGAGGCTGAAGAACCTCCCCATGCTGAACCCAGCCTCGCCGTGCGCCGATGCCAACGCCTCTTGCAAGCCGAACCAAACCAGCATGATGGTGGCGAGTGCCAGAACCATGTGAATCCCTATCGCGGTGATGGAAGGCGCTGCCGTGGCCGCGAGCGATTGACACGCCTGAGCGATAAAGTCGAAGAGGCCGGTTCCCATGTTTGTCACCTTCGTTCTGGTTGGTTCTTCTCCCCCTACTCCTTCTGACTTCCGCTTGTTCCTTGCTGCGCAGATCAGTACGCGTGCGTGAGCAGATTCGCCGCCCCGCCGCTGGTGGTCGTGATGTTCGCGTTGTAGTAGTTTTCGTACCCGGCCGAATCGCGGAAGGCCGACTTCATCGCGTCCTGCTGCTGCTTCTGGGCCACGATCTGCTGCAGGGCGAGATTAGCGTTGATCTGATTCGCGTCCTGCTGGGTTCGGAGTTGCAGTAGCAGCGCCTGATTGATCCGCTGCAGCGTCGCCATGATGGTCAGTTGCGAAGCATCCTGGGTTTGGGTGGCAGCTTCCAGGTTGGCAATATCGGCTTGCCTTGCTGCCTGATTCGCCCGCATCGTCCCGAGCACTTCTAGGTTATTGGTCATGACCGAATCGCCGAGGTCCACGGTCGCGCCTTCGGCGGCAATCTCCTGCTGGCCGGCAATGCTCGCGCTCGTGTAACCGGGTATGATTCGCGTCATGTTTGGCACGCTTACTTGCTGGTAGGCCAGTGCCGCGCCGGTCCCGGTATTCGCGGAGTTGAGCCAGCTTGTCGAGTTGCCATAGGTATTCGAGATTTGTTCAAGCATTCGCAGGTCAGTCGTAGGCGACATGAACTGGCGATAGATGGTGGATGGCGCTTGAATCATCTGCCGCGCGAGTTGGTATTGCTGCATCACGGTGTTGTAGGTTTGGAGCGCAGTCGAGGCGATCTTGGCCGTGTTGGTGAAAATCTGTGCCCCTTGCTTGATCTGGGAGATGGCGTGTGCCGACTGCGTGGGATCAAAGACGACACCGGAACCGAACTGCGCGAGCGCCGCAGGCGTGAACGCCGTTGTAAGCGCGATGGCGAGTGCTGTGACAATGAGTTTTTTCACGGTATCCTCCTCAAAAGGTTTGTGGAATGGTGTGGTTGGTATACGCCGGCAGAAGCATGTCCTGCGTGAAATAGACTTTGACGCGGTGGCCTTCCCGAATGGTGATCGTCGGCGGTTTCTGCAGGAAGTGGTCGAGGATCGAAGTTGCCGACTGGGAAACGTTGGCCGTCGTCCCGTTGGTGAAGGCTTGCGAACCGCTAGTGGTAATGGCGCCGCCGCCCTGCGTGATTTCGCCGGCTCCGGCAACCACGCCCAGGGCGATTGACGCACCGAATATCTGCAAGTAGTGGTTGTTAATCTTGTCCTTCAGCCCCTCTTCTCCGATTTGGTCAAGACCGTGGAATTGGTCAAGATCAACGGAATAACCATCTGGCATAATCAGACGGTGAAAGACCACGGCCATGCGCCGCTGCTGGCCGAAGCCCGCCGTTCCGATTTTCTTGGCTTCACCCAGAACAACCGTGCCTTCGGGGATAAGGACGTGCTGATGATCGTGGGAATAGAGCGGGTTTGATACAAGGACTTTGACCGGTCCCGTGGCATCACCGTCCAGGCGGTTCATCAGGACCGTGTCCAGAACTGAGCCTTCATAAATGAGATACGGCTGCCCAGTTGCCGAATCAATGTTCGCTTCCAGTGGCCGCTGATAGCTGGTCGTTTCCTCTGATTGGTGTTCTGTGCGCGGACCTGCAAAGCTCGTATTTGCTGGACCTTCGTCATACAGCCGGGGCACCATCTGGCCGGGTCGTTGCTGCGACGGTTGTTGTTGCTGCTGCTCGGCAAACACAAGATTGGACGCGAAGCGGGAGTTGTCGAGCCGTTCGCGTTCTTTGGCGGCAATGACCTGCGCCTGTTGCTGTTCGGGAGTAAGTTGCTGTTGCATCGCGCCCTGCTGCCCTTGCTGGCAGGGCCGGCCTGGCAGGCACGGAGTCCCAGCCACGCCGGTTGGGCCGTAGCCCGCGGCTTGCACGGCAGGATTTGCCGACGCCGCTTCACCCGTCGCAGCGCTGCCGGTCGCCTGCTGTTCTTTTTGTCGTTCAGCCTGAAACTGGTTTCGCAACTCCTGCACGTTGCTATCGGTGTTGTCCTGCAACAGCGGTTGCGGCGCTTCGCCTTTCGCTGAGGACTCGTGTCCCGGCGTCTTCTTGCCGGATGAACTGACGAGCGCCGCCACAATCACCAGCAACACCGCGCCCAGATACACGAACGTCTTCAGGTTCTTCTGCAACACGCCCTTGGGCTGTTCCAACCTCTCCCGCAATGTCGGCTCGGCTTCCGCTTCAGTTTGCGATCCACGATTGTTCCCGGCCATGCTCGTTCCCCCTCCGCACAAAGTTCATCCGCTTTTTGCCCAGCTCCACGTATCCGTCGTCCATAACTTTCGGGATGATGTACGTCCCTTCCCGCAGGTCATAGGTGACGAGGTTTGGCTTGCCGTCCTTCATCTCGTACACGCTGAACTTTTCCGGCGCGTTCGTCTTGATGTAAGTGAACTTGTCGTCGTGATAGATGGACTGAATGTCGAACGGCGATTGGTTCGCCTTGTACACGTAGTCGAACTTGAGCTGCGTCGGATAGGCGCTCTTGTACTCATCCACCGCCTGCTCGACGTGCGCCTGCAGCGCAGCTATCTGCTGCTTCGCTTGGTCAAGCTGCGCGGCTGGAACGAACTGCGCCTGGCCGCTCGCGGCCGTAATCGCCGAACGGTCGGCGGGTTCGACGATCACCTTCAGGTCCGGCCCGCCGGTCGCGCCCGTGACTTCCTGCAGAGTGAAACTGTAGATGTTTCCCTTATCCGTGATGAGATTCAGGTTCGAGCTGATGCCCTGCTTCGCCGGATGCACGAAGCAGAAATTGCCTACCACATCCACGATCCAGAAGTCCTTGTCGCCGGTGGCGGCCTCCATGATCTTCTCGGTCGTGGGCAACTCGATTAGGGTTGTGTATTTCAGCTTGGCGCGGATCGCAACAATATCCTGTGAGTGATACTGCACCGTGCGCGCCGAATCCTGCGCCGTGGCAGCGATGGAAGAAGCAATCAGAACCACAATGACGATGAATTGCCTGCGTCGCATAATTTCTCCTTAACGGTTCGTGTTGACGGTTGACGGCGCCAGCACTCGCGGCTGAAATGGGTAATCCTCGGCCAGACGGCGCAGCCCATCGGCAATCCCGAAGCGCTCGAAGTAATCGCGCTTCTTGAGGTTGTCGCGGGCATTGTTGGTCGCCATCCAGTGCGAGACCGAATCGACGTTCAACTGCACTTTCTTTGAGGTCTGCGCCTTGCGAATCAGCATTTGACCGGGCGGCACAAGGCCGCCAATCAGATCCAACTCGGTGTCGTTCAGATGAAACGCCTCGCGGTACACGTCGCGGTTCATCTCCGGGTTCGCCAGAAAGATCTTCGTCGGGCAGCTTTCGGCCACAATCGCCAGCATCCCCGACTCTTCAAGTTCCTTGATGGATTGTGTCGCCAGGATCATGGCGGCGTTGTGCTTGCGCCAGGTCTTCTGCGCCTGCACCACATAGTTGCGGATGGTTTCGTTCTTGATGAACAGCCATGCTTCGTCCAGCAGGAAGATTTTGAACGTGGCGAGCTTCTGCTGATCGGCGATCTCATTCGACGCCCGGTGCAGGACGTAAAACAACAATGGTTCGAGCACTTCCGGCGCGTCATTCCAGCCGTGAAAGTTGAAGGTCTGAAAGCGCGAGAACGAAAGCGTATCTTCGGCGTTGTCGAACAGGAACCCATATTGGCCGCCGCGCGTCCAGCGGTGCAGGCGCTCTTTCAGCTCGCCGATGATGTTTGTGAAATTCGAGACCGTGCGCTGGTCCGGTTCCAGCATGTACACGCGCTCGATGGCGTCCCACAGCCGGCGCTCGTCTTTGAAGTCGAGCCGGTAGCGTTCGTTAGTGCCTTCAATCAGCACGCGGAAAAAGCTGAACAGAAACTGCAGATTCTCCTTGGTCTGGGGCAACGAGAACGGGTTGACGGTGAAGTCCCGCGCCTCCTGGCCCACATTCAGGTACGATCCGCCGAAGATCGTTGTCAACGACTCGAAGCTGCCGCCGATGTCGAAGATGAACGTTAGCGGCGCGTATTTCTGCGCGTTCTGCAGCAGGAAGTTGCAAAAGTACGACTTGCCGCTCCCGGTCATGCCGAGAATCAGCGTGTGGGCCACTTCGCCGTTATGTAGGTTCAGGAAATAGGGTGTGCTGTTGTCGGTTTCGAGCACGGCTAGGTATTCCGTGCCAAGATGCGCGTTGACCTTTTCCCCCTGATGGATGGTGAACAGAAACGACAGGTCGGCATAGTTCGTATTCAGCAGGTACATCCGGCGTAGATTGAGCGCATAGTTGCCCGTCACGATGGCGAAGTAGGCGTTGAGCTGGTTGTAGGTTTCGGCGAACAGGTTGCCGTCGAGATTGGTGAAAATGCCGGTGAACTCGCCGACCAACTGCTCCAACTCGGCCTGTGAATCTCCGTACAGCACAACCGTCAGCGAGAACTCGCCCAGCGATTGGCCGTCGCCCAGGGCGCGCAGGCAATCGCCAAGATTTTCGATGTCGGCCTGTTTCGACTCGTCCACCAGCACATCGCGCGGGTTCGCCTTCGCCGTGTCGCTCGACATCTGAGAGACAAACCCGGTCTTCGACATGTTGAAGTGACGGCGGCGTTTGTTGACCTCCTTGCGGGCCTTGTCCGCCCCGAGCGGCGTCCACTCCGTGACCACGTAGAAGTTGGCGGGAATCTTTAAGAGCGCGTCGAGCACCAGAGGCCGAGTCTCCGTGATGGCCTCCTTCATCGTCAGCACGCGCACCGAGTGATCGCCCACGCGAAGATGATCGCGTTCGGCCTCGATGTTGGAATTCACCACCTGATAGTCGAGAAACTGCGTAGCCTTCGGCCTGCCGGCAATACGCCAGCTGTCGTAGTTGAGCAATCGCCGGAAGAACGTGAACTGCCCGTGCCGGTTCAAAACCTCGATCTGCATGAAGTCCGCGAGTTGCCGGGCGAACGCCTGCACGCGCTGGTCAAGCCGTGTCACATCGCGCTCGATCTGCAACCGCAGCAAGGTCTTCATGCTGCTATTAGTGAACTGCGCCTTCAGTTCCCCCACCGCGCCCGCGGGGTCGCTGAACAATCGAGCGAAAGCCTCGCCCAGCCCGGTTTTTGACCGCGCGCCTTCAAGCAAGATGCAGTAGAATATCTCGATCTGATAGAGATGCTCGCGCTTGGCCTCAAAAAACCTCCGCCGCTGTTCGATTGCCGCTTCGACAACGGGATCATCGTATTTTGCAAACGGTATGTCTGGCCGGTTCGATTTGAATAGGTATTGGTATACGTGGAAGCCCGGTCCGAAGGCCTTCAGCGCGGATTCCAGCCGTTTCACCGCATACTCCTGTTCCGCGCGATCAAGACTTTCGTAGTCCACGCCCGGAACGCGGAGCACCATACCCACATCGCCGCTCTTGGTCAGGAAAGCCGTTTCGTTCCAGAAGCCGTACAGATTGATGTGGTCGTTGAGGCAGGCGCTCTCCTTCCACGGCTTGATCGCTTTGTCGAGGCGAAACATCACACCACCTCCACATGCGGCAGCTCCTGTTTGGCCGCGTCGTAGCGCAGTTTGTAGCGCTCGGACTTTGCCAGGATGCGTAAGAAGGCCGGGTCGCTCGCCGTCACCCAATGCCCGAAGGCAAACCCGCCAATAAATACGGCGACACCGGCCAGGATGGAGTTGAAGAGATTGAAGGCTCCCACCGCTCCAACCGCGATGAAGTAGAACAGCGTCCGCTCGACGCCCAGATAAGTCAGCGGCTTATGTAGGCTCTTGAATACTCGGTTTGTGCGGTACTTCTGCTGTGCCCTGTCTGACATAACTGACCCGCCACGGAACCTCCGACTGAATTTCTTTTCGCCCTCTGTGTCCCTCTGTGTCCTCTGTGGTTCCGCTTTGTCGGCAAGCGCCCAAGCGTATTGCTCGAAGCCTGGGAGCAGACAACAGCGCTACACGCCCCAGAGCCAACTCAGGACATTCACCGCGAGGACCGCAATGCCCGTCCCGGCCGCCACACCGGCCAGCGTTCTCTTCGCGCCCGGTTCGCCGTGCGCAAAGCTGTAGCCGCCGATCACGATGGCTACCTGACTTGCCACCTTCGCAATCGTGCCGGTGAAAAGCGTCTGAATGGAGGTAAGACCCGAGTCAAACGGCGAGCCGCCCTGCTGCGCCAGCACCGCCACAGGCAGGACAAGAAGCATGATGAGAAGAGTCGCGGCTGGCCGCACCCACCGCGATGAAGTAACCAGATCGGTTGTTGGGTACGCTCTCTTCGACCGAAGCGACGACTGGGCTGGACGAGCAAACCTGCCTCGGAACCAAAGGAACAACATTTGCGCCTCCAAGAGCAGCCTCAAATCGGCTGCTCGTGGCGCAAACGTAACCGCGCTCAAGCACCGCGTCCAATGAAATTATGGAAGCGTGATAGTCGGTGAAGGAATATCAGATTTTTGATACGGCTTCCGTCGAGTGGATTGGCGGTCTGAGTTGGCAGCACGGATTCTCATTCGTCTAACAGCAAAGAACATGCCCAATCAGTTTTCGTTAACCCTTCGCTCACTTGCTCACGCTTTGGACGGCCACTTCGGACCATCCGACAATCCTGGAAAGATCACTTGAGAGGTCCGCCATTGTGGCCATTCTCGTGGTTGATCGGCACTCCTCCTGAGCCGTTTGCATCTTCACAAGTCGTAACTTTTCAATGAACTGCTGCCCTAGCTGGGCGAGCTATCGAACAAGAACCACGTAAGACGCACCTTCTCGTAAATCTGATATTCCAAGAACGACTAATGGATGCGCAAAGATTCATAACAGAACGCAGCGGGAATGGGTCAAATTGTTTAGCATCGCCGGTTCCGTAGGAATCCGACCAGCCGAGGAATGGTGGTGGAACCTCCAGAGTCCTCATGGCCGGCTTCGCCGGGGCTAGATAGCGATGCGCATTGCTGCCGGTTAACTGGCCCAGAAAGGCAGTCGGTCTTGTATGTCGATATTAGCGAGCACAGCTCTACCAACACCCTCTTGGCGAGACGAACCCGAGCACTACGTCAGTTCCGACGAAGCAGCGAGCTTTCTTCAACTCCATTTGCGCACCATCCAGCGCCTAGCGCGCGAAGGTTCTATTCCGGCCCATCCTTTCGGCGAGAAAAACCGTAAGACATGGCGATTCCTTTTATCAGAGTTGGACGCATGGATGAAAGCCAAGGTAAACTGTCCGCGTCGTCCGTGCCGTTCCGTAGGGAGGTAATACCAACCGATGGGAAGGACACGGTATCAAGAAGGAAGCCTGCGTCTTGAGAGTCGCAAGGGAGGCAAGGTTTGGCGGCTTCGTTTTCGCGTCACGCGCGCCGATGGGAACAGGGTAGAGCACGCCATTGTGATCGGAACTCAGAAAGAATTGCCAACCCGCGCCGCCGCACGCGAATTCGTCAAGTCGCTTTACCTGCCAATCAACAATCCAACTCCAAACAACAACGGGCGCCCTGTGACGTTCAGCGACATCGCCGGGCACTACATCCAAGAAGAGTTAACCGAAGATCAGAACCAAGCATCAGTTCCAAAAGCTCATTCCACAACTACAACGTACCGCCGCTATCTCCGCAAGTGGGTTCTACCCCGCTGGGGAGATCATGTGGCTTTGATGATCGAACCACTCGACTTAGAAAGCTGGCTGAAAGAGCTCGGAAGGAAGAACGGTCTCGAAAACCAAACACGGGCAAAGATCCGACAAGTGATCGGGCTGGTTTACAAGCACGCTCAACGTGTCGGGTTTCTGCCTCGGACAGAGCAGGCGAATCCGATCCGCTTTGTTCGTCAATCTACTGCCAGCAACTTCGAACCAATCATTCTGACTCCGGCTCAAGCCTTTGCCATCATCAACCAACTCGGGCTGATGCTGCGAACGCTTGTTCTGGTCAGTGCGGCCACTGCTCTGCGGATTTCCGAGATTCTCGCATTGCAGTGGAGGGATATCGACGTGGACAGTCAATGTATTTACGTTCGTCGTGCCTACGTCTACGGGAAATTCGGCAAGCCCAAGTCGAAAGCCTCAAAACGTCCCGTCCCGCTCCATCCCGTGCTTGCAGCTCATCTGCTTACCTGGCGTCGCGAGACACCGTACAGCAAGGAAGAGGAACTGGTGTTCCCCTCATTCAAGCTGAAAGGCCGGAAGCCGCCGCGCGCCAACATGCTCTTGGCAGATCATCTTCGGCCTGCGGCCGCCACTGCCGGTGTTGTAGCGCCACCCCGAGCCTTCGGGTTCCACACGTTCCGGCGAACGCTGGCGTCGGTACTGGTGGCGAACAACTACGATCCCAAACTCGTACAAGAACTACTCCGCCACTCGAACATCAAGACCACTCTGGACATCTATGCTCAAGCCATTACGCCGGCCAAGTTGGAAGCTCAAGGGATGTTCTTGACGGAACTATTGAAGGGTTCCTGGTTGGAGAAGAAGCCGGCGACCAGCTTCGTGGTTTAGCGCAAACCCTCGTTTTGTGGGCATATTGTGGGCTAGCTCAAATCGAGGAATTCCGAATAAGTGCTTTGAAATGTGGTGGCCAGGGACGGAGTTGAACCGCCGACGCCAGCCTTTTCAGTGTTGGTTTATGTTGTATTTTGAACGACTTACGTGACTCTGGGTGGCCGCCTAAGTTCTTGATAAGTCGTAAGAGACACGACAATTGTGGGTTGAGATCGCGGGTTCAAACTCGTGCGGCGTAGGTCTCCGACCTGCGGTCGGTGTAACTGAAAGCTGTCCACCCTCACTTCGTCATTCTCTTCCCACGCGCAGCAGAATGAGCCTTCCGTCTTGTCACGCTACCGGCCCGACGCTTTCTATCAACCCTGACGTGGACAGTCGTGGGCTGATTAGAGCCGACAGCGGCAGCGAACGCAGCGGGATTCAGTGCAGTGAGCACGGCAGCCGGATTCTTATCGATCACAGTGAGCAACGTGCGAGCTGGCGCTTCCGGAGTCCTGCGACCTCCTTCCCAGTGCTTGATCGCGTCAAGGCTGAAGCCAAACGTGTCCGAGAATTTGGCTTGAGTCATGCCCAGTCGATTACGGATCGCCTTGACGTCAACTTCCTGGGGCACGTATGCCTTGAATCCTTCTTGCTCTCCAGCAAGGAACGCCTCAACGTCGTTAAGGCCATCCATCATCTGCTCGAATTGCGTTTTCATGCTATCTCCCATAGGTCTCGAAAATACTATCCGCCCGTTTCCTTAGCGCGTTGCGCTCTGCCATCGACAGGTTTTCTCTCTCGTTCTTCGGAAAAACCGTGATCAGAAAAACCGGAAATCTCTCGTTGCGCCAGATATAAACAACCCGCGCTCCGCCACTCTTTCCCATTCCTTTGCGTGCAACGCGGACCTTCCGAAACCCGCCCGTTCCGCGGATCACGTCACCACATTCGGGATCAGCCGCAAGAAGTGCCACGATGTCCGCACGCTCCTCCTCGCTAAAGAGTTTGTTCGCAACGGCGACATAAGTTGGCGTCTCGACGACCGTCTGCACAATTCTCTTGTACTCCAGTGGACACCATGAGTCAAGGGGAATTGTGTGCCATTGGACACCAGTGATTTCGGGAAGGTTTGGTTGGCAACTGCCCGCTCACGCGCTTCGCACTCTATTCCCCTTGCTGCAGGGCTGGGATGCAAGTCCGCGCTCGCGGTGCGAAGACTTCATGGCCGTGGATCCGAGGGCTGATCCTGTACAGATGTCAACCACTCCGAGGCAAATGTGTGTGATGGGTATGCCTATAGCAATTGACGCGCTGGGTGCCTCGGCTGCGCCGCTCCACAATCAGTTCACGGTCAAGGTCATGGGCAGGGTGCATTTCACTCCGCTGGAGTCAGTGCCGACCAGCATCAACTCGCCCGGAGGTTTCTTGGCGGCCGAATTCGTGCGCCGCTCCCGGGCTCTCGGCGCGGCCTTTAATACACCTTTCAATTCACTGACGATGCGGCGCGTCGCAAAGCACCATGTCGGAGTTTTTTGGTTCTGGACGTCCAGTCTCGAATCTCATTACTGGCCACCGGCAGGCTCAACAGTGCTCTTCTCTCGACCTACTCCTTTAACCCCTCTCCGGATCTTGTTGCCAAACTTGCGTTCGAGCCGAGCTTCGGTCACTACGAAGTCTTTGGCGTGTCCTTTCGCTTCCGTGATCGTGTATTCCCTTGCGCGGAAGCCTCGGCGGCGTTTCCTTGTGCCAACGGCGCAACCGTACAGACTGCGGCATTGGCGTATAACCCTTCCACCAACGGTGGCGGCGTAGGCGCAAATGCTCGCTGATCTTTCGCGAACAAGCATTTCGATTTCGGGCTCCATGGTTTTGGCGGTAGCGGGATTGGCCGCTACGGTTCAGGCGGTCTGCCCGATGCTTCCATCAATGGAAATGGAACGTTCCATCTGGTAAAGGGCCTGCAAGGACTCTCCACGCTCGAAATTCACAGCGGGAGGGCGGATATCTACTTCAATGCAGGAGCTGAATATGCGTCGCGGGCGGCAAGCTTTGATCCGGTCTCGGGTAAGGTCGTCGGTTACGGATCACCCACTTTCAGCAACTCCGGATGCTATACCGAATCGCTTCCGTCTAATGGCACCGCATTCCTGCCCGGCTCACTTTCTGGTTGCACGGCTGACACTCGCGTGCTGATTGAAGGCACGGTGGGCTCCTGGTACCGCATCTACGACGGCTCGAAAGAAAAAGTGAACCGCGGACGCGTGCAGTTTCGGTCCACAGTTCTCCTATGTGGATCGTGAAACCTGGTCAGGGGCAGCTGGCCTGCAACCGCATGGTCTCGATGCCATGATCTTCACCTCGTTCCGTTATTACCTGCCCTAATTGCCGCCGATTTCTGAAGATTGCTGTGTCAGATGATACTGCGGCAATGCGACGAAAGAGAGCCGAGGTCTTCGAAAGGCCTCCGCATTCCCGTTCAGCAATTGGATAACACAATTGAAAGGAACGCCTTTATGGCTAACGCTTCAGTCAAACCTTTAAATACCTCTAGTTCCTTACTTGACGAGCCTCGTCCCGTCGTCAACGATTATCAGCGAGCTTTGGACACTCTTTGTCTACTCACTCTTAAGTCTGCGAAATCCAAGGAGGCCGAGAGGTATGTGTCTGAACTCAGTGCGGAAGCCCGCAAAGAATTCATTCGCCTCGCGGACTCTCATCATGTGCTTATTCGCGCTTTGATGCGGATTGCCGGAAACAACGCGAAGGACAGTCGTCTATTTGTCGATTTCCGCCGCGCTGCATCCGGGCAAGCTATTGTTTGTGAGGCGTTGCGCGGCTGCTGTCACCGTGCGAACATATACTCTCGTCTCGACCGGAATCAGCCGCTTCCTGACGGGACGCTGGTTGCATGCGCGAGAGCTACCGCCTACATTCACGGCATCGGCAGGTGCTGGGGGACTGGGTGGAGCAACAGACTGACGGTCGATGAGGGTAATTGTTGGTCAACTAAGGCCGCGCTTACTTATTGTTTGCGCGGCTCGCCCGTGGGCAGAAACGCAACGCCGGAGATGCCTTCATCTGAAGCCAGCACATTCCTGAGCCGCTCCGAATTTGCGCCGCTGCGGCATTCGGCCGCCACGAGCATCCGCAGAGCGGTAGCCGGAGTCGTATCCGGCTGCAACCTGAATATCCACGGAATGTTCATTGAGGTCAGCGTCTTGTCGGCGGCCAACGCCACCACCGGCACAAAGCTCTTAAGCGCCATTTGCTCGGCCAGATGGCTTGAGTTTCTATCCAGCGCGAGTACTGCGAGCGCGTGGTCATCCATCAGGGCCCGAACCAGCGCCGTGGATGCGGCTCCCCAATTCTGATCGCTCTCAACCGGCAACAGCTTGAACTCATGCCCCTTGATTGCGCTCGACGCAAGCTCCGCCTGCATCTCCGGCGAAGCAGCTATCTCAGATGCCTTCGGCCCGAACAGCACGATGCCTACCGGCCCGTCCGGCACATCCTTTCGATGCGGCCCCGCGTAGTCAACGCCATCCTGACCCACTCGTGCATAGGGCACCTGCGGCGCCTGTGGTGTCGCAGAAGCCCCTTGCGGAACACTAGGAGCTTGCGTCGCGGATGGAGGCACGGGCTGTGCAGCAGGCGTCGCAGCCGTCTTCTCCATCGTGGCAACCCGGTAAGTGATCGTACCGTTGTGTACCGTGCCCAAGTACAAAGGCGCTACGTTCTTTTGGTTGGGGTCGAAGATCATGTGCCCAGTCACGCCGTCGTACTCTTCAATGTTGGCGAGAGCATCGTGAATCCGCGCGCGATTGAGCCCAGCCTTGCAAATCGAATCCAGCAACGCATTCATCGCGTCAAAAGCCAACGCGCCGTAATGATCCGGCTTCTCATGGAATTGGTCCTCGTATCGCTTGTTGAAGTCGATCCAGCTTGGGTCGTTGCGCGTTGGATCGTAAGGGTAGACCGCTTCGAAGCTCTCGGCCGCATCTCCTGCCTCAGCCAGCAACGTCGAACCCAGCGTGCGATGTGCGCCAAAGACGCGCTGTTTCATCCCTGCTGCCCGCAACTGTTTGAGGAACAGCGCCGTCTGTTCCTCATCGGCCCAGATTGCAACCGCATCGGCCCGCGAATCACGAATCACCTTTAACTGCTGCGAATAGTCCGTGTCGCCAGGCAGATACTTTTGCTCAATCACCAGCGGATGACCCAGGCGGCGCGCCGCATCGCGAAACTTGCCAACTCCGAAGCGTCCATAGCGGTTGTTTACCCTGAACAGCGCTACGCGCGTCAGTCCTAGCTCGGTAAAGATGTGGCGAGCCAACGTGTAAGACTGCTGCCGGTCATCCTGCAGGACAGCGAAGTACCACGGAATCGTAGTCTCTGGAACGGTGGGATCTGTATTCGCCGAGTTCACCACGGGAATCTCAGCACGCAACGCTACGCGCAGCACGATGTGCGTGGTCTCGGAGCTGATCGAGCCAAAGATCGCCCAATCCTCGTCGTCGTATACCATCTTGACCGTTTGATTCGAAGACGATCCCCATATGGTTGAGTCGGTGGGCCGATCCGGACCGTAAACGGTCTTGGCCTGCCAGTTATCGTAGTCGTTGTGCACCATCAGCTTGAAGGGCTTGCCCCCGTAACCGCCTCGGGCATTGGCTTCATCGATTGCCATCTGCGCGCCATGCAACATCCGCAGCCCAAAGACCTGGTCCGGATGATGCTCGATCGGACCGATAAATCCGATGCGCACCTCTGTAATATCCGTGGGATCGGAAATCTTCCGCGCTGCCCCCATGTAGATATTGGGACGAATGTAGTTGACGTCATAACTTGACGTAAACTTGCCAAATGGCTTCAAGTCCTCGGGCGTACCCGCATACGGCGTAACGGTGCGGTCTCTGGGGGGCCCCGGCGGATGCGCACCACACTCACACACTTTCTTTCCCGTGCTCGCGTCCATATTCTTGGCCGCATCCTGGCCCAGGCAACGAACCACCACACCAGTAGCCAAGATGCCGATCATGACCAACACCCATCGCTTGCGCATCACAAAGACTCCTTGCTGGTTTCAGCTTGTCTATCTATCCCGAACATCACAGTCGCATTTCGCTTGTGAGAGCATGCCGTCAAGGCGATCTTTTCCTTTACGGTTGACGAATTCCGTGGCTCAATCCGTCGGCGGTCGCAACCCAAATGTCGTCGCCCTGAAAATCGATGCCGAGCATATAGTTGTGTGCCGGAGCGGTGGTCACCGCGACGGGCGTTACGATGCCATTTGCATCGCGAACCGTCATCTCCGGCTTACCGTCTGTGAGCGAAGGCCGATAGACGGCCCAGTTCACGCCGTCATAATAAGCAAGTCCCTTGTCAGTGCAGAACCACGCGCGCTTGCCGTCCACGCCCTTCACCTGATTGGTAAAGTTCGAAGGAAGCCCGCTATCCTTGGTCAGAAAGTTGTGCCAGTAGCGGCCATCATAGTGGCTATCGCCAAAATACGTGGCCGCCCATAAAACCTCGTCCTTCTCTATATAGCTGACCGAGGTGACGATCTCATGGATCAGCCCCTGATCCTTCATCACCACCGTCTCGGTTTCACCGTCCGGATCGTCATATCTGGTCCACTTCGCGGTCTTCTGATTGTATTCCAGAACGCCGCTGCCCCAAACCCCGTAAAAGACCTTGGTAGGCGTAGCGGAAACGGCGTAGGACCATATCTCGAACATCGGCGTGTTGCGCTCGTTATAGAGGGACCACTGATTAGTGTGCAAGTTGAGCCGGCAACCGCCGGCAGCAGTGGCGATCCACACGTTCTCGCCTTCAACTGAAATGTTGTAGACGACGTTGTTGCTCAGCCCCGAGTTCAACTGCGTGAAGCTATCGATGTGTCCGCCTGAAATTCGGCTTAGCCCCTCCATGGTTCCGGCCCAAACATCGCCGGTGTTCTTGTCCAGAGCCAGCGAGATGACGGCGCGATGCGCCAACCCATCCGCAGTCGTGTATACCTTCCAGACATGATTCTGGTAGACCGCCAATCCATTCTCCGTGCCCGCCCAGATGCGATCTCCATCGACGAGGACCGCAAAGACGTGATTGTTGGGCAGGCCGTTGGCGGTGGTGAAGTTTTCAAAACGGAAGCGAGGCATCTGCGGCGGTGCGGCAAGGGCCAGCGGGGCAAAAGCAACGGCGCTGGCTGCCAGTAGCATTGCGATCATACAGAGCTTTTTCATCACGTCCCCTTTATCGAGACCTTAGGTACTCGATCAGATCGTTAAGTTCATCCTTGGTGAGATCGTTGGTCCTGCCGTGCTTGTCGTCCGGGTTATAGATCGTCCATATCTCTTCGAGCGAGCGCGCCGAGCCGTCGTGTAGGTAAGGCGCCGTGAGCGCGATATTGGTCAGCATCGGCGCCTTCAGCAGCGCTGCGTTGTCGTTGGGCTTACGCGTCCCCACATCAAAGGTCTTCAGGTTTGTGCCTTTGGGCCCGCTGTGGCAATAGGAGCAACGATTGCTTTCCGGGATCGGCTTCTTAAACTTGTCCACGGCACGCTCAAACAACACTTTGCCGCGCTCCTGCGCCGGCGTCAGTTCGCCATTTGCCTGCCGAAAGCGATTGGGACGCGGAGCCAGACTCCGAACATAGACAGCCAAATCGGTAAGCATTAGATTGTCATAGTTCTCCGATCGCCAAAAGTACTTTTCGGTCCGCGGTCCGCACTCGGTGGAAATGTTCGGGTTGGTTCCCGTCCATTTATACGGCTCCGTGTCCGTGATGTCCTCAAGTAACTTGTTGTCCACAGTGTTGCGGCCAAATCCATCCGGTTCGAGGTTCCATTGGAGGCCGTCGAAGGTGGAATCGATGTGGCAGCTGGCACAACCGATCTGGCCCTGGAAGGAGAAGCGCGAGGTATAGAAAATCTGTTCGCCGCGGCGCAGAGGCGAGATTGTCTTCGATCCACTTAACGCGAGAGTGGGGACCGAGATCTTCTTGTGCTTGCCGATCAGGTTCTCCAGAGCTTCTGGATTGGGCGCATATTGACTCTGGGTACGGCCATCAATGTGACACTTCGAGCAGGTGATTTTCCCCTCGACTGCGCTACTCGCGATGTTGACACCGTTCTCTTCTTGAAATGATGACGGAGCTGTTGTTGCTTTGACTAGCGTGATGGTGGAGGCAACGCGATTGGTGCGCGTGTCGATCACGCTCACTGTGTCATCCAAACGGTTGGCAACAAACAGCCTATGACCGTCTTGCGAGAGCGCAAGGCCTCGCGGATTGAGCCCCACGGGAATGTGTCTCACAACATAATTGGCGCTGGCAGAGAGGTCCTGCGCGAAGGGACGGCTGTGCGTGTGGATGAACCTGAGAAGGCGCGGCACATCGAGCACGGTCACAATCTCCGAGCCGCCGCAGGTAACATATATGCGCGACTTGTCGGGCGCTATAGCCACGCCGAAAGGCTGCGAGGCATAGCGCTCCAACTCATCCAGCGGCACTTCAACCGGAGCAGCCTTTCCCACATCCAAGCCAAACAGTTCGAGCGAATAGGTGAAAGCGCCCCCGTGTTCCACGTGCGCGAGCGGCACAAGGTTCTTGGGATGGTATTCGGCCGCAACGCCCAAGCGGCCGTCGGCAGAGAGCGCCACGTGAAAGACGCCAGCAATCGCATGCAGCGGTATGCGATCTACAACTACAGCGCGCTCTGCATCGATCACCGTGATCTCCGACTCCGGCTCCATCCGATTTTCCAACCCCGTGCGACGCGGGATGATCTTCGGGTAAACATGGGTCACATAAATCCGGCTTCCATCCGGCGAGAGCGCAAGGTAGCTCGCGCCACGCCCAGCCAGCAGCCGCTTCTCTTCCACGCCGGTCTGGGCATCCAAAACAGCTATATCGCCACTAATCCGGTTCGCAACAAAAAGCCGCTTACCCGACAGATTCTCAACCACGCTCGACGGCTCTGCGCCGACCGGCCAAGTATTGATGACTTCCAGCGTCTTCGTATCAATTACTGAGACCGTATCGTCCCAGGAATTAGTCACAAATAATTGGGCGCCCTTCGGAGAGAGCGAGATGCCGCGGGGAATGCGGCCTACGGCAATATTTTTGATGACTGCGAAGCTCGCCGCATCCAACACGCGCACCACGCTGCTCTGTTGGCAGAGGACATAAAGCCGCGCGCCGTCCGGTGAAAGCAAAACCTCAAGTGGCGAAGCGGAGTCTTCCGACGCGCTCGTATCAGGCTGCGTGTCAGGCTGCGCGGCTGCGAAAACATGCCCGCTGGTCCACAGTGCGGCCGAAAGCAAGGCCACGCCCACGGCAACAAATCCCGCACACACTCCGAAGCGAAATCCGTTCTGCGCTCGCCGGTTCATTTAGGCTCCTCCACAGTAAGCACACGATCCACGGTCAGGTTTTCGAGCGTCTGCTCGCGTCCGCTCGGCCAATGAATGATGAGTTTGTCCACCGCCGTCGCCGCACCCAAACCGAAGTGCAGGCGCTCGTCGTTCTGCGAGAGATAGCCCGAGCCGGCCACGCGCTCCGCCGTTTGGCGCTTGCCCGCTGCAAAGACTTCAACACGCGCGCCAATGCCGTCGCGATTGCTCTTTGTTCCCTTCAGCTTGATCGCGATCCAGTGACCCGTATTCGTCGAAACGTTGTGCAGCAGCGTTCCTTTCGATCCCAAATTCACCACGAAAGCATCCACTTTCCCGTTGTTTTCGTAGTCGGCAAAACATGCGCCGCGCGCCGTCGTGCGTATGCTCAGCACCGGACCTGCTTCGCGCGAAACGTCGGCGAACTTACCGTCGCCTATTCCGCGAAACAGCGTATGTTCTTGCGGTATCAGCTGAATAAGCGCGCCGTGGAAGATGAGAATATCGAGTAGCCCATCGTTGTCGAAGTCGTAGATCCCTGTGCCCCAACTTGCATATTGCGCATTCGCCTGCGAGACACCGTTGGTTGCGCCCAAGTCTTCAAAACTCATCTTCCCCGTGTTGCGTAGCAACCGGTTGTAGCGCCCGTCCGTGACCCACAGGTCCAGCAATCCCCTTCCGTCAAGATCGGAAAAGACTGGCCCCATCGACGAAGTGGACTCGCCATCCTGGCCATAGGCCGTGCCTGTATCGGCGCCAACCTCTTCAAAGGTTCCATCATGCTTGTTGTGGAAGAGGAAGTTCTCCGTGCGGTCATTGGCGACATAGATGTCGTCCCAGCCATCATTGTCGAAGTCCGCCGCAGTGACTCCCATCGTCCGGCCGACATAGGCGCCTATGCCCGACTTGTCGGTAACATCGGTGAAGGTCCCATCGCAGTTGTTGTGAAAAAGTTTGTTTGTCTCGCCCGAATAGTCCAGAGGGCCCGGATAGCCGTCCGGCGCATAGAATGCGCGGTACTTGGGGTCGAATTTCACATAGCGGCCCACGAACAGATCGGTGCAACCGTCTTTGTCATAATCCAGCCAGGTAGAACTGATGGCCCAACCGTCCACCTTGATGCCCGCCTTGGCTGTCACATCGGTAAAGTGTCCATTACCGTCGTTGTGATAGAGAACCGTTTTGCCGTATCCGGTCACCAACAGATCTACAAAGCCGTCGTTGTCATAGTCGGCAGCCGTCACTGCCATTCCATACATATCGGGATCGAGCCCTGAACTCTCCGTCACGTCGGTAAATGTGCCGTCGCCGTTGTTTCGGTAGAGATGATTGTGCGGCGGCGTTGCCGGCTTCACCTTCAGCGGAAACGGATGCATCGAATCGTCCAGCGGCCGTCCGTTCAACACGTAGAGCGACTCGAAGCCTGAATTGTTGTAGTCGAACCACACGCAGCCTGCGCCGGTATCCTCAAGCAAGGAGGCCATCTGGCGCGACCCGTAACTGTGCGTAAAGTTGATGCCCGCCTTATCGCTTGCATCTTCGAAGCGAATCACCGGCGTCACCTGCGGTGGGGTAGACAGCGCTTGCGGGCCATGAGTATTCTGTGCGGGTGACTGCTGTGCGGCAACAGTAGGTTGCGTAATAAAAATAGAGAGAGCGGGAAATAGAAGAAGAAAGCGGAGATTCATCTCAATTCGCTCCTGGCGTTGCGTGTTGCGCATCGAGCGGTTCCTTCGTGCCGGTAAGATCAACCGCTGCTGTCGTGCTCAGCAGCACAGCCGGCAGATGATTCTGGGATGTGCGCTCCGGTCCCGTGTGACATCCCACGCAATAGCGCTGTTCTCCGCCGCGAATCCAGATCCATCCCTGTTCCTGCCGCACCACAGCACCTTTCGCATCCAGCAGCGCAAAGCGAATTGGTTGATCGGCGGGCACCTTCACGAAAAAGGAACCATCGGCTTCAACCGGAGCCGTGCCGCTGACGACGGAGTGGCCTTGAGCGTCCTGCTTCTCCAGTCGAACCGCCGCAGGCGCCATGCGAAGATCGCCCTCGCGTGAGAGACGCGCGTCGAGGGCCATCATATTGGCATAGTCCCAGAGGTGCAGTCCGGAGGGATGGCGCTTGGGCGGGGTGCGCGACGCAACCAACACCGGCTCGACAAGATTCTCGCCGCTCACGACCAACAGCGTCTGCAGCGCAGCCGCGCCCGGCTTCCATAGCTTCAATGCGTAGTGCTTTTCAGCACCGGTCCGCGCGCTCATCAGCCATGCGCCAGAGGCCGTCTCGGCGATCGCGCCCGCATACTCGGCGTGCGGCGCAACGATGGACGACTCGCGCGCCAGCGGCGAGGTAAACCGCGCCAGCGAACTTCCGTGCGTGAAGACGACGTCACCGTTAGCCAACTGCGTCCCGCCCCAGCGCGCCTTGCCGTGATCGCAGCGATACGATTCGACGCCCGTGCCGTCGCCATAGACCAGATACAGTTCAGGCGTTACGCCGGATCCAAGAGGGTAGCCCGCCTCAAAGAGAATGCGCCCGTCCGCCAATACATCGGAAGGAAACGCGCTGGCCTGGGTATACGAGAGGGGCCGCATTCCTGTGGCCGTCGGATTCAACGGCGCGTAATCCGGTGGATGGCCGTCCTCGGCGGACTCCAGTTGAAATCCCCATGGCGTGCGCTCCGCCCAGACCATCCGCCCGCCGGGAAGATAGAGCGGACGCACGGCGTCGGTTGCGGTGTCAATCACCTTGCGCACAGAGTGATCGGCCAGCGTCAACTCCCATATCTGCCAGGGATCGTTCACGGCTTGCTTGCCGGCAAACAGCACCGTTTTTGCGTCGAAGGAAACGTTGGCGTCCGCGGTCGCCACGAAGCCTGTCACCAGTGGCTCCGCCTTGCCGGCATGAACCACGAGCAGTTGCGCACCTTTGGGAAAGCGTTCTTCTCCGCGCAATGCCGCCAACGCCTCATAGATCGGCGCGGCTGTAACGATGATATCCGTGTCCGGAGCCTTCGCCTCATCCCGCTGAAAACCACAAAGCAGCACCAGTGCAAACGGAGCGGCAATCGTCATGACTCTTGCAGTGACTCTCATTCAAGAATCTCCCCGGGTCGTCGAGCACACAGAACGAATTCGACGAATCGCGGACGGTGTGTTCGCGTCGAACTCATGCGCGCCGTCATCCTAGCAAGCCGCTCGTGCGCAGGCTTTAATGCGAAACAGTTAGCACTGCGTCAGAGAACAGAAAAATCCGCCGATTGGGCTCCACTAAGTCGTATGTAATGAATGGGAAAGAGTTAACTTGTGATTTCAGTCACGGTTGTTAGTGACGGCGAGCAGACATGATTGTGAGCAACATGAAATTACCGCGAGAGTGATTTTCGATCAGCTAGGGATGTGAAATGCCGCTGGTAAGAATGATTGAGCGGATTGCGTGTCAGTTTGCTCAGTTGGAGTTGCGTCCGCGCTTCCTGGGATTCACATGCGCGTTGATCGTTCCATCGACTTTACCTATTTCGGCGCGTTATCGCGTGGGCAAGTTCCACCACTGATCTGGATCTTGCAGATGGGTGAAGTTGCGAGCGCGGGCATTTGCGGCCTTCGTGTAGGGACAGCTTGCCATACAGATGGCGCAACCATTGCCCACTTTCCGCCAATACGAAAAGCATTTGTACGAGTCTTCGAACCATGCTCTATGCCCGGGGTTGTTCCACGGGCCACGCGTGTCGAAGCTGGGCTCGTCATCAAAAGATAGAGCGCGCGATGGACAAGCCTCTGCGCATTGCTTGCACTGCCGGCACAGGTCTTCCACCCCAAACCGGATGTGCGAATCACACCCCATGGGCATGTCAGTGAATACCTTGCACAATCGCACCGCCGCGCCAAATTCAGGCGTTACAAGCTTGTTCAACCGGCTCAATTCACCGAGTCCAGCGTCGATGGCAAAGGGTATGCTCTGCGCCGTGTCGTTGATGCTCGGAATGGCTTGGTATCCCAGTCCGCGGATGAACTCTGCCAGCGACGCTACCACCAATACGCTGTGACTATAGCCGAGCGACGTGGCCGCTTCTCCGATCGCGGTTGGCGACTGCGAGAGCAAGCTCAGATCCATGGGAATGGCAATGACCACTACCCAGCGCATCTTCCGGGGAATCACGAATTTATGTTCCGTGATCGCAGGGACTTCCGTGTCCTCGAAAACAATCTCTCGTTCTCCCTCGTTTTGATTAACGTACACCTCTTGCATGGGGGCAATGCCCACCGCACCGGCGCCATAGAACCGTGCGGCCGATTTGACTGTTCGGGACATCTCTTCGTGCGGTTCCGCGTATGGTTCCACACCCAATTCCGCTGGCGTGCTGATGTGGATACGAGTCCAGGAGAGCAGGCCTTCGCCGGGACGAGTTGTTCGCATCAAGGTCCAGGCACCTGGGCTTAACTGCTGGTCACGCAAGGTGAAGCCCCGCTTGCTACTGCGCACCCAGTTCTGCAGGCGATTTATCAAGGCCGCGTTTTCGGCCTCCAGTGAGCCCTCGCCGTCATGCTCCTCTTTCAGGCGAGGATAAAGCGTGAACATGTCCCGCCCTGAAAAGCGTCTATAGGAGGCGTCTGTTTCTCCCGTCGAGCCGCTGGGGAGTTGTGTTCTATCCTGAGTCGCCGTTGCATTGCTTGAAATGAGATTAGACATGTTGTTTGTAAATTTGATAACCGGTTATGTGTAGCCTTCCAGCGCCACGCTTTTGCAGCGCTCTCGATACACGTCGAACGAAGATAAACAAATCACCGTATTAGGTCAGAGTCAATCCCGGCAATACTTCGAAAATGTTACAGAGACGCAGTGACGTTTTGTGAACCAATTAAGCTTTTGCAGCTTCATAGTTCTTTTGCCCTATTGTGCGCAGGCTTTGTCTCCTCTACCTTGTCCGGTTTTACAAATGACTGCTGATCCAGCGGACGACACTCAGCCCGCCGCGTATCGGACAACACAAATCAAGTCACCGGAAGATTTCAGCGAAGCAGTTCAAGCAAAGCTCCGTCACTGACGAGGAATCGCTTTTCGTGCGTGAGTAGATCGATCAAGTTCGATGTAAGCGTTGTTCGAGGAGGAGGATCTCTTGGGTATTCATCACATACATTACTCGTTGCGAAGAGCTGTCATGGTCGGGGTAACGCTTGCAGTCATGGTAGGAGCCGCTAATGCTCAGCAGTTAGGGACGGCCGTGCTTGAGGGCACAGTTGTTGATCCAGAAGGAGCAGTGGTTAAAGGTGCCCCGGTGACCGCGCGCCAGAGCGCCACGGGAATAAAGCGAGCCACGGTTTCCGATAGCGACGGCGCATTCGCGCTGAACGACCTGACGCCCGGAGCTTATGAGATTCGGGTGCAGGCGGAGGGCTTTGCCGACTTCACCGCGTCCGTTTCCCTGGAGGTGGGCCAACAGCAGACATTGAAAGTCGCGCTTAGCGTTGAAGCCAAGAAGATTACGGTGAACGTCAGCGAACTCGGAACTGAGAGCGTGAACACCACTTCTTCGGTTGTGGACGGCGTAGTCAACACCCACCAAATCGACAACTTGCCGCTGAATGGGCGCAATTTTCTAGAGCTGGCGTTGTTGATGCCGGGAAATACGATCGCTCCCAATTTTGATCCAACCAAGCAGAATACGGTTGTGATTTCTTCCGCTGGACAATTAGGGCGCGGCGGCAACGTCAGTATCGATGGTATGGACGACAACGACGATGTAGTGGGCGGTATGCTGCTCAATGTGCCGGAAGACGCGGTGCAGGAATTCCAGGTGGCTACCAATCGCTTTTCGGCGGAACTGGGGCGCTCCGGGTCCACGGTAGTGAATGTAGTTACGAAGTCGGGTACGAATTCCCTGCACGGATCAGCTTCCGTCTACGAACGTGATAAGAGCTTGCAGGCGCTGCCCGCGACCTTTAATCCAGCGTCCACGGAAGGTGCTTTACCGCCCTTTCGCAGGCAGCAGTATGCCGGCACCGCGGGTGGCCCATTAGCCAAAGACAAAGCATGGTGGTTTGCAGGATTTGAATATCGCGATGAACTAGGCGGCTTGCAAGTCGCGACTCGGCATCCCAATGCCACGGGCGGAGGCGGAACGATCTCCGACAGTTTTGCGCCAGAGCCTTTGAGCGATCCCATGGGCACACTCCGCGCGGATTGGAAGGTTTCCGGCAAAGATACGCTTTCGTTCCACTACAACATCGAACGGCAGGACGCGACCGGTGTCACTCCGTTTCTTTCCGACCAACCCATCGGTTCCGCGTCGGAGAGGCAGGACTCGAACAACCGCTTCCAAACTTTTCAGGCTTCTTGGACCCGTATACTCAGCCCGACTTTGCTCAACCGGGCGAGCTACAGCTTCAACAACTTCAACAATGTGATTGATCCGGTGAATCCCGGCCCGGAACTGGATTTTCCCAGCCTGGCCGACGGTGCCTCCTATGATTCGCCGCAGCTCACCTGGCAAAAGCGTTCGCAATTCGACGATGAAGTCGACTGGACTCACGGCAAGCACAACGTGCATTTTGGCGGAGAGTTTCAGCGCATCGGGGCGAAATTCGACCTCGGAGTTTTCCGGAGCGGCGCGGTCGAATTTATTCAAGACTTCGCCAATCAGGACCGAAATGGCGACGGCGTCATCAACGATGAGGATCTCTTGTTTGCGGTAGCGATCCGCAGCGGCACACCCAACAAAGATCTCATCATTCCCAATGCCGACAATAATCACATTGCTGGCTACCTGCAGGACGACTGGCGTATCCATCCTCAGCTCACGTTGAATCTCGGTTTGCGCTATGAGATCGATACCGATGTAAACGATGTCGGGCACTACAGCCAGATCAATCCCATCCTGCTGCCGTTTTTGCACGGCACGCGGCACAAGGATGGAAACGACTGGGGTCCGCGTATTGGCTTCAACTGGGTGACCAAGAGCGGGAAGTATAGTGTGCACGGCGGATACGGGATTTACTACGACCGCGTCACGCTCGAGGTTGAGTCGCTGGAACGTGGACTCGACGGTCGTGCGCTGCCGATCGACGTGACAGTGGGAAACGCCAGCTTCCTGGATGCAAACGGAAACTTTTTACCCGGTGCGCCGACTTTCTCCAATCCCTTTAGCGGTCCGATTATCCCTGGAGCGGGAGGTGCATCGGAAGGCATCGACCTGATTGACAACGACATTCGGAACCCGAGGGTGGAACAATTCAATTTAGGCATCCAGACTGAATTTGCCAAGAATTGGATTCTGAAAGTCGACGGAATTCACGACTTCGGCACGCGCTTCATTATTGGGGTACCTCTTGGGTCCGTGTACAACCCCGACTCCGGCGGTCCGGAAACAGTGACCGATTTGCAGTCCACCGCAAGCACTCATTACGATGCACTTTGGGTGACGGTGGACCATCGCTTCGCGCAACGCTTCCAATTTCATTCTGCCTACACCTTTTCGAAGGCATCGAATTACGCGAACTACGACCAGATCCCGTTCGGCTATGCGCCGGTAGATCCCACAG
>Ga0187784_10000742_pt1 | contig 24734 bp, 21 predicted proteins | sample 1015_SJ02_MP15_2_FD_132964 | JGI IMG/M metagenome (GOLD analysis project Ga0187784, IMG submission 132964) | Tropical peat soil microbial communities from peatlands in Department of Meta, Colombia - 1015_SJ02_MP15_20_MG | ecosystem: Environmental > Terrestrial > Soil > Wetlands > Peat | place... | reverse complement strand
TGATCGGCGTGCCTTCCGGCACCGAGACATTGATGCCGTCGTTCTGCTGGCCGTTCGGCTTCGGACCGAATCCCGCGATCACGCGGCCGCGTACCGGCCAGCGGAAGCTGACGGTACTGTTGGCGGGCGCGCTCCCGGTCGGCGCGGTCTCGGCCAACGGCTCGGTCGCCGGCGTCACGACGCGCGCGCTCTGCGCCGGATCGACCTGCGCGACCTTCGGCGCCGGCTGCTTCACCGCGGGGGTCGGCTCGGGCTTGGCGGCGGCCTGCTGCTGCGGCGCGGGCGCGCCCTGGGCCGGCAACGCGATCTTCGGATTGCCGCCCGGGATCACGATGTGCTGCCCGATGCGCAGCTGCTGCGCCAGCGTCAGGTTGTTGGCTTTGGCGATCGCCATCGGGGTCAAGTGATAGTGCCGCGCGAGCGAGTAGATCGTCTCGCCGGGCGCAACCACGTGCGCGGCCGGAGCGGCGGCGGGCGCGGGCGGCGCGTAGGCCGGTCCGGCAACGCGCGTCTCGGGCGCCGAAACGTGCGGCGCCGCGGCTGCCATGCGCGGTATGACCAGGCGCTGACCCGGCTGGATCAGCGCGGTCGGACCCATCTTGTTGGCTTGGCGGATCGCCGCAGCCGGCACGTGGTGGCGGCGCGAAATCGTCTCGATCGTCTCGCCCTGGGCCACGATGATGGCAGTCCCGCCATCCCAGCTCCAGGTCGGGGCCGCAGCCTGAGGGGTCGGCGGCGGGGCGCTGACCGAACCGGTATATTCCGGACGCCGCGCGGGCTGGGGTGCAGGAGGAGGCGGAGGTGCGGCGGCGGCCTGCGGCTGATACGAGCCCATCCCGGCGCCGCCGCCATAAGTCGGCTGCTGCGGCGCGGCCGGCGGCAGCGCGGCGGCGTCAACCCGCTGGGTTGGCTGCTGCGGGACCGAGCCGGTCACCTCGTTCGAGCCGGCCGAGCCCTGGTACGAAGCCTGCGGCTTCGAGGCCCACGGGTTGTCATTGATCCGGGAGAAGTCGCTGCTGCAGCCCGCGACTCCGGCGGACATCAGCGCCAGCAGCGCGAGGCGCGACACGGCGCGCGCGCGCAACGGCTCGTCGAAATGCGACATGGGTAACTCACTCGTACGCAACCAGAGACGCGCGAGTTAAACACTGACCCAGTAAATGGAGCCTTAAGCCTAACGGCGGCTCAACCTTAATGTTGCACCGCCGCTGCCCCTACAATTCACGCGCTTGGCCCGGGAGAAGCGGGACGAACCGCACCGGCAGCAGCTCCTGCTGCCGCGGCCCGTGCTCGGTCATGGTCAGTTTGACAATATGTTGCGCGCCGTGGCGCGCGCCGAGCGGCAGCACCATGATACCCCCGACCGCAAGCTGCTCGATGAGCTTTTCGGGGATCGCTTCGGCCGCGGCGGTCACGATGATCCGGTCATAGGGCGCGTGCGCGGGCAGTCCGTTGAGGCCGTCGCCGACGACCACCGTGACGTTGTCGCAACCGAGCCGCTGCAGCGTCGCGCGGGCGCGGTCGGCGAGCGTGCGATAACGCTCGATCGAATAGACCTCGCCGGCGAGCTGGCTCAGCACCGCCGCCTGGTATCCGGAGCCGGTCCCGACCTCGAGCACGCGATGCTCGCGCTTGAGCTCGAGCTGCTCGGTCATGTAGGCGACGACGTAAGGCTGGCTGATCGTCTGCCCGCAGGCGATCGGCATCGCCTGGTCCGCATAGGCGATGTCGGCGAACTCCGGCAGCACAAACTCCTGGCGCGGCACGGTGTCCATCGCGCGCAGCACGTTGGCATCGCTGATGCCGCGGCGCCGCAGCGACAACAGGAAGTCCATGCGCTCGACCTTGGCGTCGCGCGGGAGGCTCGGCTCCTTGCGCGCCTTGTCCGGCGACCGGCTCTCGTCTTCTGGACCTTGCACGCCGCGCACCTTCAGGCCTCGCGCGTCCTTCCGGCGCCACTGAAACAGGCGGCGCCAGTCGCGCGTCACTTTGTGATCTCCCTGCGCATCATGCGCTGAACACCGACGCGAGCCGCGTCATGAACGGCTCGTCGGTCAGATCGAGCCGCAACGCCGTGACCGAAATGCGCTTGTTCACGACCGCCGAGAGGTCGGTGCCGTCGCGCGGCTTCGGGCGCTCCTTGCGGGCGAAAGTGAGCCAGTAGTACGGATTGCCGCGCCCGTCATGGCGCGGATCGATCCGCAACAGATCCTGATCGCGCTTGCCCTGCATCGTGATCGCAATGCCCTTCACGCCCTCGGGCGGACAGTCGGGAAAGTTCACGTTCACCAGGATCCCTTCCGGCACGCCGGTCTCAAGCACCTTGCGGATCACCTTCGGACCGTATTGCACCGACGTGCCCCAGTGCGGGTTCTGCCGCGTATCAATCCCATAGGCCTGCGACAGCGCAAATGACGTAATGCCGAGCACGGTTCCTTCCATCGCGCCCGCGATCGTGCCCGAATAGGTGACGTCCTCGGCGACGTTCTGGCCGCGATTGACGCCCGACAGCACCAGGTTTGGCGGATGATCCTTCAGGATGTGGCGCACGCCCATGATGACGCAGTCGGTCGGCGTGCCCTTCACGGCGAAATGCTTCGGCGCAATCTCGCGCAGGCGCAACGGGTCGTTCAGCGACAGAGAATGCGAGACGCCGGACTGGTCGCTTTCCGGCGCGACGATCCAGACGTCGTCGGAGAGCGCGCGGGCGATCTGCTCGCAGATTTCCAGCCCCGGCGCGTGAATGCCGTCGTCATTGGTGATCAAAATCCGCACGCGTTTCTTCTTTCGTTACCGGCGAATGGCGAGTGGCGAATAGCGAATTGTTCTTACCATTCGCCACTCGCTATTCGCCATTCGCTACTCGCCTTTTTCGATGACCGCCTTGCCACCCATATACGACTGCAGTGCATCCGGCACCGCGATCGCGCCGCCCTCCTGCTGATAGGTCTCCATCACGGCGATCAGCGCGCGGCCGACCGCGACGCCGGAGCCGTTGAGGGTGTGCACGAAGCGCACGCGGTTGTCCTTGTCGCGGAAGCGCGCGTCCATGCGGCGCGCCTGGAAGTCGCCGCAGTTCGAGCAGGAGGAAATCTCACGATACATCCCCTGCCCCGGCAGCCATACCTCGATGTCGTAGGTTTTCTGTGACGCAAAGCCCATGTCGCCGGTGCACAGCGTGACGACGCGGTAGTGCAGCCCGAGCCGGCGCAGCACCTCCTCGGCGCAGGCGAGCATGCGCTCATGCTCGTCCTTCGACTGCTCCGGCGTCGTGATCGAGACGAGCTCCACCTTGTTGAACTGATGCTGGCGGATCATGCCGCGCGTGTCCTTGCCGGCCGCGCCCGCCTCGGCGCGAAAGCACGGCGTGTAGGCGGTAAGCCGCATCGGCAGCTCCGCCTCGGCGACGATCGACTCGCGCACGAGATTTGTCAGCGGGACCTCGGCGGTGGGGACCAGGCCAAGACGGTGCGCGCGAATGTCCGCGATGCCGTTGCCATTCGCGTTGACCAGCAACTCGCCTTTCACCGCCCAGAACTGATCCTCCTCGAACTTCGGCAATTGTGCGGTGCCGTACATGACGTCATCGCGCACCAAGAGCGGCGGCGCGATCTCGGTGTATCCATGCTCGCTCGTGTGCACGTCGACGAAGAACTGCCCGATCGCGCGCTCCATGCGGGCAAGCCCGCTCTTGAGCACCACGAAGCGCGCGCCGGACAGTTTCGCGGCGGTCTCGAAGTCCATCTGCCGCAGCGCCTCGCCGAGCTCGAAGTGCTGCTTCGGCGTGAACGCATAGTTGCGCTTCGCGCCGAAGTGATGGTGCTCGACATTGCCGTGCTCGTCCTTGCCGTCCGGCACTTCGGCCGCGGGCAGGTTCGGGATTGCGGCGAGGATTGCGTCGAGCTCCTGCGAGCACTTCTTCTCCTCGGCCTCGAGCGCCGGCATCGCGTCCTTCAGCGCGGCGACCTCGGCCATCAGCTTCTGCGCCGCCGCCTCGTCCTTGTTCTTCTTGGCGACCCCGATCTCCTTCGAGGCGGCATTGCGGCGCGCCTGCGCGGCTTCGGCTTTCTGGATGGCGGCGCGGCGCTTCTCGTCGAGCGCAAGGAGCTTGCCGGATTCCGCCGCAAGCCCGCGCCGCGCGAGCGCCGCATCGAAGCCGTCCGGATGTTCGCGGATCCACCTGATGTCGTGCATGGGACACTCTTGAAAGAATCGGCCGCCGTTATAGCGCTTTCGGGGAGCCTTGTAGGGCGGATTAGCGAAGCGTAATCCGCCGGCTGACTCGCCACGTGGGTTCGGCGGATTACGCCCTCCGGGCTAATCCGCCGTACGATCCTGCGGTTACTCCGCGGCCTTCGCGGTTGCGGCGGCGGCCTTGGCGGCGGCTTCGGCGGCCGCCTTCTTCTCCACATAGGCCACCGACCAGATCGAGCCTTCGTAGAGCAGGAGCAGCGGCGCGGCGAGCGAAAGCTGGCTGATTACGTCGGGCGGCGTGAGGATCGCGGCGATCACGAAGGCGCCGACGATGAAATAGCGTCGCTTCGATTTCAGCATCGCCGACGTGATGATGCCGACGCGGCCGAGCAGCGTCAGGATCACCGGCAGCTGGAACGCGACGCCGAAGGCAAGCACCAGCCACATCATCAAATCGAGATATTCGCCCACCTTGGGCAACAGCTCGATCTTCGCCTGCCCTTCGCCGCCGAGCTGCTGCATGCCGAGCGAGAAGCGCACGATCAGCGGCATCACGATGAAATAGACGACCGTGCCGCCGAGCGCGAAGAAGATCGGGGTGGCGACCAGATAGGGCGCGAACGCGCGCCGCTCATGACGATAGAGGCCGGGCGCGACGAACTTGTAGAGCTGCCCGGCAACGATCGGGAACGACAAGAACGCCGCGCCGAACATCGCCAGCTTGAGCTTGGTCCAGAAGAACTCGAGCAGCGCGGTGTAGATGAACCGCGTGTTCTCGGCGCCCGCGACCCACTCGAACGGAAAGATCAGGACGTTGTAGATGTGGCCGGCAACGAAGAAGCACGCGATGAAGGTGATCACGAAGGCGATCAGCGCCTTGATCAGCCGCTCGCGCAGCTCGATCAGGTGATCCATCAGCGGCGCCTTGGTCGCCTCGATCTCCTTCTCGTCTTCCTCGCTCCGCGCGCTCATGCGGCCTTGTCCCCTTCGGGCTTGGGCGCAGGCGGCGCGGCGGACGGCGGCGCGCTCTCGGCGAAGTCCTTCGGATCGACCGGCGGCGGCAGCTCCGGCAACGGCAGATCGAGCGCGGGCACGCGACTCTCGGGCGATACCGGCGCGGCCGCGAGCGCGACCGGATCGGACGGCGGCCTTGCCTCCGCGGTCGCGGGAGTTGCGAGCGGGGCGGTCGGATCGCTCGGCGGCGCTGCAGGTGTCGAGGTCGCGGCCGCGGAGTCGGACTGCGCCGGCTCCTTGACCGGTTCCTTGACCGGCTCTTGGATCATCTTCTCCAGATCGTCCTTGATGCCGGTCGGATCGAGCGAGGAGGCCATGCTCGAGACTGCGCTCGAGACGCTCGACGTCGTCTCGTCGAACTGTTTCTTCAGGTCAGCCATCTCGGCTTCGCGCATCGCCTCGTTGAACTGGCCCTGAAACTCCGCCGCCATGCGGCGGATCTTCGCCATCGCCTGCCCGAGCTGGCGCAGCACGCCGGGCAGCTCCTTCGGCCCGATCACGAGCAGCGCGACCACGCCGATGATGACCAGCTTGCCCCAGGAGATGTCGAACATGAGTTGCGCCTCAACGCCTGCGCATGATCGGTCTCGAACGCCGGTTGGCGCCTTGCGCGATCATGCGCCACCAATTCAAAAGGGCGCCGAGCCTTTAAGGCCAGCGCCCTTCTCTTCCGAAAAGCCGCGGCGCCGAGCGGGTCGCGATCAGGCGGCCGAGCCCTGCTTCTCGGTCTCGGACCGGGCCTTCGCCGGCGCGGCGGAATCGTCGTGGTTGATCGTCTTCACGCCGTCGGCGCCGGTCGTCGCGGCGGTCTGCTCCTCGGACATGCCCTTCTTGAAGGCCTTGATGCCCTGCGCGACGTCGCCCATCAGCTCGGAGATCTTGCCCCGGCCGAACAGCAGCATCACCACCACGATGACGATGAGCCAATGCCAGATGCTAAAGGAACCCATGTGTAACCCTCCGGGGGCATCCGCGCGCGCCCCGTTTTCGGGCAGAACCTAGGCTTCGGGCGCGGCAAAAACAAGGACTTCCACCTGCGCGCGCGGCGCCGTGACGCGCCCTTGCGATACGCGCCAGGCGACACCGGAGTCCATGTTTTCGCGAAGGATTTCCGCCGCGCCGGTTCCCGGTCGCGTTAACCAGTCAGGCGAAGAACTATTCCTCCCCCTGCGGCGGCCGCGGCGTCAGCGCGAGATCGAGGTCGCCCGGCTCGAGCGGATCCTCGTCCTCGCGCAACGTCGCGTCGTCGGAAGGCATCGGCACCGAGAAGCCGGCCGGCAGTTGCCCGTCGAGCAGGCCGGTCCCCTTCAGCTCGTCGAGGCCCGGCAGATCGCTGATCGCCTCGAGGCCGAAATGGGCGAGGAACGCCTCGGTGGTGCCGAAGGTCAGCGGACGGCCCGGCGCCCTGCGCCGTCCGCGCGGGCGAATCCATCCGGTCTCGAGCAGCACGTCGATCGTGCCCTTGGAGACCGACACGCCGCGAATGTCCTCGATCTCGGCGCGGGTCACCGGCTGATGATAGGCGATGATCGCGAGCGTCTCGTTGGCGGCACGCGACAGCTTCTTCGGCTCGACCGTGTCGCGCGCGAGCAGCCAGGCGAGGTCATTGGCGGTGCGGAACATCCACTTGCCGGCGACGCGCACGAGGTTGACGCCGCGCGGGGCATATTCGGCCTGCAACAGCCGCATCGCGGCCTCGACGTCGACGCCCTCGGGCAGCCGCTCGCGCAGCGTCTTGGTGTCGAGCGGCTCGCCCGCCGCAAACAGCAACGCCTCGAGCAGCCGCAGCTCTTCCGGACGCTGCGCCGGCAGCTCGTCCTTTTGCGCGGCCATCATCTCGTCCTCGGCGCCTTCGTCAGCGATATGAGGCTTCGCCAGACCCATTTCCATTGCACTCCCTCAGATACTAAGGCGCGGTTACCGCGCTGACCGGTGCCGGATCGCCCGGGCGTTTGCGCAGATAGAGCGGCGCGAAAGCGCCGGTCTGCTGCACTTCAAGCGCGCCCTCGCGCACCATTTCGAGCACGGTCGCAAAGCTCGACGCGAGCACGGTCGCCCGCATCGCGGGCTCGACCAGATACGAGATCAGGAATTCGTCGAGCCGGCCCCAGTCGTCGGTCGCCCCGACCAGCCGCTCGAGCGCCTGGCGCGCGTCGGCGAGCGACCAGACGTTGCGCGGCGCCATTCTGACGCGCGCGAGCGCGCTCTTCTGGCGCTGCTGCGCGTAGGCGGTCAAGAGGTCGTAGAGCGTCGCAGTCCATTCCGGCCGCTTGATGTCGGCGATCGGCTCGGGCGCCCCGCGGGCGAACACGTCGCGGCCAAGCTGCGAGCGGGCGCTGAGCTGCTCGGCGGCCACGCGGATCGCCTCGAGGCGGCGCAGCCGCAGCGCGAGGGCCGTCGCCATGTCCTCGGCGCTCGGGCCGACATCGCCGTCGGCGACCGGGATCAGCAGCCGCGATTTCAGGTAGGCGAGCCACGCCGCCATGACCAGATAGTCGGCCGCGACCTCGAGCCGGATCCGCCGCGCCTCCTCGATGAAAGCAAGATACTGCTCGGCAAGCGCCAGGACCGAGATCTTCGCGAGGTCGACCTTCTGCTGGCGCGCGAGCGTGAGCAGCAGATCGAGCGGCCCCTCGAAGCCCTCGACGTCGACGATCAGCGCCTGCTCGTCGGAGGCGAGATCGGGTGAGATCGTGGTTTCGAAGTCGTCAGCCATGATCGGCTATGCGGCCGCCATCATGGCGGTGAATTCGGTGCGCGCCGCCTCGACATCGAACGGGACCGGCGTGCGGCGCTGCCGCAGCGCCGCCGCGGCGCGCAGCGCCGCATCGCCCTCGAGCGTCGGCGTCGCGGCCGCGACCTCGCGCATCTCGTCGAGCTTGCCGTTGCAGTGAAGCACCAGGTCGCAGCCGGCCGCGAGCGCGGCGCGGCTGCGCTCGGGGAGCGTCCCCGACAGCGCATTCATCGAAATGTCGTCACTCATCAAAAGGCCGCCGAATCCAAGGTGCTGGCGAATCACTTCGCGCACTATTGTGCCGGAAGTCGTGGCCGGCGCGAGCGGGTCGATGGCGCTAAACACAACATGTGCGGTCATCCCCAATGGAAGGTGCGCCAGCGGCTTGAATGCCGCGAAATCGCTTGACTCGAGCGTCGCCCGGTCGGTGTCGACCACGGGCAGCGTCAGATGGCTGTCGGCAGTCGCGCGACCATGGCCGGGCATATGCTTGAGCACCGGCAGCACGCCCCCCTGCATCAGACCCTCGGCGACCGCTCCGGCGATCGCGGCGACCTTCTCGGGCCGCGTCCCGTAGGCGCGGTCGCCGATGATCGGGTCGCCCTCGCGCACCGGAACGTCGGCAAGCGGCAGGCAATCGACATCGATGCCGAGCTCGGCGAGATCATTGGCGATCAGGCGCGCGCCGCCCTTGGCGGCCGCGAGCCCGGCCGAGCGGTTGATGTCGTAGATCGTGCCGTAGAACGAGCCCGGCGGATATTTCGGCCAGTGGGGCGGCCCGAGCCGCTGCACCCGCCCGCCCTCCTGGTCGATCAGCACGGGCGCCTTCCAGCCGACCATGTCGCGCAGTTCCAGGACCAGCACGCGGACCTGCTCGGGCGTATCGATATTGCGTTTGAACAGGATGAAGCCCCACGGATCGGCGGCGCGCAAGAATGCGCGCTCGTTGGCGTTGAGCATCAGCCCTTCGACACCGGTGATGAAGGCTCTCGACATTGGCGCGGCTTAAAGGCGCGCGACTCGTGGGTCAAGCGCGCCCCTCCCCTGTTCCACCCACCTTCTGATCCACCGGTTTGTGGCCGAGATTAAGGCCGGCCGGTGCCCGTCCGCCCGCTTTCCACGGGCCCGTCATCGCCGGGTCAGCACCTGTCGCTAGAGCCCGATCCGACGATGTCGAATCGGGCTCGTCGCCTTTCTTCCGATTGTGCGTGATCTTTTTCCGAAAACCGGTGCCCACTTTTCGGGATCACGCACTAGGCTTTCGGATTGCCTTGATATAGCCCTCAGTCCGGCTTGGCAGCCGAGCCAAGATGCCGCAAAGGTGAGTGATGGATTTTCGCAGCATCATGGATGGCAGACGCCTCGCGCCGCTCGGGCTGCGCCCGCGCAGCCTCGTCCCGAACCTCAATGATGTGGTGGTTTTCGTCCTGATCGCCGGCGCGTTCATCGCGATGGCGCACGGGGCGCGCCAGATGAATGCGCCGCTCGCAGGCCTCGACGTCGCCCCGGTCACGCTCGACCCCGGCAACCTGCCAGAATATGCGCTGCGCACCACGCTGCGGATGTTTGCGGCGATCATCGCATCGCTGATCTTCACCTTCGTGGTGGCGACGCTCGCCGCCAAGAGCCGCAAGGCCGAGCTGGTGATCATCCCGGCGCTCGACATCCTGCAATCCGTGCCGGTGCTCGGCTTCCTCACCTTCACGGTCGTCTTCTTCATGGGCCTGTTTCCCGGCAGCCAGCTCGGCGCCGAATGCGCCGCGATCTTCGCGATCTTCACGGCGCAGGCCTGGAATATGGCGTTCAGCCTCTACCAGTCGCTGCGCACGGTGCCGAGCGATCTCGCCGAATGCTGCGCGCATTTCCGCCTCTCGCCCTGGCTGCGCTTCTGGCGCCTCGAAGTGCCGTTCGCGGCGCCGGGACTGATCTGGAACACGATGATGTCGATGTCGGGCGGCTGGTTCTTCGTCGTCGCCTCGGAGGCGATCACGGTCGGCGACACCACCGTGAAGCTGCCCGGGATCGGCTCCTACCTGGCGCTGGCGATCGATCAGAAGGACATCTGGGCGGTGTTTCTCGCCGTCGTGACGATGGCGATCGTCATCCTGCTCTACGACCAGCTGCTGTTCCGTCCGGTGGTCGCGTGGGCCGACAAGTTCCGCTTCGAGCAGACCGCCGCGCAGAACCGGCCGCGCTCCTGGGTGTACGACATCGTCCGCCGCACCCGGCTCATTCCGTTTCTCTCGGCACCGATCGTCTGGCTCGCCTCCAAGCTCTCGTCTGTCACGATCCCGACGGTCCGGCCAGCGCGCGGCGTGCACCTTCCGCGCGCGGTCGGCAAGGCGGCGGACATTCTCTGGATGGTCGTCGTGGTCGCGGCGACCGCCTACGCGGCTTGGCTCGTGGTCGACTATGTGCGCGGCTCGCTCGGGCTGAACGACGTCAAGAGCGCGATCTGGTTCGGCATCCTGACGCTCATTCGGGTCATCGTCCTGATTGCAATCGCGAGCCTGATCTGGGTACCGATCGGCGTCTGGATCGGATTGCGGCCGTGGGCGGCCGAAGCGGTGCAGCCGATCGCGCAATTCCTTGCGGCCTTCCCCGCCAATGTGCTGTTTCCGATGGCGGTGGTCGCCATCGTGGCGCTGCGGCTTGATCCGAACATCTGGCTGAGCCCGCTGATGGTGCTCGGGACGCAGTGGTACATCCTGTTCAATGTGATCGCCGGGGCGAGCGCGTTTCCGACCGACCTGCGCGAAGCTGCGACCCTTTATCGCCTGAGGGCGCCGCAGTGGTGGCGCAAGGTGATCCTGCCCGGCATTCTGCCCTATTATGTCACCGGCGCGCTGACCGCCTCGGGGGGCTCGTGGAACGCCAGCATCGTGGCGGAGGTCGCGAGCTGGGGCGACACCAAGCTCAAGGCCGAGGGGCTCGGCGCCTTCATCGCGCAGGCGACCGAGGCCGGCGACTATCACCGCGTCGTGCTCGGCATTGCGGTGATGTCGGTGCTGGTCGTGACCATCAACCGGCTGCTGTGGCGGCCGCTCTACGCCGTCGCCGAACGGCGCTTCCGTTTGGACTAGCATGATCCCGAAAAGTGGAACCCGGTTTTCGGAAAAGATCATGCGCAAACAAGACTAACCGGAGCGCGAATCATGGACGCTCAGACCACTCTCGCGGTGCCGCTGGTCAAGGTCGAAGGCGTGAGCCACCGCTACCGCGGCGGCCCCAACGAGACGCCGGTGCTCGAGAATGTCGAGCTGACGCTGAAGAAGAACGAGATCGTCTCGTTGCTCGGCCGGTCCGGCTCGGGCAAGTCGACGCTGCTGCGCATCATTGCCGGCCTGATGCCGCCGACCGAGGGGACGGTCACGATCGAGGGCGAAAAGGTCGACGGGCCCGCGCCGCAGGTCGCGATGGTGTTCCAGAGCTTCGCGCTGTTTCCGTGGCTGACGGTGCTGCAGAACGTCGAGCTCGGTCTCGAGGCGCAGGGCGTGCCGCCGGAGGAGCGCACCAAGCGGGCGGTCGGCGCAATCGACCTGATCGGCCTCGACGGCTACGAGAGCGCCTATCCGAAGGAGCTGTCGGGCGGCATGCGCCAGCGCGTCGGACTGGCCCGCGCGCTGGTCGTGCATCCCCACATGCTGTTGATGGATGAGCCGTTCTCCGCGCTCGACGTGCTCACCGCCGAGACGCTGCGCACCGACCTGCTCGATCTGTGGTGCGAAGGCCGCATGCCGATCTCCTCGATCCTGATGGTGACGCACAACATCGAGGAGGCGGTGCTGATGTCGGACCGCATTCTGGTGTTCTCCTCCAATCCCGGACGGATCATGGCGGAGATCAAGGTCGACCTGCCGCAGCCACGCAAGCGGCTCGACCCCAAGTTCCGTCAGCTGGTCGACGACATCTATGCGCGCATGACGGTGCGGACCCCCGGAACGCAGGCGCGCGACGGGCACTTTCCGGGCACCGGGATCTCGATGGTGCTGCCGCGCATCTCGCCGAACGTTCTCGCCGGCTTGATCGAAACGGTCGCGGGCGATCCCTACAACGGGCGCGCCGACCTGCCGGCGCTCGCCGAGAGCCTGCAGATGGAGATCGACGAGCTGTTCCCGGCGGCGGAATCGCTGCAGCTGTTGCGCTTTGCCGAGGTCGCCGAAGGCGACATCCGCCTCACCGACGCGGCGAAACAATTCGCCAAGGCCGATTTTGACGAGCGCAAGCGGCTGTTCGCCCAGCACCTGCTCGCCTATGTGCCGCTCGCCGGCCATGTGCGCCGCGTGCTCGACGAGCGCGCGATGCACCGCGCGCCGGCGAGCCGCTTCCGCGACGAGCTCGAGGATTCGATGTCGGAGGAGCAGGCGGAGCAGACGTTGCGCTCGGTGATCTCCTGGGCGCGCTACGGCGAAGCCTTCGCCTATGACGAGCAGACCGGAACGTTCAACCTCGACAATCCGAGCTGAGCGTTTGTAGGGCGGGTTAGGCCGGAGGCCGTAACCCGCCGCCCCGCCCTGTTTCTCGGACGGCTCGGACGGCGGGTTACGCCGCTGCGCGGCTGACCCGCCCTACACCTACGCAATCCGCGTCAGTTCTTCTGCACGATGCACTGGCCGCCGGCATCCTTCAGGCTGTTGCAGAAGGTGCTGGCCTGCTCGGAGGTCGCGAAGGAGCCGACCTGCACGCGATACCAGGTCTGGTTCTGGCCGAGATCGGCACGGCGGATGGTGGCATCACGCCCGCCGAGCACGCCCGGGTACTTCTGCTGCAGCGCCTGGTAGGAGGCCTTCGCCTCCTCCTCGGTCCTCTGCGCCGAGACCTGCACCACATAGGCGCCGCCGGCGGCGGTTGCCGGTGGCGTTCGCACCGCGACCTTGGTGCGCGATGAGGGAGCCGCCTCGGATTGCGGCGCGATCGCCATCGGGCCCGAGGCCGGCGGCGCACTCTGCTTTACGGCCTGCGGACGCGCCGGAGCCGCGGCGGGAGCCTGCGGCGCGGGCGCAGGCGTCGGCTCGGTGGCCGCCATGCTGTCCTGCCGGATTGTCAAGGTGCGCACGCGCTTCGGCTCGTTCGGCGACGCGCCTGGCGCCGTCGGCGTCGCGGCCGGCGGCACATTCGGGCCGCCGGGCACCGGCGCGAACGCGGTCTGCGGCGCCGCGACCGTCGGGCGCGGCGGCACCGGGAGCGAAACCGGCTGCTCCTCGCGCGGTACGACGCGCTCGCCACCGTCGCCGATGCGATCCTGGAACGGCTTGTTCTGCGAATCCGCCGAGGCGAGGCTCATTTGAGGAAGGATCTTGGGCGGCGTCGGATCGGCCTTGATCAGCGGCGGATTGGTCGAGCCGGCGGGACCGCCGGTGAAAGAGCGATACGCGAACGCCCCGGCCGTGCCGACGACCGCGAGGCCGACCACGGCCGCAATCGTCACCAGCCCGCCGCGCCGGGTGCTCGGCGTGTAGCTCTCCTCGCCCTGCGGCGGCAGATGGCCGTCGTCGGCATAATATCCGTCATCGTAGTCGGCCGGCGGCGGAGGGGTCACGCGGTAGCGGTCATCCGCCTGATAGGCCTGAGCCTGATAGTGCTGGCCGTCGTCATAGTGCTGGCCATCGTCGGCGTCGTTGCGGTAGGTGCCCGCATAGCCGTCGTTATCGCGTCCATGAACGGGCGCGTCGTGCGTGCCGTCGTTCCGGTACTGATCGTCATAATGCGGCTCGTCGTAACGTGGCATGCCCGGCGCCGGTGCAGCGCTCGGACGCGACAGCCATTCCGGCGCCGCGCGCAATTCGGGGGCTGGACGATCGCCGGCGCGCAAACCGAGCGACTTGCCGGAACGGGCATGCGGATCCGTATAGGGGTCGCTCTGTCCGATCAGGCGCGCGAGCTCGGCAAGCGGATCGCTCGGCTCGTGGTGCTGCGGCGAATAGGCGTCGTCCGAATGCTGCGGACGGTCGCGTCTGTTCTCAGCCATACTCATACTGTCACCGGTCCCCTAAAGCGCACGTCTCGATGCCCCCGCGCATCCCTTCGCACGCCCAAAAGTCACAAGTGGCGCAGAAACGCAGCACAATCTGCCGCATCATGCACCGCCTCCTCGGTGAGCCCCTCGCCACTCCTTTGGGCTGGCCTCCAATGGCACCGAGCGAGATTACCGCATCTCCTCAGGCGCCCCAACTCCAAGCATCGCAAGCCCGGAGCGCAGGACGGTGGCGACGCCTTGAACCAACGCAAGACGCGCCGCTGTCAGTGTTGGATCAGTCTGGATAATGAACCGTAAATGTGGCGAGTCTTTGCTGCCCCGCGTCCATTGGGCGTGAAATTCGCTTGCCAGCTCATAGAGATAGAACGCGACCCGGTGCGGCTCATGGGCCGCGGCGGCGGCTTCGACCAGGCGCGGGAAGAGCGCGATCTTCTTCATCAGGGCGAGCTCGCCCGAGTCGTTCAGCGCTTCGAGCTTCGCGCCGGAGAGCCACCCTGCTCGGGAGGCGCTGTCCACAGGAACCGCAAGGCCCGCTTCGCGCGCATTGCGGAAGATCGAGTGGGCGCGCGCGTGGCCGTACTGGACGTAGAAGACCGGGTTGTCGCGCGACTGCTCGATCACCCTGGCGAGGTCGAAATCGAGCACCGCGTCGTTCTTGCGGTAGAGCATCATGAAGCGGACGGCGTCGCGGCCGACCTCATCTACGACCTCACGCAGCGTGACGAAGTCCCCTGCCCGCTTCGACATTTTGACCGGCTCACCGGCGCGCAGCAGGCGCACGAGCTGGACCAGTTTCACGTCGAGCTCGCCCTTGCCGCCGCTGACGGCCTTCACGGCCGCCTGCATGCGCTTGATGTAGCCGCCATGATCGGCGCCCCACACGTCGATCATCTCGGCAAAGCCGCGATCGAACTTGGATTGATGGTAGGCGATGTCGGCCGCGAAATAGGTGTAGCTGCCGTCCGATTTCATCAGCGGCCGGTCGACATCGTCGCCGAACTTAGTGGCGCGGAACAGCGTCTGCTCGCGATCCTCCCAGTCCTCGATCGGCGCGCCCTTCGGCGGCGGCAGGCGGCCCTCATAGATGTCGCCATCGGCACGCAGCCTGGCGATTGTCGCCGCCACCTCGTCCTTGCCGGAGGTGAGCGAGCGCTCGGAGAAGAAGACCGCGTGCTTCACGTTGAGCGCGGCGAGATCCTCGCGGATCTCGGCCATCATCATGGCGATCGCCTTGTCGCGCACGATCGGCAGCCACTGCTCCTCGCTCATCTGATTGAGCGCGCGGCCGTGTTCGACGGCAAGCGCTTCGCCGACCGGCTTCAGATAGTCGCCCGGGTAGAGCCCATCGGGGATCGTGATCGTCTCGCCGAGCGCCTCGCGGTAGCGCAGATAGGCCGAGCGCGCGAGCACGTCGACCTGCGCGCCGGCATCGTTGACGTAGTACTCGCGCGCGACCTGGCGGCCGGAAAATTCGAGCAGGTTCGCGAGCGCGTCGCCGAACACCGCGCCGCGGCCGTGCCCGACATGCATCGGGCCGGTCGGATTGGCGGAGACGTATTCGACATTGACCGGCCCGCCATGCGGCTTGCCACGGCCGTAGTCGGCGCCGAGCCCGATCGCGGTGCGCAGCGCGGCGCTCCACACCTGCGGCTTCAGCGTGAGATTGATGAAACCCGGGCCCGCGATATCGACCTTCTCGATCAGGTCGTCCGCCCGCAGCCTCTCGGCGATCAGATCGGCAAGCTCGCGCGGCTTCCGCTTCGCGTCCTTCGCCAGCACCATCGCGGCATTGGTCGCCATGTCGCCGTGCGCGGCATCGCGCGGCGGCTCGACCAGCACGCGCGAAAGATCGAGCGCCGGCAGTGCGCCCGCCTCGATCAGCGCCTGATTGGCCGCAACGACGCGCGCGAGCACGGTCGCGAAGATGTTGGAAGTGTCGGTCGACATGCGTGGATTTTGAGGGTTTGCGAGCGCGCGCTATCGCAAAATCCGGCAATCAAGTCAAAGCCGACTGCGCATCCGTCCTAGGGTCGATCTTGGCGGCACCCTTGGGGAACAGGCGCGCATGCTCGTTCAACGCAAAGCCGTCGGTCATGCCGGCGATGAAGTCGGCGACGCGCCGCGCGCGTGTCGACGCGTCGGCCGTTTCGAGCCCGTGCGCCCACTCACCCGGCATCGCCTGCGGCTGCACGAAGTAGCGCGCGAACAATTCGCGCACCACCTCCTCGGCGCCGGTCATCACGCTGATCACGCGCGGATGGCGGTACATATGGGTCCAGAGGAACTCTTTGATCGCGCGGTCGGTCGAGGTCATCATCGTCGAGAACGCAATCATCGCGTTGGGGGCGGCGCGCACCTCGTCGGACGAGGCCGGCGCGGCGGCGCCGAATCGGCGCGTGCTCTCGGCCACCACATCCTCGATCAGGCGGCCGATCAGCCGGCGCACCAGCTCGTGCGTCAGTCGTCCGCGCTCGATGCCCGGGTACTGGTCGCGCACCTCGCGCAACAGCCCGCCGAGCACCGGCAGGCCGGTGAGATCGGTGAGCGAGAACAGGTCCGCGCGCAGGCCGTCATCGAGGTCGTGCGCGTCATAGGCGATGTCGTCGGCGATTGCGGCGACCTGCGCTTCGGCGCTCGCGTGGCTCCACAGCGCGAGATCGTGCCGCGCCGTGTAGTCGCGGATCACCTGCGGCACCCCGATGTCGCGATATTTGCCGACCGCGTGGCCCTCGAGGTCCATCAGCGGGCCGTTATGCTTCACGATGCCTTCAAGCGTCTCCCAGGTCAGGTTCAACCCGTCGAATTGCGGGTAGCGCCGCTCCATCGCGGTCACGATGCGCAGCGTCTGGGCGTTGTGGTCGAAGCCGCCGAAATCGGCGAGGCAGGCATCGAGCGCCCGCTCGCCGGCATGGCCGAAAGGCGGATGGCCGAGATCGTGCGCCAGCGCGAGCGCCTCGGCGAGGTCCTCGTCGAGGCCGAGCGTGCGCGCGAGCGCCCGCCCGATCTGGGTGACCTCCAGCGTGTGGGTAAGCCGCGTGCGGTAGTGGTCGCCCTCGTGGAACACGAAAACCTGGGTCTTGTGCTTGAGGCGGCGGAACGCGGTCGAATGGATGATCCGGTCGGCGTCGCGCCGGAACGGCGAGCGGGTCGCGCTCTCGGGCTCGGCATGGAGGCGGCCGCGCGAGCGGGCAGCGTCCTCCGCATAGGGCGCGCGCGGCACGTTCATCTAGTGGTCCGATTCCGACATTCGCAAACCAGTCCCGCCGGCCATCTTGTCAAATCCGCTCCACTGGCGATTCCCGCAATTGACCAGGGCCTTGCGGCTACATAACTATCTGCTGCGACATCTGACAACGGCAGAGCGGCAGACGCGACCCATGGACACGGTGACGATTTCGGAGCGCGCGGCGCAGCGAATCGGCGAAATCCTCAAGGGCGAGCCGGCAGGCTCGATGCTGCGCGTCTCGGTCGAGGGCGGCGGCTGCTCCGGCTTCCAGTACAAGTTCGACATCGAGCGCGCCAGGGCGGACGACGACCTGGTGCTCTCCCGCGACGGTGCCGTGGTGCTGATCGACCCGGTATCGGTGAACTACATGGCGGGGTCGCAGATCGACTTCGTCGACGACCTGATCGGGCAATCCTTCAAGATCAACAATCCGAAGGCGACCGCGAGCTGCGGCTGCGGGACGAGCTTCTCGATCTAGCTCAGCGCCTTGTAGGCCATGTAGCCGGTCATGACGGCGACGACGCCGATCAGGACGCGGTGCAGCGCCGCGGCGCTCACGGGATTTGCGACCAGCGCGCCCAGCGTGGTGCCAACGTAGAGCCCGAGAACGACGCCGACGATTACCGGCCAGCTCGGTACCCAGCCCTGCCGCCAGTAGACCAGGACCGCGGGAACAGTCGTCGGCAGGAGCGCAAGGATCAGGCTGATCATCTGCGCTTGGTGCTGCGGCACGCGCAATCCGGCGCTGAGACCGACCGTGATCGCCAGACCGCCGCCAATTCCGATGAAGCCCGACGAGAACCCGCCGACCGCTCCGACCAGAAGCAGCGCCGCCCAATGGATCCGCTCGACCGTCGCGCGGTCGTCCGCGGTGGATGTGTGCCGGCGGCGAACGACCAGCATCGCCTCCAGCGCTGCCAGATAGAGAACGTAGGCCCATTGCAGCGTCCTGGCCGCGACACCGGCCGCCGCCAGCGCGCCTGCGACGCCGCCGACGACGAAGCCTGCGGCGAGCAGCAGCAGCCAGTGCAGCGGGCTTCGGCTCCCCTTCTGCCAATATTGTCTGATGCCCGAGAGGCTGGTCGGCGGCACCTGCGCGAGCAGCGAAAGGCCCTGGGCGACGTGCTGCTCGGCGCCGAGGAGCAGCACCGAAAGGACGACCAGCGGGCCTCCGGGACTGACGCCGAGCAGGCCGGCTCCGATCCCGCCGATCAGCCCGACCGTCACGCTCGCGAAGACCTCAGCCCACACCACGCGTCGACCCTCACCCTTAAGAGGGCGATTCTATCGCGGGCTCAATCCGCCGGCACCTGGCTCGAATATCGCCGCCGCCAATTGCGATTTCTCTGCAAAACCCGTCTTACCGGCGAACAAACACCCTTCCGCTCCGCGGCCGAAGAGAGCATGTCAGGGATGGATATCTTGCCGGACCCCGTCATGCGCATCGCGACCTGGAACGTGAACTCGATCAAGCAGCGCGTCGAAAACCTCGCGGCCTGGCTGCGCGAGCGGCAGCCGGACATCGTGTGCCTGCAGGAGACGAAGTGCGTCGACGACGCCTTTCCGCGCGAGCCCTTGGAGGCGCTCGGCTACAACGTCGCGGTCCACGGGCAAAAGACCTTCAACGGGGTCGCGATCCTGTCGAAGCTCGCCTTCGACGAGGTGACGCCGCGCCTGCCCGGCGACGCCGAGGACGACCATGCGCGCTTCCTCGAGGCCGTGGTATCGACCGGCGGCCGGGCGCTGCGCGTCGCCTCGATCTATCTGCCCAATGGCAATCCCGCGAATACCGATAAATATCCCTACAAGCTCAAATGGATGAAGAGGCTCTTCGATTATTCGGCGGAACGGCTGAAGCTGGAAGAGCCGCTCGTGCTCGCGGGCGACTACAACGCCATTCCGGCCGATGCCGACGTGCACAATCCGGAGCTTTGGCGCAGCGATGCGCTATTCCTGCCGCAGACGCGCACGCGCTGGCGCGCGCTCACCAATCTCGGACTGACCGACGCGATCCGCGCGACGAGCGATGATGCCGGCCTCTACACCTTCTGGGACTATCAGGCCGGCGCTTGGCAGAAGAACAACGGCATCCGCATCGACCACATGCTGCTGTCGCCGCAGGCGGCCGACCGGCTGGTGACGGCCGGCATCGACAAGCATGTGCGCGCCTGGGAGAAGCCATCCGACCACGTGCCGGTGTGGATCGAGCTCGATCTGGAAGCCTGATTGCTGATTGCAGAACGCCGCTCGGGGTCCGCGGCGCGCGGCGCAATTCTAGAGCGCATCCCGATTGGAAGGAATCGGGGTGCGCTCTAGATTCTTGCGTTGGCGCATATCCTTTTCGGAAAACCGGTATCCATCCCGGATCGAGTCCGGGACAGGCCTTTTCCGGGATATGCGCTAATCGCGCCGCCCGTTCATCCAGCGCACCAGCATGTCGCCCGCGATCGCGCGCTCCTCGTCGCTCGCCTGCTTGAAGGCGGCGGCGTAGAGCTCGCCGATCCACGCGTCACTCGGCGCCGCATTGGCGTTGGCGAGCGCGAGCCACATCAGCCCGCGCGCCGGCTGGCGCGGCAGGTGCTCGCCCTGGAACAGCATGCGGCCGAGCACGGCCTGGGCCTGCGGCTGCCCCTTGTTCGCCGCCGAGTAGAGCCAGCGCGTCCCGTTGCGCGGATCATTGTTCGGCCCGGAGCCGTCGAGCAGCAACCGCGCGAGATAATACTGCGCATCCGCGTCGGCGTAGTATGAGGCCGCATACGAGTACATCTGCTGCGCGCGCAGATAGTCCGCCCTCACGTCGGTGCCGGGAATGCCGTCGCGGTAATAGGTGCCGAGCGACACGAACGCGTTCGCGACAAAACGCGCCTGCGGCCCGGTCGGATTGTCGTCGGCATGCCCGTCGGCGATCAGGCTGAAATATCTGAACGCCCGCGCATCCGACTGCTCGACGCCGTCGCCTTCCGCATACATGCGCCCGAGCTTCCATTGCGCTCGGATCTCGCCCCGCTCGGCGGCATATTCGAGCTCCGCTACGGCCTTCTTGGTCTGCCCGTCGCGCAGCGCGCGCGCTCCCGACTTGAAGGCCTCGAACGGCGTGATCGGGATCGAGGGCGCCGCGAATGCGGTCGGCGGCGGTAGCGGCCGCTCGCCCTGCGGGCTCGGCGCCGCGATCACCGGCACCGGCGCGCGCGGACGCGGCAGCGTCGCGCTCGGCAGCCCGACCGCCGAAGCGCCGCCCCCGTGCGGAATCAAGCCGGGCGGACGCGGCGCGTCCACCGCGCGGCTGCTCGCGGATGCCGGCGCCATGCCGACGGCGGGCGGCGGCGCAGCCGGAGCCGCAGGCGGCTCCACGGTCATGGACGGCTGCGCGGTGCCCTCGAAGGCAGCCGCCGGCGTGGCGCCGAGCGCGAGGCCGAGCGCAAGAAGCGCGATGCGATCACGCGTCCGCATAGCTGACCTTCTCGGCCTTGCCGCCCGGATGAGTCACCGCGCCATTGAGCGCCGGCCCGACCTGCTGGGCGTATTTCCACAGATAGCCGGAGGTGGAATCGCTTGCGCGCGGCTTGAAGCTCTTCCGGCGCTCCGCGAGCTCTGCGTCCGTCAGCTTGACGTCGATCGTGCCCGCGACGGCGTCGATCGCGATGATATCGCCGTCGCGCAACAACGCGATCGGCCCACCGATCGCGGCCTCAGGCCCGACATGGCCGATGCAGAAGCCGCGCGTCGCGCCGGAAAAGCGCCCGTCGGTGATCAGCGCAACCTTGCCGCCGGTGCCTTGTCCATAGAGCGCTGCCGTGGTCGCGAGCATCTCGCGCATGCCCGGGCCGCCGCGCGGGCCCTCGTAGCGGATGACGAAGACGTCGCCTTCCCGGTATTTCCGCTCCTTCACGGCCTGGAAACAGGCCTCCTCGCCGTCGAAGCAGCGCGCCGGTCCGGTGAACTTCAGGCTCGACATGCCGGCGACCTTCACGATCGCGCCTTCCGGAGCCAGATTCCCTTTCAGGCCGACCACGCCCCCGGTCACGGTGATTGGCTTGTCGGCCGGACGCACGACGTCCTGGTTCGGATTCCACTTCACGGACTTGAGGTTCTCGGCGATGGTGCGGCCCGTGACGGTCATGCACTCCCCGTGCAGGAAGCCGTGATCGAGCAGCGTCTTCATCAAAAGCGGTATGCCGCCAACCTCGAACATGTCTTTGGCGACATAACGGCCGCCCGGTTTCAAATCCGCGATATACGGTGTCTTTTTGAAGACCGCGGCGACATCGAACAGCGTAAAGTCGATGCCGCACTCATGCGCGATCGCCGGCAGGTGCAGCGCCGCATTGGTCGAGCCACCCGAGGCCGCGACCGTCGCGGCGGCGTTTTCCAAGGCCTTGCGTGTCACGATGTCGCGCGGACGCAGGTTCATCCGCACGAGGTCCATGATCTGCTCGCCGGCCGCCATGCAGAAGCGGTCGCGGATCTCGTAAGGCGCAGGCGCGCCGGCCGAATAGGGCAGCGCAAGGCCGATCGCCTCCGACACCATCGCCATCGTGTTGGCGGTGAATTGTGCCCCGCACGCGCCCGCCGAGGGGCAAGCGACCTGCTCGAGCTCGTCGAGATCCGCGTCCGACAGCGCGCCGACCGAGTGCTTGCCGACCGCCTCGAACATGTCCTGCACGGTCACGACCTGGCCGCGGAACGAGCCGGGCAGGATCGAGCCGCCATAGATGAAGATCGACGGCACGTTGAGGCGGCACATCGCCATCATCATGCCGGGAAGCGACTTGTCGCAGCCGGCGAGCCCGACCAGCGCGTCATAGCCGTGGCCGCGCATGGTCAGCTCGACCGTGTCGGCGATCGCCTCGCGCGAGGGCAGCGAGGCGCGCATGCCGGCATGCCCCATGGCGATGCCGTCGGTCACCGTGATGGTGCAGAATTCGCGCGGCGTGCCCTGCGCCGAGGCAACGCCCTTCTTGACCACCTGCGCCTGGCGCATCAGCGCGATGTTGCAGGGCGCGGCTTCGTTCCAGCAGGACGCCACCCCGACGAAGGGCTGATGGATCTGCTCCGAGGTCAGCCCCATCGCGTAGTAGTAGGACCGGTGCGGCGCCCGCTCAGGGCCCTCCGTCACGTGCCGGCTCGGCAGCCGCGCCTTGATATTGGTCTTGGCGTCCATCGACCCTTGGGGCCCCCCGGCCCGCAACACTCGTACTCAACACCGTCACGCGTTGCGCCGATGCAACACGTCTCACAACTCAAACGTCGCGACGCCTCGGCGTGCGCCTTCGTGTTCGTGGAGTTGTATGGCCAAATCGCGGCGTTAGGCGGCCCGGCGCGGGTGACAGTTCAAATTCATGTTAATATGTTGCAAGCGTGCCACAGCCTTGTGGAGCTGCCGGCACAACGCGGCTTTAAGCATCTTGGGGCGTCCTGGCGCGGTCGCGTCACCTGATACCGCGAGTCGCCGAGCCGAGACCCGCGCAGGTATCGGCGGATCACCCATTCCCTCAAATGTTGCGCTCGATCGCGCCGGCGACCCACAACGAAGCGGGCGGGGTCCTGCGACCCCGCCCTCTCCGCCTTCGCCATTCTGGCGAAGCTTTCAGGCTCGCTATCCGGCGAACGGTGACTAGTTGCCACCGCCAAAGTCGCACGGCAGCGTGCGGCCGTAGCCGTCGTCAGTGACGCAGGCGCCGGGCTGCTGGTAGGCGTTGCCGGGGCGCGCCGCGACCTGCGATCGCTGCCAAGCTTGGCCATAGGAGTCCTGGCCATAGGTGTCCTCGGTCTGGACCGGGGCGCGGCGCGCGTGGGTGGTCTGCGTGGTCTGCGCGGAGGCCGTCGCGAGCGTCGTCGCCGCGATCAGTCCGGCCAGTGTCAGAGTGAGGATCGAACGCATGGGGTCTTCCTTTCCGTTTTCTTGGTCTCGCCCCTCAGCCGTCGCCCGTACCCGCGCGATAACGCCAAAACCGCTTCACACGCTGCTCAACTGCGTGTGAATCAACATTGCGTAAATTTCATCAAGCTGGAGAAGTTGCTGTGCCGCAGCGGTTTCTGATCCACTCGGCGGAAACGCCTGAGCTGCCATGCAAGCGCAGGCCGTGGATTAACTTTCGCTCATGATCCGTGAAGTCGGCGCCGGCTCACATGTTGAGCACGCGCCCGTAAGCGTCGAGCACCGCTTCCTTCATCGTCTCCGAGATGGTCGGATGTGGGAAGATCGTGTGCATCAGCTCTTCCTCGGTGGTCTCGAGATTCATCGCGACCACGTAGCCCTGAATGAGCTCGGTCACCTCGGCGCCGACCATGTGGGCGCCGATCAGCGCGCCGGTCTTCTTGTCGAAGATCACCTTGACTAACCCCTGATCCTCGCCGAGCGCGATCGCCTTGCCGTTGCCGACGAATGGAAAGCGGCCGACGCGGATGTCGATCTTGCGCTCCTTCGCTTTCGCTTCGGTCAGCCCGACCGAGGCGACCTGCGGATTGCAATAGGTGCATCCCGGGATGAGGTTCTTGTCCATCGGATGCGGCTGCAGGCCCTTGATCGCCTCGACGCAGATCACGCCCTCATGCTCGGCCTTGTGCGCCAGCATCGGCGGGCCGGCGACGTCGCCGATCGCGTAGATTCCAGGCACGCTGGTCTTGCCGTAGCCGTCGATCACGATGGTGCCGCGGTCGGTCTTCACGCCGAGCTTCTCGAGCCCGAGGTTCTCGATATTGCCGACCACACCAACCGCCGAGATGACGCGGTCGACGGTGAGCTGGCTCGTCGCGCCCTTGCCGTCGTCGATCGTCGCGGTGACGCCGTCGGGCTTTTTATCGAGCTTCGTCACCTTTGTGGCGGTCAAGATCTTGATGCCCTGCCGCTCGAACGCCTTGCGGGCGAAGGCGGCGATCTCGGCGTCCTCGACCGGGAGAATCTGCGGCAGCACCTCGACGATCGTCACCTCGGCGCCGAGCGTGCGGTAGAACGACGCGAACTCGACGCCGATCGCGCCCGAGCCGATGACCAGCAGCGACTTCGGCATCTTGTCGGGGTTCATCGCCTCGAAATAGGTCCATACCAGCTTCTTGTCGGGCTCGAGTCCGGGGAAGACGCGCGGCCGTGCGCCGGTCGCGATGATGATGTGCTTCCCCTGATAGCTGCCGGGCGGCAGCGCGCCCTTCGGCGCCTCGGCTTTCGAGGGCTTGACCGTGATCTTGCCGGGGGCATCGATTGCAGCCTCGCCCCAGATCACCTGGATCTTGTTCTTGCGGAACAGGAAGCCGACGCCATCCTGCAGCCGCTTGGCGACGCCGCGCGAGCGCTTGATCACGGCGGCCGAGTCGTAGCCGACGTCCTTCGCGGACAGCCCGAACTCCTTGGCATGCGTCATCAGGTGAAAGACGTCGGCCGAGCGCAGCAGCGCCTTGGTCGGGATGCAGCCCCAGTTGGTGCAGATGCCGCCGATGAAGTCCCGCTCCACCACCGCGACCGAAAAGCCGAGCTGGGCGGCGCGGATCGCCGTGACATACCCGCCGGGGCCGGAGCCGATGATGATGATGTCGAAGGACGTGTCGGGCATCGCTCGCGCCTTTAAGTGTTTTGCGTGACCCTATAGGCTCGG
>Ga0187784_10000741_pt1 | contig 24754 bp, 21 predicted proteins | sample 1015_SJ02_MP15_2_FD_132964 | JGI IMG/M metagenome (GOLD analysis project Ga0187784, IMG submission 132964) | Tropical peat soil microbial communities from peatlands in Department of Meta, Colombia - 1015_SJ02_MP15_20_MG | ecosystem: Environmental > Terrestrial > Soil > Wetlands > Peat | place... | reverse complement strand
TGAAGTGTCACGCCCAGCCGTCCGGAGGCCTTCGCGCGGAGTACATCCTCCGCGTGCTCGACGAGAACCAGATGGTCCGGATCACCAAGGACCCGACGGCGCACCGATGCCACGCGCTGGATCGCTTCGCTGACGTTGTGATTATCGCCTGCGACCGTCAGGGATAGCACGGTCACCCCGGCAGCGGCGAATCGTGCCAGCTTGTCAAAGTCGTTACCGCAAGCGGGTTCCAGCGGCCAGACATTGTCCCAAACAATCGCGTTGCGATGCAGGCCGGCGGCCTTCGAGCTGACATTCCAGGCGGCATCGACCACGATTCGACCTGCATGTGATTATGGGATCACATATCCTTGGACAATCAGTATTCGGAGTCAAGGGGAGCCGGAATTTTATATTTATTCCGACGCACTCGATGATCGACCGGCATCGAATCTCTCACCGTACCGCTCGGTCTCGCCATCCGCTCGGCCCTACCCAGGCGATCGACAAGCACGTCGATCCGCCGATGGTCGCGCATCCGCAACTGCGGAACCAGCGCACCTCGCTCTTACCCGGCGATGTGACCTACGCATCGCGAAAGTAATGCTCGCCGCCCCATAGATGAGCGCTCGCTTCCTCGACTGCACACTGCGCGGCGATGCCCTACAAATGGTAGGCCGAGGCGGACCACCGCACATTTGATCACAAAAGCGAGCTCCGTCATAATTTAGGCGCGACCTCGCGCCGATCGCGGCAACTCTATGGAGTGGAATAACGTGAGACGCACTAAAGCGAGAGCCGCTTCGCTTGTGCCGAAAGAGCCCCGCAAGTCTCGAGCGAGCAGTGCATCGCGCACGGGTCTCGCCACGCGCATTCCGCCGCCTCTCGTGCGGCGTACGCTTCAGGACAATGTCTACGATTATCTTCGCGAGGGACTCATGACCGGAGAGTTTGGACCCGGCGAACACTTGACCGTGCGCGGCGTCGCGGCCGCCATCGGCACGAGCGTGATGCCAGTGCGAGAAGCCTTCCGCCGCTTGACTTCCGAAGGAGCGCTTGAGCCGCTGTCTACCGGCGCAACCCGCGTACCGGTGTTCGACGTACTGAAGCTGCAGGATCTGACGGAGATTCGCCTCACGGTCGAGGGTCTCGCCGCTCGCCGCGCGGCCACGCGGATGACGGCCGAGGAATTCAGTGAGCTCGAGCAGTGCAATCGCGAAGTACATCGGGCGATCGAGACGGGCAGCGTCGCGGCGGAAGCCAAGGCGAACGAGCATTTTCACTTCTGCATTTACAGGGCGGCGCACTCGACCGAGCTGCTGCGCATCATTGAGCACCTGTGGTTGCAGATTGGCCCGTACCTGAGTTGGCTGCTCAAGCAAGGGCGCTGGCCCGCGAGCAGCCGAGGCGCCCGTGCTTTTCGTCACCATAAGGACATTCTGCTCGCCTTGCGACGGCACGACGCGGACGGGGCCGAGGCAGCGCTACGTACAGACTTAGGAACGGCAGCTACTGTGCTACTCGAGCAGTCACTCAAGACTCTGCCCGTGTGAGCCTCGCGAGCGAAGGCTAGCCGGTGAAGGGAGAGAGGTGATGTGGAAATTCATCGTCGACCCTGCACTGGTTGCTGCATATCGGCGCGACGGTGCTGTGTGTCTGCGGAGCTGCTTCGGCGACTCATGGATCAGAGTTCTCAATCAAGGAGTGGATCGTAATATTGTCAACCCGGGCAAGTACTTCTCGGACTTCACGGCGAGAGCGGATACATCCCGCGCAATCAAAGATGACTTCTCCTGGGAGCGCATTCCTGAATATCAGCAGTTCTTTTATTCGTCACCGGCCGCTGAGTATGCAGCGCAGCTCATGGGCGCGAACGAGGTCTGCTTTCTCGAGGATCAATACTTTCAGAAGGAGGCGGGATCCTCCACTCGCACACCGTGGCATCAAGATCAGCCGTACTACAATATCCGAGGCCGCTGGTGCGTAATGTGGATTCCGCTGGATCCCGTGATGCAATCTGATTCCCTCAACTTCATTGCAGGCTCGCACCTCTGGCGGCGGCTGTTCAGCCCAACCACATTTTCAGAATCCGACGGCGACGCTTACGGCGGCTATGATCCGCCGGCAGGTCTTGAAAAGATGATTGACATAGACGCGGATCGGGACAAGTACGTGATTCTCAATTGGGCGCTGCAACCGGGTGACTGCATCGTATTTCATCCATGCACCATCCACGGCAACGACGGAAACCACTCGGCGGGGCGCGCGCGGCGCTTGTCGATGCGCTGGGGTGCGGAGGATCTATTCTACGACCGAGAGGCGTACCCCTGGGTCGGCTTGCGCGACGATCATGGGCTACGTTCCGGCGACCGCGTGGTTGGCCCGAAGTTTCCATTGGTATGGACCTCGACTGCCGGATTGATACGCGGCGCGGATGCCGGCGATGTGACAGGGGCTGACGCGACGGGGACAACCACATGAATGACACGGATCGATGAAACAGCGGCACAATCAATCCGTCGCGGGCGTCGAGGTCGGCGTGCTGACGCTCGATACTCGCCATGTCCTCGTACCCGGAAACGTACAGCATGCCCGATCGTTTGAGTTCCCGGTGCGATATGAGGTCGTGAAGGGCGTTGCGGGCGCCGCGTTGATGGCCGGCGAGCCCGGGGCGGCGCGCGCAATCATCACGGGCGCGCGTAACCTGGAGGCCATGGGCGTGAGCGTGATCGTCGGTGCCTGTGGATCATTCGCCAATTATCAGGCGCAGGTCGCGGCCGAAGTGGCGATACCTGTCTTCATGTCGATTCTGCTGGAGGTCCCACTGCTGCTGCGTGGACTGCCACCCTCACGGAAGCTCGGTATCATTTTCGCGAGCACCGCAACCTTCACCGACGAAGTGCGGGATCAGTGCGATATTCGCGAATCATCCAGGATCGTCGCCATTGGCGCGGACCGCATCGATGCCTTCGGGGCCAACCTTCGACAGTCGTCGGAACTCGACAGCCGCGCACTCGAAACGGGCCTCGTGCAACTATGCGAGGCAACGCTGGACAAGGAACCGTCACTTGGAGCCTGGTTACTCCAGTGCAGTGACCTGCCGCCATATGCGAGCGCGATTCATAAGGCGACGCAACTGCCGGTATTCGACATGGTCAGCTTCATCAACCACGTCCACTCCGCGTGCGGCCCGCGCGCCTTCGCATAGGCGCGACCCGGATTTCACCATCTACGCGGCCGTCAGGGCAAGCTGAACCGCTTGGGATCACACGATCTCGCGATCGCGCTTGTGCGTCGCGAGTCGGTTGCCGACGGCGAACATCTCTGCTAGTCTGAACATGAGTGTTCCTCACTTTCAATTCAGCTTGCGGGCAAAAAGATTCCAATGAGAACCGAGAACACCGACCAGATCCTCGTTCGCCTATCCGTACGACTGCTCGGGCTCCTCGCCCTCGCTGCTGTCGTGAGCGTACCCTCACCGCTACTGTGGGCCATGCCGGCCAATCTCGACGCCGCATCGCTCGCCAAGTACACCTGCCCAAAGGCATCGAGCGAGGGGGATAAGAAGCGGCTCGCGGCCAGCTTGAGCGTCAGGACCAGCGACAAGAACGCGCTGGCATGCGCGGCGGATTTGCGCTCTCAAATAAGCATGGCCTCGCCGTCGGACCTCGATGCGCGGATCGACGCGCTCACATCCCTCGCGGCGTACATCGATATGGTGAGCACGCTCAAGCGGTTCGACCTCGTCCGCGTGAATTGGGCCGAATACGATCTACGCTTGGATCGGGCCAACAAGCTCGCCGCGTCCATGCTGCCCGAGACGCGCCAGGCTTGGCCGAACGATCCGTCCGCCATCATTCTGACGGCGCGAATCGAGAGCGCTTTTGCAGGCCCGAACGATCCGGAGGTGACGCTCGCGGCCATTGGCGAATTAAGAAGAGCGATTGCTTTGGATCCGAAGGCCCTGCACGGCGAAGCGCAACGGCTCATCGGCCGCAAGTATCTCGACCTACCGCCGCTTTTTGGTGGTGGCACAAAGCAGGCCTTGGTATATCTCGAGAGTGCTCGCGACATCGCGCCCGATGATCCGCGCGTACGCAGGTATCTGACGGAAGCTTACGATGAGCTCGGCAATCGCGATGCAGCTCTCGGCTCGCTGCGCTCGCTCGCGGCGCTCACCCCGCAGAGCTCGGACTATCAGCTCTACGCCGATGAGTGGCGGATGGGCGAGGGGCTGGCGACCCGCATGGGGGATACCTCGCTTGCCGATCAGTTTGCATCGCGGCGCGCGGACCTCATGCGCGAGCATCCCAAGCTGTTGCTGCGGAAGGTGGCCGCCGTGTTCGGTCATGGCGGCGACGATCCAATGACCGGTACGCCGCAGTACCGCGGCGAAAAGACCAATAGTTATTAGCGTAGTCGCATGGCGCCGGTGCGTAGGGAGATGAACTCATGAATACGATTCGCTTCGTGGCGGTGCTTACCGGATTCATCGGCTTGGCGACCCATGCCGAAGTGCTCACGGTCACCGACTCGCAGTCTATCCAGGCCGCAATCAAGCAGGCGAACGCCGGGGACACCATCAAGGTGATGCCCGGAGTCTACAAGGAGAGCGTCTATATCGATAAGGACAACATCAGGTTCTCCGGCGTCATCGAGGGCGATCGCTGGCCGACGCTCGAGGGCGACAACACGCGAAACGATGGAATCCTTGTTTCCGGACACAACGTCGTCGTGGAGAACTTCTACGTCAGACACTACCTGGGCAACGGCATCATGACGCAGGGGGCCAACAATTTCTCGGTGCTGCATAACCGGGTCGAGGGACCGGGGTATTACGGCATATTTCCTCAATATGGCCAAAACGGCCTGGTGGCGTACAACGTGGTCTCCGGTATCACGGGAACGGGCATGTACGTGGGTATGTCCCAGAACATCGACATCGAGCACAACGAGAGCTTCGACAATCGGGGATTCGGGATCGAAGTGGAGAATTCGAGCAAAGTGCTGATCGAGAACAACTATACCCACGGAAATGCGATTGGCGTGGTGCTCAATCTCATACCGGGCCTTCCCGTCAAGAAAGAAGAGAACATCTTGGTGCGCAACAACGTCATCGTTGAGAACGGTGCCAGCAGCGTGGAGAGCGATGAGCATTCCGCTATCGAGAGCGGCACCGGTCAAATTCCGGCGGGTACCGGGCTACTCATCAATGCCGCCGACTCGAGCACCGTGGAGGGGAATTTGTTCCAGGGAAACCCGGGAGCGGCGATCATGGTGATCGATCACAATTTCGGGCAGATGTTCCCGGTCCCCGATCCGAAAATCGACCCATTTCCGGATGACAATCGGGTTCTGCAGAACATGTTCATTGGAAACGGCCAACACCCGTTCGGCCGAACCAAGCGGGTACTCGACGCTCTGCAACAGGCTCAAGCTCCAGACTTGCTGGTCGCTGGGCGAGGGCGGCGCAATTGCGTCACCTCGAAGTCAGCACTGACTTCCCTTGGAGCGGATGATTGGTCGGAATGTGCTGCCACGGCAACCAGCAACGAGGTCGTCTCCATGCGACTCGACAAGCCGATCGTGACGTCCCCGCTCAGCTTGCAGCAAAAAGGACGCCTCACGTTCCTGGCCGTATGCACCGGGTGTCACAGCTTTACCACGCGCATCAGCGGCCCACCGATGGTCGCGGCCAGGGCGCCTTATCAGGGCAATCCGCAGAAACTCGCGGATTGGATTGCAAGCCCTACCAAGCGGCGGCCTGACTATCCAGCCATGCCGCCGCAGAATTACTTGCCGCCCGACGTCAGGCTCGAGGTCGCCAAATACGTGCTGGGAATCAATGAGCCGTGAGGCGATTGGGCGCCGCTCTGATCGTCCTCACCTCATGGCCGCTGCTCTCCCCCGCACAGGCAGCTGAGGTCGAGCGCGGCGCAGGGATCTATGACATTTGCGGGGCTTGCCACGGGCCACAGGCACAAGGTACGGAGTCGTTGGGCGCTCCGCCCCTTGCGGGCCAGCAGCGGTGGTATCTGCTGCGCCAGCTGCGCAACTTTCAGCTGGGCGCGCGGGGCGGTACGGCCGATGCCGAAGGCGAGGAGATGCGGCAAATTCTCGCGATCGTGCCCGCCGAAAGCGACTGGCGAGCCGTGATCGACTTCGTCATGGGGATGTCCGTGCCGCGCCCTGAAAACCAGATTGCAGCACAGACTGGGCGAGGGCGGCAGATCTATGCGACGTGCGCAGCGTGCCACGGTACCGCGGGCGAGGGCAACGAGTCATTGAATGCTCCGAATCTTTCGCATTTGCCTGGCTGGTACATCGCCGCTCAATTGCACAAGTTCCGCAAAGGAATCCGGGGCGCCGCGGCCGCCGACGAGCCGGGCCGCCGCATGCGCACCGCGGCTGCGACCCTGTCATCGGAAAAGGATATCGTCGCGGTCAGCGATTATATCGGGCAGGTATTGCGCCGCACTGAGGAGGGGGACTCGAGGCTTAGCGAGGCGGATCCGTCCTCTTAGCGAGTTGGTCTTGACGCACATCCTTCGCGATCGGCAAGCCCGAGGGGACTCGAGTGAGAGCCGGAGGGAGCAGCGACTCGTCAGTTAGCGACCCCAGAAAGGCGACGACGTCGGCGATCTGGCTTTGACTCAAAACGGGCCGCCTCAGGATCATGCGCCAGTCGATCTTGAGGTCTTCACCGGGCGGCGCCGCGTGACCTGCGCGATCGTTGTAGAAGGTCACGGCCTCGCTCAATGTCGCGAACTGGCCTGCATGCATATAGGGCGCGGTGAGCGCAATGTTGCGCAGTGTGGGAGTCTTGAATGCGCCCCGAAGGTTGGGCTCGTGCGTCACCCCGCCCGCGCCTTCGTCGAACCGAAGACCCGGACTGTTCGGGACGCCTGTAACCTCGGTCTCGTCGTTTGTGAACAAAGGCGGTGTGTGACATTGGGAGCAGCCGACGATCACACCGCGAAATATCGCAAATCCGCGCTTTTGCTGCTCGGTCAAGGCATCTTCATCGCCGTGCGCATACCGATCATACGCGCTGTTGAGTGAGACCAACGACGACTCGAACCCCGCAAGCGAGCGCGTGACCATGTTCGCGGTGATCCGATCCGAGCCTTTGAGATGGAATGCCTGCGCAAACAGCTTGCGGTAGTTGGGCTCAGCATTGAGATCGCGCTCGAGCTGGTCCTTCGTGGTCGCCATCTCGTCTTCGGAATAAAGCGGCCCCTGCGCCTGCTCCTCCAGAGTGTGCGCTCGTCCGTCCCAAAATAGATTGTTGAGAAACCCTACGTTCCACAGCGTCGGCGCCGAACGTGGAAGCGCCATCTCACGGCGAGATAGCTTCGCGCCCGGCGCTTCTTGCACGACGACGCTTCTGGCGCGTCCGTCTGTAAAGCCCAAATCCGGATTGTGACACCCAGCGCAGGAAAGCCGATGATTGCCCGACAGCAGAGGGTCGAAGAAGAGATATTTGCCGAGATCGATCTCCTCCGGGCTGAACCCATCGCGCAAGGGAGGCAATCGCACACGCAACCCCCCGGACGCCGGCGAGGCGTCGTACAGATCGTAGAGGCTGCGGAAACGGCAGGCATTGCCCTCCATGAGCTCAAAGCTCGGCGGGCATTCATGCACGAGATCGATCTGCGCGCCGGCGTCCTCAGCCGCCGCGACCGGAGAAAGCAGTCGAAGAGAAGCCACACAGCACAGAAGCGCCAGCCGCGTCACGTTTACCGCCCGTGGTGAAATGTCGCACAACATGAGGCTCCCTCACCTTCAGGCTACGGTCGGTTTGCCGCCTTGTCAATTCGCCCGGCGGGCCATTTTTCGTGCGAGCTCGTGGCATGCGGTTATACTCTTCGCTCATGCCGAGAAGTAAGCTGAAGGCTCACCGGACCCATGCCCTGCCACGACCGTCCGTTGATATGCGTGTGCCGCAGCAGCGGCGCAGCAAGCTGCGCGCTGAGGCAATCGTCAAGGTAGGCCGCGCGCTGATCGCCAAACACGGCATTCTGGGCCTCAAGATGAGTCAGATCGCCGAGCAAGCGCGCATACCGATCGGCTCGGTCTATCAGTACTTCCCAACCAAGAGCGCGCTCATCTCATGTTTGTTCGCCCGCAACCTCGATACCTACCACGCTCTTGCGCGCAAGGCATTCGCGAAGGTCACCGGCGCTCAGGAGTGTGCAGAGGCGTTTCGGCGGGTGGCGCGCCAGGTCTATCGCGACAACCGACGCGATAGTCTGATGCGCGAGATCTGGAGCGGCGTACAGGCGGACCGCACGATTCGCCAGCTGCACTTGGCGGACAACGAGTTCTTTTCGCAACTATTTTTCGAGACCATCTGGCGCGTAGGCGCGCAGTTTCCGAAGGAACAGCTCATCCGGCGTTGCCAGATAGTCAACGAAATGTGGGACGGAACGATCCGCCTGGCCATTACCCTGGAAGCGAATGTGGGCGCGAAGCTGATCGAGGAGAGCCTCGACCTCGGACTCGCCAATCTCGGTCTGCTGGAGCGCGCCTAGGAGATGCCGATGACCATGCCTTCCAATCGATTCGTGGTGGCGTCGCTCCTGGCGGCCGCCGTCTGTACGGGAGCGGAAGCACCCAAGCCGGGAGGGGCAAGTCCGTCGGCAGTAGGACTCGACGCGACCGTGCTGCAGAGCTTGGACGCGAGAATAGCGAATGGGGAGTTCAATAACATTGATCACTTGCTCATCATGCGCTGCGGAGAAAGGGTGTTCGAGCGCGCCTATCCGCATGATTATCAGATGATCTATGGAACGCAAGCGCGGACGCCGGGGCCGCTAAACGCTCATGGCTCGGGTATGTACGATTACTTCGACGCGCAGTGGCACCCCTATATTCACGGATCGGATTTGCACACGCTGCAATCTGCGACGAAGTCGATGACCTCGGTGGTATACGGTGTCGCGATCACCCGTGGCAATTTCAAGGCGGGGCTCGACACGCCAGTCTTGCATTACTTTGACGAGAGCCGGGTGCGTAACGTGGACGATCGCAAACGGCGCATGACGCTACGGGACCTGTTGACCATGTCTTCCGGCTTGGATTGGCGCGAGGATCTTCCGTACGATGATCCAGCTAATAGTGCGATTGCCATGGAGGCGGCGGAAGATTGGGTCCAGTACGTCATCGATCGGCCCATGCTGCACGACCCCGGGACGGTATTTGCTTACAGCAGTGGCGCTTCCGAGCTTCTCGCGGATATCTTTCTCAAGGAGACGGGTCAGGACATCGAGCGATATGCCGAGGCGCATTTGTTCGCCCCCCTTGGGATCACGCATCACTATTGGAAGCGCACTCCCAAGGGAATGGTCGATACGGAGGGGGGGCTCTATTTGAGCGCTTCCGACCTTGCAAAGATCGGCGAGCTCTTTCTCCACGACGGCAAGTGGCGCGGAAGGACCATCATTGATCCTGGTTGGATCAAGGATTCCGTAACGCCGCGTTTCGACGGAGCAGGTATCGAGGCCGCTGTAAACTGGAAGTACGGCTACCAATGGTGGCTGCGGCTGCACGAGGGATCGACCCGTCTCGACTTTGCGGCCCGAGGCTTCGGCGGGCAATTGCTCTTCGTCTCCCCACAGTCCGACATCGTCATGGTCGTGAACGGTTGGAATATCTTGGGCGGCTTGCCCGCCGAGCGCACGGCCATCGAGCAAGTACTTGGTGCCGTGCGCTCGCAGAAATGTGCGCCGATTTAGCCTGCGCGCGCGTGTCCTCAACTGGGTGCGGCGGGCCGCGCCGGTTTTCGTCTCATAAGAATCTCTGGGCGCGTGCGTGCCATGACGCCGCGACCGCAAGGAGAGGGGCGACTGCAGTGCCGCTCGACCGCCACTGCACCAGAACTCAGGTTCTTGTATGCTGACGGAGACTGAAGTGCGGGCCATTAAGCCGGTGCGCTATTCACGAAAGGTGTCGGATGGCGGCGGTTCATATCTGCTCGTGACTCCGAAAGGCGGGCGGTGTTGGCGTGACGCGTACCGCTTCGCGCAGACGTATAAGACGCTCGCTTTGGGAACTTATCCCGATGTTCCTCTCGATCGGGCCAGGTCGCGCCATGAGTTCGCTCGCAACCTACTCGCTCATGGACTCGATCCATCGGCGTTAAAGGCCGCACTTGGAAAGCACCTCTTCGTTGTAACGATGTGGGAGTGGGAGATGACACGGAGCCCAACCTCGATGCACTCTCTTGGCAGTCGCGAGAGAAACAAGCCGAGGCAATCCACTTGGCGCGGCGCTTCGCATGCTCGCCCGTGTCAGTTCGCCGCCATGAGGATAGGCCCTCGTTATTCAATGATCGGGGCGGCAAGATTTGAACCTGCGACTCCTACGTCACCTACGTGGTGTTCGATTCTTGCTCCGCCTCCAGATGAGCACCTTCCCCCAATCCTGGCACACGCGATGCGTAGCTCGAGTGCCGCCAGGATGCGGCCGCCAGTTCGCCAGTTCGCGCATTTCGGCCACGGCGTGGGTGTGCGCGCTACGCGAGCTGAGGTAACCGCCCGGCCTTGGCAGGGGCCAGTTCTTTGTAGCAGGCTGCGCCGTCGGCGCCAGGAGCGGCGACAGGTCAGCCTGCTGTGACACGAGTTTGCGTGATCGGGAAGTTACGCCTGTTGGAACATTTCGTGCCGTTTACAGCGAATGTGCGCTTGATGTGTAATCGGGGCGGTGTGCGGAGGCGGCACACGATTTATGGTCACTTCGGTGATCGGGAGACACACGAAGCATGAAATTCGACCTTGTGATCAATCTCGAGCGGATGGACTCGCGTCTCGACATGCGGGAGGTGCTCGCGCATGTAACTGAAATGGTCGAGATGGCGGATGAGGGCGGTTTCGCCATTGCCTGGGCCGCCGAGCATCATGCGATCGAGATGACGATCGCACCGAGTCCCTTTCAGCTGCTGACACACTGGGCGGCGCATACCTCCCGCATTCGCCTCGGCACGGCGGTCATCGTCGCGCCGTACTGGCATCCGATCAAGCTCGCGGGGGAGGCAGCACTGTTCGACCTCATTTCCGGTGGCCGGTTGGAGTTCGGGATTGGCCGAGGCGCGTACCAGCGCGAATTCGATCGACTGATGGGAGGGATGGATCAGCGGCTCGGAGTGCCGATGATGCTCGAGATGCTGCCGGCGCTGAAGGGTCTATGGGCGGGCGACTACGCGCACGAGGGCAAGTACTGGTCCTTCCCGAGCGCCACCAGTTGTCCCAAGCCTGTGCAGAAGCCCCATCCCCCAATCTGGGTCGCCGCCCGTGATCCCGGCACGTTCAACGCCGCTGTGAAAGAAGGATACAGCATCATGTCCTGGCCGTTGACGCGGCCTTTCGCCGAAGCCGAAGAGTACAAGCGTCGATTCGAAAGTGCACTCGCGGCGGCAGGCCCCGGCGTCGTACGGCCACGCTTCATGACCATGCGCCACACGGGCGTGTACGCCAAGCGCGGCGGTGAAGCGCCGTTCATCGCTGCCATCCAGCGCCAGGGAAGGCAGTTCGAGAACCTGTTCCGCGCTCTTGCGCCGGTCGTCGAGGGGTTTCCTCTCGATCCAGACCCCGCATTGCTCACCAATCAGGCCGAATACGCGGCCGAATGTTTGATGCAGAACCTGGTGCTCGGCACTCCGGACGAGGTCATCGAGAAGCTGCGTCGCTACGAGGCGCTCGGTGTCGATCACTTTTGCGTGAACTCGGCGTATGGACTGCCGCACGAACATCAGAAGCGATCGTTACGCCTGTTCATCTCAGAGGTGATGCCAGCGTTTACTGAGAAGACTGTCCGCGGAGCGGCGCTGGCCTAGAGACGTGGACACCGACGCGCTCGGTACCCACTTCGATCTCACTGGCCGCGGGCACGACGTGGTGCTGGTGCATGGGCTCGGTCTCAACCTTCACATGTGGCACGCGCAGGTCGAAGGGTTGTCCGATAAATATCGGGTGCTCCGGTACGATCTGATCGGACACGGTGAGAGCCGGCGCCCGCCGATCCCCTACGAGATGAGCGATTTCGTGCGCCAGCTCAAGGAATTGATCGAGTTTCTCCCCATCACACAGTTCGCTCTGATCGGTTTTTCCCTCGGTGGCCTGATCGCGCAGGCCTTCGCGCTCGAGTATCCCGATCGGGTCAGAGCGCTCGGCATCCTGCATTCGGCCTACGATCGCAGCGTTGGGGAACGCGAGGCCATCCGATCGCGCGTGCGCCTGGCGGAAGCCCAAGGGCCCGCGGCCACGGTGGAGGCAGCGCTCCAGCGCTGGTTCACCACGGGCTTCGCGCAACGCAATCCCGCAGTCATCGACGAGGTGCGGCAATGGGTCCTCGCCAACGATCGAGGGGCCTTTGCCGCTGCCTATCGGGTTTTGGCGGAAGCCGATGCGCCGCTCGCGCCGCGCATCGGCGCGATCGGCTGCCCGACGCTGGTCATGACCGGTGAGGAGGACTACGGCAATTCGCCGCAGATGGCGCTGGGCATGACAAAGCGCCTGCGCACCGCGCAGTGCTGCATTCTTCCCGGCTTGCGACACATGGCGGCGATGGAGAACCCGACGGCGGTGCTCGAGCCACTGCGGTCCTTCCTCGATTGCGTTTACGCCTATCGGCCGTTGTGAAGATCTTCCTTGGAGCATGCCGATGAATTTTGATGTCAGCACCGAGCAACAGCTGATCATCGACAGCACGAAGTCGTTCGTGGAACGCGAACTGCTGCCGCACGAGGAGCTGGTCGAGGCCCAGGATCAGGTGCCAGATGAGCTGTTCGAGCAGGTGAAACGACGCGCAATCGAGGCCGGGCTGTTCGCCGCCAACATCTCGACACGCCACGGCGGGGGCGGCCTGGACGCACTCACCTTTGCGCTCGTCGAGCGGGAGCTCGGATGGGTGTCCTATGCCCTGCAGTACATAGTGCATCGCCCCTGTAACATCCTCGAGGCGGGCTCCCCGGAGCAGATCGAGTCCTACCTCAAACCGACCGTGCGCGGCGAGCGGCTTGATTGCATTGCCATGACCGAGCCCGGTGCCGGATCAGATCTCGCCTCGATGCGCACGCAGGCGCGCCGCGAGGGGAGCGACTACGTGATCAACGGGACGAAGCACTTCATCAGTTTCGGCGTCCGCGCGGACTATGTGATTCTGTTCGCGGTGACGGGGGAGAAGCAAACTACGCGGGGGCCGAGGTCCGAGATCAGTGCATTTTTGATCGACAAGGGAACAGCGGGTTTCACCTGGCGCAGAGGTCCCGCCTGCGCCTCGCATCGTGGCTACGACCATGCCGAGCTGTTCTTCGACGATTGCCGGGTGCATGCCCGGCAAATGCTGGGGGGGCCTGGCGAGGGCTTCGAGCTCGCGAACAAGTGGCTGGCACCGGCTCGCCTCTCGGTTGGCGCGCTCGCAATCGGCCGCGCTCGTCGCGTGTTCGAGCTCGCCTCTCAATGGGCGGCGACGCGCAAGCAGTTTGGACAAACCATCGGGAAGTTCCAGGGGGTCAGCTTCAAGCTGGCGGATATGGCGACCGCGATGGCGGCCGCCGAGCTCCTCGTAATGAGGGCGGCGTGGAAGTGCGATCAGGGCACCATGACCGACCAGGATGCCGCCATGTCGAAGGTGTTCGCGACGGAGATGCTGGCCCAGGTCACCGACCATGCGGTTCAGATCTTCGGCGGTATGGGCCTGATGAAATCGTTGCCGATCGAGCGCTTCTGGCGCGATGCGCGGCTCGACCGGATCTGGGACGGGACGAGCGAGATCCAGCGGCATATCATCTCGCGCGCCATCCTGCGTCCCCTGGAGCAGTCTTGACCACCTTTCTCCACGCGGAGTGAGCCCGAGCATGAGCCGAATAAAGCCGGAGCAGGTGAAGCGCATCGCCCTCGTGGGCACGGGCGTCATCGGCGGCGGCTGGGCACTGCATTTCCTCGCTCGTGGGCTCGACGTGTTGGCCTACGATCCCCACCCTGACGCGGAGCGCCGCTTCACGCACATGCGCGACTACGCCTGGCCGTCGCTCGAGAAGCTAGGGCTCGCGCCCGGGGCCTCGCCGCAACGGATCCATTTCGTGGCACGTCTCGAGGAGGCGGTCGCAGAGGCCCCGGTGATCCAGGAGAACAGTCCCGAAGCGCTCCAATCGAAGATCGAGGTGCTGGCGCGCATCGATGCGGCCACGAAGCCCGAGGCCGTGGTCCTCTCGAGCACCTCGGGTCTTCGGATGACGGACATGCAGGTGAAGTGCGAGCATCCCGAGCGCACCGTGGTCGGCCATCCGTTCAACCCGCCTTACTTGATTCCCTTGGTCGAGGTGGTCGGCGGCGAGCGGACGGCACCCGAGGCCGTCGACTGGGCGGTGGAGTTCTACCGCGCCTTTGGCAAGCGGCCGGTAAAACTTGACAGCGAGGTACCGGGCTTCATTGCGACCCGCCTGCAGGAAGCGCTCTGGCGCGAGATGCTGCATATGGTGAATGCCGGGGAGGCGACGGTCGAGCAGATCGACGAAGCGATCACGAGCGGACCTGGGCTGCGGTGGGCCATCACCGGCCCCGGGATGAACTATCACCTGGCGGGTGGTGAGCGCGGCATGGCGCACGTGCTCGAGCAATTCGGTCCGTCGCTGAAATGGCCCTGGACGCGGCTCGAGGCGCCGGAGCTCACGCCCGAGTTGCGGGATAAGCTTATTCGGGGCTGCGAGGCGGAATCCGCCGGACGCAGCATCCCCGACATGATCAAGGCACGCGATGCTTATCTGATCGGTATATTGCGACTGCTGCGCGCACCGCCGCCTTAAGCGTTAAAGTCGCGGTGTGCACGGCTTTCCGCCATTGGATTTAGAAAGAGAGAACATGAGCGAAGCAGTACAGGTCAAGCGGAGTGGTGGTGTCCTCGAGGTGACGATCGACCGCCCACCGGTCAACGCGATCGACCTCGCCACCAGCCGCGCGCTCGGTGCCGCCTTCGACGAGCTGCGACGAGACCCGGCGTTGCGCGTCGCGATCATCACGGGCGCGGGCTCCAAGGTGTTTTCGGCTGGGTGGGACTTGAAGGCAGTCAACTCGGGCGAGATGGCGCTCGACCGTTGGTGGGAGATCGACTACGGCAGCGGTGGATTCGCCGGAATCACGGAGTTCTGGAGCCTGAACAAGCCGGTCATTGGCGCCTTGAATGGCAAGACGATCGGCGGCGGCTTCGAAATTGCCCTCGCCTGCGATCTGCTGATCGCGGCCGACCATGTGCAGTTCCGGCTGCCAGAGCTGCCGCTCGGACTGGTGCCGGACGCTGGCGCGGTGCAGCGCCTGCCGCGCCGTCTGCCGCGGAACATCGCGATGGAAATGCTGTATCTCGGCCGATGGCTGAGTGCAGCGGAGGCCGCCCACTTTGGTCTGGTCAATGCCGTGGTGCCGCCCGCGGAGCTCATGACCCGTGCCCGGGAGTGGGCGGAGAAGATCGCTGCGGCAGCGCCGCTCGCGGTAGAAGCCATGAAAGAGGTCACCGTGGGCATCGAGGGGCTGTCGCCCCACGAGGCTTACGATACGATGCGCAGCGGCCGCTTTGCGGCGTACGAGCGCATGCTTTCCTCTCGCGACGCGAAGGAGGGCGTGAGCGCCTTCGTCGACAAGCGTAGCGCCGATTTCAAAAGCCAATAGCCGCTCATGCCCGAGGCCTTTCACGACGATCGCATCGAGGGCCGACAGCGCCTCAGGCGTCTGCTCGTGCCCCGCCGCATCGCTTTCATCGGCGGGCGCATCGCGGAGATGGCGATTGGTCGCTGTCGAGAGGCGGGATTCGACGGGGAGATGTTCGCAGTTAACCCGACGCGCGAGACGCTCGGCGGAGTGCGCTGTTATCCGAGCATCGAGGCGCTGCCGGCGACGCCGGACGCCGCCTACGTCGGCGTGAACCGCCACGCTTCCATCGAGGTAGTGCGGAGCCTGGCGGCTCGCGGTGCGGGCGGGTGCGTTTGCTACGCGGCCGGCTTTGCCGAGATCGGTGGGGAGGGCCACGGCTTACAGGAATGCCTAGTCGAGGCAGCGGGTGAGATGCCCCTGATCGGACCCAACTGTTACGGCTTCGTGAACTACGTGGACCGCTGCGCGCTCTGGCCTTATCTCTACGGGGGCGGGCCGGTCACCCGAGGCGTTGCGCTGATCTCGCAGAGCGGCAACATCGCGATGAACATCACGATGAACGAGCGCGCGGTGCGCCTCACCCACGTGATCTGCGGTGGCAACCAGGCGGTGCTGGGTCCGGGCGACTTCCTCGAGGCGCTCCTCGAGGATGAGCGTGTACGCGCGGTGGGGATAGTGATTGAGGGGCTCGATGACCTCGAAGACTTCGCGCGCCGGGCGCAGCGAGCGCTTGATCGCGGCGTGCCGATCGTCGCCATGAAGGTGGGCCGCACACCGGCTGGTGCCGAGCGAGCGAGCAGCCATACCAGCTCCCTCGCGGGTTCGGATGCACTCTACGATGCCTACTTCGCGCGGCTCGGCATCATCCGCGTCGAATCCTTGAACCGTCTCCTCGAGACCTTGAAGCTCTTCGATGTATGTGGACCGCTACCGGGGGAGGATATCGTGACGCTCTCCTGCTCAGGTGGCGAAGCGACCCTGCTCGCCGATCTCAGCGCGCAGTACGGTCTCAACACGCCGCCCTTTACTGACGCACAGACCACGGCGCTATACGCGCTTTTCCCCGGCTATGTCACGGTCTCGAACCCGTTCGACTACAACACGTCTATCTGGGGCCACAAGGAAGCCATGCGCCGCTGCTTCACGCTGTCTTTGAGCGGTGCGCACCAGGCGGGTGTCCTCGTCTACGATCATCCGACGGTCGAGGCCGACGAGGTAGCGGAGTGGACCGACGCGTTGGAGGCGTTCATCGAAGCGCATCGTGCGACAGGCAAGCCGGCGATCGTTGCGTGCACGATCTCCGAGTTGCTGCCGCGGGCGCTGCGCGAGCGGTTGGCTGCGGCCGGTGTCGCGCCTATGCAGGGCCTCGATGATGCGTTGTTCGCGCTAGCCGCCGCCGCCCGCTACGCGCGGTGTCGGGCTTCGCTCGCGAGGGCGGTCCTGCCACGGTTCGCGGCGTCAGGCCGAGGGCAAGATGCGGGCCAATGTCTCGATGAATGGCAAAGCAAACAGCGCCTCGCCGTCGCTGGCCTCGAGGTGCCGAAGGGCCGTCTCGGTCGCCATTCGCAGCTTCGCGAGATGGCCGCGAGCCTCGGCTTCCCGCTGGCGCTGAAGGCCTGCGGCGCAAGCTTCCTGCATAAGTCCGAGCTCGGCGCGGTGAGAGTCGGACTGCGCAGCGCCGAGGCGGTCGAGGATGCTGCCGACAAGATCCTCGCGGCCGCCCACGCGCACGGCCTCGAGGTCGAAACGTTTCTGCTTGAGCGCATGATCGAAGATGGGGTGGCGGAGCTCATCATCGGCATCCATGTCGACCGGCAGTTCGGCCCGACGCTCATCCTCGGCTCGGGAGGCATTCTGGTCGAGCTGGTCGGGGACACCGTAAGCCTCTTGCTACCCACCGATCGGGATACCGTCGCGCACGCGCTCGAGTCCCTTCGGGTCCATGCGCTGCTGCGCGGATTTCGCGGCAAGCCGCCGGGCGATTCCGCGGCCGCCGTGGATGCCATACTCAAGATTGCGCGCTTCGCCGAGGCCCATTGGGAGCGTATCCGCGAGCTCGATGTCAATCCGCTCATCATCCGTCCTGAGGGACGCGGCTCGGTCGCCGTCGATGCGCTGCTGCGCCTGTCCGAAGCCATGTGAACCCGCTGGGGAGAACTTCTCATGAACCGCGACGTTATCATCACTTGCGCCATCACCGGAGCCGGCGATACGGTCGGCAAGCACCCGGGCGTGCCGGTCACGCCCAAGCAGATCGCCGATGCCTGCCTCGAAGCGGCGAGCGCCGGTGCGGCGATGGTCCACATCCATGTGCGCGATCCGAAAACCGGCAAGGGCAGCCGTGATCCCGTGCTGTTTCGTGAGGTTGTCGAGCAGATTCGCGGCCGCATTGGCGACACCATCATCAATCTCACCGCCGGCATGGGCGGGGACTTCGTGCCCGGTCAGGACAATCCCGCCGTCGGCGGACCGGGCACCGATCTGGTGGGGCCGCTCGAGCGCTTGAAGCACGTGGAGGAGCTCAAACCGGATGTCTGCAGCCTGGACTGCGGAACGCTCAACTTCGGCATGGGGAATGAGGTCTACATCAACACCAGCGCCTGCCTCACGGCCATGGCCGCGCGCTGCCAGGAACTCGGTGTCAAGCCGGAGCTCGAGGTGTTCGACTTAGGCCAGGTGCGCTTGGCCCGTCACCTGATCGATGAAGGGCTGATCGATTCGCCGCCATTGTTTCAGGTATGCCTCGGACTCGCCTGGAGCGCTGGCGCCGACACGAACTCGATGATGGCCATGGTCAACGCGCTGCCGCCGGGTTCGAACTGGTTCTCGTTCGGACCCGGCCCGATGCAGATGCCGATGGCGGCACAGGCAATGATCCTCGGCGGCAACGTGCGCGTCGGCCTCGAGGACAACCTGTATCTCAAGCGTGGTGTGCTTGCGAGCAATGGCCAGCTGGTCGAAAAAGCCGCGCACATCGTCGATCAGCTCGGCGGCCGAGTCGTCTCGGCCAAGGAAGCGCGGGTCAAGCTCGGTCTACGGCCTGCAGTGTAGAGACCCTTTACGGGAGAGAGCTTTACGGAAGAGGGAGCCGATCGATGAGACTCGCTCTTTTCACGTGCGTCGGGCTGTTGCTGGTAGGTGCTGCCGTCGCGACGGAGCCGGACCTCCTGGCAAGCTACGGCGTCAAGGTCGACAAAAACCTCATGGTGAGAATGCGCGACGGCGCGCATCTGTCAGTGGATCTCTATCTGCCTGCGTCGAGCACCGGCAAGCTCCCAACTCTCCTGGTCCGCACTCCGTACGACAGGAGCGAGCGCGGAGCGAACTTCGAGCAACGGATGGCGCTGGTGGGTAAGGGTTATGCGCTCGCGATCGTCAGTATGCGTGGCCGCCATGAATCGGAGGGCCGGTTCCAGCCCGGGGTGGGCGATCGTAACGATGCCACGGACATCGTCGAGTGGATCGTCGCGCAGCCGTGGTCCGACGGCAAGATTGGCACGATGGGGTGCTCGTACCTCGGCGAGACGCAACTGACCCTCGCAGCGACGCGTAATCCTCATCAGCTCGCCACGGTGCCAATGGCCTCCACGACGGGCTATCTCTCCCCTGGCCGACCCTGGGAGGCGTTCGACGGGGGCGTTTTCGAGCTGGCTGAGACGGCGGGCTGGCTCGCGGAGTTCGGCAGCGAGGTGGTGTACGGACCGCCCGCCTGGGTCGACCGTCGGGCGTGGTTCAACTCACCGGCCGCCCAATACTTCCGCCAAACTGCACAGCGCGATCCCAACCAGTACTTTCCCCATCTGTGGGACCTGCCGATCGCGGATATTCTGAAGAATTCCGGCAGCCCGCCCACGGACTATGCGAATTTCGTCACGCACAATCCCGATGCGCATTACTTTTACACGCTCGACTGGGTGAAGAGTACCGATCACATCGACACGCCGATGCTGTTCATGGACTCGTGGTACGACTACGGCCCGGCCGAGGCATTCGGGATGTGGAAACTCGCCCAGAAGAACGCCGTGAGCGCGAGGGCACGGAACAATCAGTTCATCATCATCGCCCCAACGACGCATTGCGTGTACGAGACCGCCCGGGGTCACGAGCACTGGGTCGTGGGGGAGCGGGACATGGGTCAAGCGGGTCTCGATTTCGTCGATATCCAGACGCGCTGGTACGATCACTGGCTGAAGGGTGCGAACAACGGCATCACCACCATGCCGAAGGTGCAGTACTTCCTCATGGGAAAAAACGAGTGGCGACACAGCGACAATTGGCCTCTCCCGAACACGAGCTACAGAAAGTTCTATCTGCACAGCGGCGGTCGCGCGAATAGTCGCTACGGCGACGGCGTCCTCGCCGAGCAGGCCCCTGTCGAGGAGCCCGCCGACGCGTTCAGCGACGACCCCGCGACGCCCGTACCGTCCCTCGGTGGGCAAGCGTGCTGCACGGGTCTGGAGACGGGCGCGGGCGCATTCGATCAGTCGAAAACCGAGATGCGCCACGACGTCCTGGTATACACGAGCGAGGTTCTAGAGCACGGACTCGAGGTGACCGGGCCGCTCGAGGTGGTGCTGTACGTGTCCTCGTCGGCTAAGGACACTGATTTCATGGCGAAACTCGTGGATGTCTATCCGGACGGGCGCGCGTTCAACGTGCAGGAGGGAGCGCTGCGCATGCGCTACCGTAACGGATTCGCGACACCGGTCTGGATGGAGATAGGCGAGGTGTACGAAGCGCACCTCAATCTGCACGTCACCGCCAACTACTTTGGGCCCGGGCACCGCCTGCGGTTGGAGGTTGCGAGCACGAGCTTCCCGCGCTTCGATCGCAATCTTCACACGGGGCAACAACTATGACGAAACGCGCTGGCTCGTGGCGAACAACACCATCCACCACTCCGGCCGCCATCCCTCTTACCTGCTCCTGCCGTTGATCGAGCCCCGCTAATCTGCTACTCCGTGTCCGAACGTCACCTCGTTGAACGGCGCTCAATCGATTACGTACCCATCCGGGAGCGCCACGGCAAGCTCTGGCACCTGTGGCCGATCTGGTTCACGGGCGGCGCGCACCTTGCTACGATCGCCTCCGGCTTCATCGGCGTGGCGCTGGGAGGCAATTTCGTCTGGATGATGATCGCGGTGCTCGCGGGATGCGCGCTCGGCACCTTCTTCATGGCGTTCCACTCGACCCAGGGGCCACAGCTCGGTCTGCCGCAGATGATCCAGTCGAGGCCGCAGTTCGGCTATGTAGGCGCGCTGCTGGTATGGTGCTTTGCGCTGATCACCTTCGTAGGCTACTGTGCCTTCAACCAAGTCCTGGTGGCCGACACGGTCGTGACGCTCGCCGGAGGCAACCGCCAGCTCACGATGGCGGCGGTCGGTATCATCGCCACGTCGCTCGCGATCTTCGGCTACGATCTCATCCACAAGGCGCAGCGGTACCTCGCCTATCTGCTGGTTGCGGTGTTTCTCCTCATGACCATCGCGCTGACCCGCGTGCATTTCCCTGCCGCACAGTGGGACCTCAGTCACTTCAAGCTGATTCCGTTTCTGACGCAGCTCCTCGCAACGGCGGGTTACCAGATATCCTGGTCCATTTTCGTCTCGGACTATTCTCGCTACCTGCCACGCGACGTCGGCGTGCGGGCCTCGTTCTGGTGGACCTATGTCGGTGCCTACTTCGGCACGGTATGGCCGACGCTGCTCGGCACGGTCGCAGCGACGCTCTACCCGTCGCTCGAACTCACTCCCGCCGTCAAGGCCACAGCCGATTCGATGTGGCGCGGCTCGGGCGCATCGCTGCTGATCGTTTCGGTTCTCGGACTCATCACCACCTCGACGCTCATGTTCTACAGCGCCTCACTCACGCTCCTGAGCGTCGTCGACTCGATTCGACCGGTGAGGCCTGCGGCCTGGCAGCGGCCGGTCACTCTCCTCGTATTGCTGGCAGCCACATGGTGGATCGCCTTCGGCTCGTCCTCGCACTTTGCCGACCAGTTCGGCGAATTCCTTGCCATCCTGCTCTATCTCTTCACGCCGTGGACCGCCATCAATCTGGTCGACTTTTACTTTGTGCGGCGCGGTCATTATTCGGTCCGCGAGATCTTCAATCCGAACGGAATGTACGGTCGATGGAACTGGCGCGGCATCGTTGCCTATGTGGGCGGGTTCATCGCCATGACCCCATTCCTGAGCACCGGACTGTATCGAGGTCCCGTCGCGAACGCGCTGGGGGGTGCCGACATCGCCATGCTCGTGGGGCTCCCCGTGGCCACGATCGTCTACCTCTTCGCGTGCCGTTCCTTCGATCTCGACGCTGAAATCAGGCGCGTGGCAGCGGCGGACCGCGGTCTTGATCCCGATGCCTGAAGGCGATCTTCAGCTTGAACGCGGGCTCTTTCGGGATTTGAAGCGCAAGCGGGCGTTCCAGGCGCCGCGGCGCACCAGGCGGGTGACTTCATCGCGTGCGAGTTCGATCACCGCTCGCGTCGCGCGGGAGGTCGTGGTATCCGGGATGCCGAGGATCAGCTCACGAGTGATGGTCGGTCCGACAAGCGGTGCGTACTTGAGTCTCCCCTGCTCGATCTCACGTGAGAGCGCGGAGAGCGGTAATGCCGTGTAACCCATCCCCTGCTCGACGAGGTCTACGAGGACGCGAAAGGAATCGGCCTCGAACTGTACCTCGAGCTTGACCTTGGCCAGATGCGCGCGTGACTCGACCACCATCCGCAACCCGTGAGGCCGGCTCGGCAAGACCAGGGGCAAGCGAGCGAAGTCGGCGAGCGCCACTGGTCGACGAGAATCGAGCGGACTCTCCGGCGGACCCACTATGCAGAGATCCTCGCTGAGGAGTTCCTCAGCGCGCATATGCAGGTTCGATTCGGGACCATACACAATGGCGACGTCGACCTCGCCGCGCTGCAGCCAGTCGACCAAGTGGCCCGAATAACTCTCGACGATCCGCAATGACACATCCGGCAAATCCGCCGCGACGCGGGCCGCGAGGCGCCCCGCCAGCACGTAACTCACCGTCGGCACTATGCCGAACACGACCTGGCCGCGGGTGGCTCCGGCAAACGAGCGCACGTCGGCGTAGAGTTGCTCGAGCTGTCGGATGACCCCCGGTACTCGCCGAAGTAGCTCCTCGCCGGTGGTTGTCAGACGCATGCCGCCCCGGTGGCGCTCGAATAGCGAGACGCCGATATCCTCCTGCAGCAGCTTCATCTGGCGGCTAAGGGCCGGTTGCGCGATGCGTAGCCGAGCGGAGGCCCTGCTTAACGAACCTAGCTCGGCAACTGATACGAATGTCCTGAGCTGTTGTAGGTTCATGGGGAAGGGCATTTATATTTGAGTATAACGGATGGGCATATTTGATAGAAGCATTATCTAAGATCACTGCGGCTACACTCGACCCGCGCAGAGAGATCCGCGCCTTTATGTCGTCAGCCGAGCCGCCCTACCAGCAGATTCGCGATGCCGTCCGCGCGCTCTGCGCCCGCTTCACGAACGAGTACTTCCGTACGCTCGATCGAGCGCGCGCGTATCCGGAGGAGTTCGTCCGGGCGCTCACCGAGGCCGGGTGGCTCGCGGCGTTGATTCCGCAGGAGTACGGCGGCGCCGGACTCGGACTCACCGAAGCTTCCGTCATCATGGAGGAGATCAACCGCTGCGGCGGAAACTCCGGTGCGTGCCACGGCCAGATGTACATCATGGGTGCATTGGTGCGGCACGGGTCGGAAGCACAGAAGCGCCACTACCTTCCGGCGATTGCGAATGGCGAGCTGCGCTTGCAGTCGATGGCTGTTACCGAACCTGGCGCGGGCACCGACACGACGCGGCTGAAGACGACAGCCGTCCGACGGGGCGACAGCTACATGATCAGTGGCCAGAAAGTGTGGACCTCCCGGGTGCAGCACTCGGACCTCATGATCCTCTTGGCCCGAACGACGCCTGTGAGTGAGGTCCCGAAGCGCTCCGACGGCTTGTCGCTCTTCCTTATCGACCTGCGGGAGTCGATCGGCCGTGGGCTCGAGGTGCGACCGATTGCCAACATGGTCAATCATGAGACCAATGAGCTCTTCTTCTCGGATCTCGAGGTGCCGGCAGAGAATCTGATCGGCATTGAGGGGGCGGGCTTTCGCTACCTCCTCGATGGCCTGAACGCAGAGCGCGCGCTGATCGCCGCGGAATGCATTGGCGACGGTCACTGGTTCATCGACAGGGTCGTTCGCTACGCCAACGAACGCGTTGTCTTCGGCCGCCCCATCGGACAAAACCAGGGTGTGCAGTTTCCAATCGCTAGGGCCTACGTGAACGTGCGAGCCGCGAGCCTCATGCGATTCGAGGCCTGTGCGCTGTTCGATGCAGGTCGCTCCTGCGGAGCAGAGGCCAACATGGCGAAACTCCTGGCGGCCGACGCGTCCTGGGAAGCCGCCAATGTGTGCCTGCAGTTCCACGGGGGCTATGGGTTCGCCACCGAGTACGATGTGGAGCGCAAGTTCCGCGAAACGCGCCTATACCAAGTGGCTCCGATCTCTACGAACCTCGTCCTGGCGTACCTCTCCGAGCACGTGCTTGGACTGCCGAGGTCATTCTGAGCGAGGCGCTCGACGGCCTGCTGGTCCTGGCTCTGGAGCAAGCGGTCGCCGCGCCATACTGTTCCGCTCGACTCGCCGATGCCGGTGCTCGTGTCATCAAGGTCGAACGTCCCGAGGGCGACTTCGCGCGTTACTACGACCGGGCGGCGGGCGATTTATCGAGCTACTTCGTCTGGCTCAACCGCGGCAAGCAAAGCTTGGTCGCCGACATCAAGCAGGCGGGAGATGCCGAGCTACTGCATGCGATCCTTGCCCGCGCCGATGTGTTCATACAGAACCTCGCCCCTGGCGCCGCAGCGCGCGCCGGCTTCGCATCCGAGGCGCTGCGGGCTGCGCATCCCCGCTTGGTGACCGTCGACATCTCCGGTTACGGTGACACGCCGGAATGCGCTAGCCTCAAAGCCTACGACCTCCTGGTGCAGGCGGAGAGCGGGCTTGCCTCGATCACGGGCGTACCAAGCGCACCCGGAAGAGTAGGCGTCTCGGTGTGCGACATCGCCTGCGGAATGTCGGCGCACGCCGCCGCGCTTGAGGC
>Ga0187784_10000740_pt1 | contig 24760 bp, 18 predicted proteins | sample 1015_SJ02_MP15_2_FD_132964 | JGI IMG/M metagenome (GOLD analysis project Ga0187784, IMG submission 132964) | Tropical peat soil microbial communities from peatlands in Department of Meta, Colombia - 1015_SJ02_MP15_20_MG | ecosystem: Environmental > Terrestrial > Soil > Wetlands > Peat | place... | reverse complement strand
ATTTGTTCTGGGATGGCAGAAGGCTTTCCCCGACGGCCGCATGGAACTCCTCGACGTCATCGACAAGGATAACAAAGTGTGGTGTTACTGGATTTCGACGGGCACTCATTCCGACGTCTATCTCGAGGTTCCGGCCACCCACCGTAAAGTGGCTTACCAGGGTGTTGATATTTATCGATATGAGGGCGGGAAAGCCGCGGAGTGCTGGGCCTTTCCCGATGTGCTTACCTTGCTACGTCAACTGGGGGCGATTCCCCAATGATCGGAGTTTCGGCATGAGTTCCAAAGGGTCTTTTCAGTACGTCGTCATCGGCGCCGGCTCGGCGGGTTGCGTCGTCGCTAACCGGTTGAGCGCCGATCCGCAGATGTCCGTCCTGCTTTTGGAAGCGGGTGGCGCTGATTCCCGGCCGGAAATCGACGATCCCGCCGGCATGTTGAAAACATGGGGTTCAGAAATCGATTGGAAATACGAGACAGAGCCTGAACCCGCCCTGAACGGTCGCAAGATCCCGATTGCGCGTGGAAAAGTATTGGGGGGCAGCAGCGCGATCAATGCCATGATCCACATTCGCGGTAACCGCCGCGATTTCGACCACTGGAACTTCTTGGGCAATGACGGCTGGAGCTATGATGAGGTGCTGCCCTTTTTCAAGAAGAGCGAAAATTACCTTGGCCCGGCCTCGCAATTTCATGGCACCGGTGGCCCCCTGACCATTGTCAATCATCCTCGCCCTTCGCCGGTCGCACTAGCCTTCGCCAATGCCGGGCCGGAACTCGGATTCGGCGGCCCGGACTGGGATTTCAATGGCGAACAGCAAGAGGACGGTACAGGTCTCTATCAATACACGCTGGACACGAATGGTAAGCGCGCCAGTGCAGCTGCCGCCTTCTTGCGCCCCATCCTAACACGGAAAAATCTGACGGTCACGCTATACGCGACCGTAAGCCACCTGTTGTTCGAGAACAACCGGACTGTCGCTGTCGAGTTTATCCAGAACGGCCAAACCCAGCAGGCGCGGGTTGAAGGCGAGGCAATTGTCTGCGCTGGGACATTCGATTCCCCCAAAATCCTGATGCGTTCCGGGGTAGGACCTGCCGATCTCTTGAAAAGCCATGGAATCCCGGTGGTTGCCGATCTTCCCGGGGCGGGTCAAAACCTGCAGGATCACCTGCTTCTGCCGGTCCCTTACCGCTCAAAGCGAGAGTTGCCGGTACCCATGTTCATTGCCGAGGCCGGCCTGTTCACTAGAACCCGTAGCAACATGAAGGCAGCTTCCCCCGATTTGCAGTTCCACTTTAGCGCCGGTCTACCAGCCTTCGCTCCTCCTGGCCTGACGGGGCCGTGGTATGGATTCGTTCCGATTTTGGTTCGTCCTCAGAGCGTCGGCTCTGTCGTCATCGGATCGCGGAATCCGCTCGATCCGGGATTCATTCGCACGAATTATCTGCAGATGCAGACCGATTTGGACGTTCTACTCCGAGGCATTGAACTGTCGCGTGAGATCGCACATACCCGCGCTTTTTCTGAATTCGGCAGTGACGAGGTCGCACCTGGGACTCACCGAAGCAAGCGGGAACTGTCGGAGTATATCCGTGGGCACTGTTCGACAGTCTGGCACGTTTCAGGTACCTGCGTGATGGGGCGTGGCCCCATGGCGGTGGTCGACCCACAGTTGCGCGTTTATGGCGTAGAGGGTCTCCGCGTCGCCGACGCCTCGATCATGCCGACAGTCGTCGCCGGCAACACGAATGCGGCTTGCATCATGATCGGCGAAAAGCTGGCCGATATGCTTCAGCCGCAAAGGACTCGCTCATGAAGCTCAAAGGCAAAAAGATCGGCATTCTGATCGAGAGCGACTATTACGAGAAGGAAATTTTCTACTACGAACATCGGTTTCCTGAAGAAGGCGCGGAATTACACTTCCTGACCCGACTTTGGGGACAGCCGTCGCTCACCTTTGTGGGACACGAATACAAGGCCCCCTTTGAGTGCCGGGAGAGCTTCGAAAGCATGAGCGACGAGACCTTGCGAAGCTACGCCGCGATTATCGTGCCCTCCGGCATTGTCGCCGATCGGCTTCGCTATACCGAAGACGTGAACAAGACCCCGCCGGGCACGCAGTTTCTCGCGCGAGCGTTCGCCGAGAAGGGCATCCTTAAAGGAATCATTTGTCATGGTCTGTGGCTGGTTTCTCCCATGCCCGAATTGGTGCGGGGGAGGCCGGTCACCGTCCACAACAACCTGATCGGGGATGCAAAAAACTACGGTGCGGTGTACGTCGACAAAGACGTGGTATTTGACGGCGATCTCATCACCGGGCGCACGGGCGCTCATTGTCATCTGTTTGCACGCGCGATCATTGACGCTCTGGCTGCGCAGGCCGCTTAAAGGAAGAGGTGATCGATGACCCCACTCTGGTTTGCACATATCGCCGTCTCCTGCAAGGACCCCTTGGCAGTGGAACGCTTCTACACCCAGCATTTTGGGTTCAAACGCGCGCGCGTTGTCCCGGTGGGAGACGACCAGATCGTTTATATCAAATCGGGAAGCCTTTGCTTTGAGTTGTTCCGCGCGGAAGGGGACCGTCCCGTTCCTCCCGCAGACAAGGACGGCCCGCACTATGCCGGCTTTCGACACGTGGCATTCCAAGTCGATAACGTCGACGCTAAACTGGCGGAGATGGGAAGCGACGCAAAAATCACCCTCGGGCCTTTAGGCTTCGACGCTTTCATCCCGGGTTGGCGCACCGTCTGGCTGGCGGATCCGGAGGGCAACATCGTCGAGGTCAGCCAGGGCTATGTGGATCAGGACAACCCGCCAGCTCTGAAGTGATTTATCTATGCATACGTCGGCATCGGCGGGATAGGACGTCCCTCACGTACGGCGTTAACGACCGCGGGTGCATCCGAGGCGCGATATTCCTCGCCGTAAACTGCGCCCTTGCGGCGCGGCGACTCCATCACTTGACAGCTTCTCGTGCCGCCGAGGTCGACCGGCACGTAACCCGCATCTTCGATCAACCCGGCGACCACGCGTTTTGCTTCCGCGTCATCACCACAAATCCACTGAACTACCTTCTGGTCTTTCGGCCGATCCGCCGTTTGAGCTTGAAAGCGCGCGGTCAGTGTGTTAAAGGTCTTCGTGTACTGGGCACCGGGCATACGTGCGGCGTTGACCTCGGCAGCCGTCTGTCCTTTCGAAGGCAAAGCATGCGTACCGAATTGGTTGCATGTGTCGATGATGATCTTTCCGACCAACGATCCGGCTTGGCGCAGCGCCTCGGGGATCACGTCCCAGGGGACGGAAAGTACAACCACTTCGCCGTAACCCACGGCCTCCCGCGGAGTCCCGACGGACGCTTTTGCGCCGAGTTCTCGCGCGAGCCGCTCCAGGTTTGCTGGATCGCGCGAGAAGCTGAGCATCACCTCGTGCTTACCGCTCGCAATAAACCGCCGCGCGCAGTTGCTGCCGACGTGCCCCACACCAATAATGCCAATGCGCATGATTGCTCTCCTTCCCTCCGACAGTCCTTATGAACCAGTGCGGTCCAGATTATCTGCTCCGGCCAATGCTTTCGCGGCTTTGCCGCGCCGCTTTCTAGAAGAGCTTCGCCTTTCCGCAGATCAGGCGGCGGAGGCGCATTTCATCGTCTACCGAAGCGAGTGTAATTTGGACAGCATTCAGCCTGAAAGTGCCACGAAATAACTAAGGGTATCAGTGTATAGTGGACCTACTGCGGTGTCAATAAAAGCCAGGCCGGCGAGCGGATTGCCCCCACTGAAAACGAGCGGCTTGCGGACCTTCGCCTGACGGCGCGCTTGGTGGCTTCCATTCCTGAGCTGAAGGCTCTGCTTAGCACGGAGCTTGCCACAATCAAGGATTTCCTTCTGACCTATCGGCAGCAGAACAAAGGACCGGACCTCTTGATTGTGCTCGACCCGAACGGCCAAGTGGTCGCGAGGACAGACGCTCTCCAAGCCGAACCGATTCCGGACGCGGCATCGCTCTGGGTGCGGCCGTTCCAGAATGTTTCATGATGGAATCCCTCGCAGGCCTTCGTTGGGTTTGCAGATGCAGAATTTCAATTCCCGCAGTATCGAAGCACCATGACGGTAATGTCATCGCTTTGTGGAGCTCCACCCACGAAATCCGTGACCCGTTGAAGCAGGGCATTCGAGACTTTTTGGGCAAATTCGCCGTTCGAGAGCGGCAGCAGTGTTTCTTCAATCGTGGGCGTTTTGAACATCTGACCACTCAGATTCTTAGCTTCATTCACACCATCGGTGTAAAGCACCAAGGAATCACCGCCATGCAGTTGGATCATAGTGTCCTGGAAGACGTAATCACCCAACACGCCCAGCGCCATAGTGGGCTTTTTCTGCATCATTTCCACCTGGCCTCGACCACGTAGGACGAACGGAGGTTCGTGGCCTGCATCTCCGCACTGAATACTGCCGGTACGCAGGTCGAGAATACCGGCAAACGCCGTTACAAACATCTGCGATTCGTTGCTCTCAACCAGAAAGCGATTAACCGCTGCCAGCGTGGAACAAATTGAATCAGGCGTAGCCATGGCGGAGATTTTGAAGGCAGTGCGAGCCACCGCCATAAACAACGCCGCCGGCACGCCTTTGTCGGATACGTCGCCGATTATGAAGCAAAGCCGATCGCCATCCAGCAGGAAAAAATCATAGAAGTCCCCCCCGACCTCGAGCGCCGGGATGGTCTGGGCGAAAATGTCGATCGCCTGAATGTCAGGGAAAGCCGGAAATTTCTTCGGGAGCAAGCCTATTTGAATATCACGGGCCAATTGAAGTGCCTGCTGTAGCCTTTGCCCTTCGACGTACGACTCCACTAATCTCGCTCGTTCCAGTGCCAATCCCAGATGCACGCAGATAGCCTGGAGAAAGGCCTCGTCGTCGGGACTGAAAGTTCCGCCGCCGCGTTTATTAAGTACCTGGACCACAGCCAGCAACTGATTATCCTGGTCGATGATCGGCACGGAAAGAATGGCTTTCGTGATAAATCTGGTCTTGTGGTCGAACGCCGGATTGAACCGGGGGTCCTTGTAGGCGTCGGGAACATTAACTGGAGAGCGCATCCGTGCGGTCAGGCCGGCGATGCCGGCTGTGATCGGGAAACGGATTTCGTTTGAATCCATCCCTTCTGCGACTTTGCTGTAAAGTTCATTCGACCTTGCGTCGTATAGGAAGAGAGAAGTTCTTTCAGCCTCCATGGCCTCCGTTACTTTCGCGATCATCACCGAAAGCAATTGATCCAGGTGGATGTGTTCACTTAAAGCCCCGGAAATGTCCAGAAGTATTTCAAGCCTGCGCTTGTTCTCACTTACCTGCGCCACCGTTTCGCTAATCATCTGGACTCCCTGGCAGGAGGCTCCCGTCGAGGTCTTAAGGCATGCTTATTAGATCCCCTCGCGGGTTGCCAAATTACAAGTTAATCTGCATCCCCTCTCGAGCTGCGTCCAGGCCGGAAAACTCACGTCGGGCCTTTGCCACCAGGCCATCCACAAAATCGTCGTCGTGGTCGGGATCGTGGTGGTACAGAAGCAGCCTGCGGCTCCGGCTTTCGCGGGCAATGCGAGTTCCCTCCAGCCAGCTGCTGTGTCCCCAACCTTTCTTCTCCTGCAACTCTTCCGGCGTGTATTGGGCATCGTAAACGAGCAGATCTGCGCCTTCGGCCAGGGTGCGCACATTCGAGTCATGTACCGCGGAACCGGGCTCCGTATCGGTGGCGAGAACGAACACCGCCCCGTCGGCCTCAATCCTGTACCCTGAACATCCCTGGGGATGATTCATCGGCGCAGTTCTGATCACCGCACCGTTCACGTCGATAGCCTCGGCATCCAGATCGTAGAAATGGCGTGTTGACTGCATCGCGCTCACGTCGACTGGGAAAAACGGAAAGCCCATCTGACCTTCAATCGCAGCCTTGACATTCGTTGCTCCCTGCGCATGGGTGTGGAAGAGGAAAGTGTTTGCCTTCCTGTAGAGCGGAACAAAAAACGGTATGCCCTGTATGTGGTCCCAATGAAAGTGGGTCACAAAAACGTAGGCGCAGATCGGTCGCTCGCCAAACTCCAGCAGGAGACTCTTGCCGAGTCCGCGGACACCGGTCCCGCAGTCCAGGATGATTAGCGTGCCGTTGGCTAGCCTGACTTCTATACAGGCCGTGTTACCTCCGTATCGGGCATTAGCCTGCTCTGGGGTTGGTGTCGATCCGCGCACACCCCAAAATTTGATCGTCATTTCCCCCTCCGGCCACGGTCCAGGCGGCGGGATGGCAACCCACAGCCAACTGACACAAGACATTTCACTCAGTACGCCGACTTGCAAACCCAGACCATACGTGCTGTTCTAAGTATATTAACAATGCTAGGACTAAATGTCCAGGACGGGGCGGCACACCTTCAGCGTTCAAACGGCAACCCAGCCCTCGAGAGGGTTCCTTTCAATCGATGATGCTTATCGCGCCCGCCCTGAGAGTCAGCGCGCCGAGTGCGAAACTGTGAGTTGGTCGATAACCCTGTGCACACCCTTTTCCCTTTTAGCCGTGCGCTCAACCGCCGCCTTCTGAAGTTGCGTGTTCACGCTGCCCTCCAGCGTCACTACACCCCCCTTCGAACTAACCCGAACATCCAATGTTCTCAACGTCGCGTCCTCCCACAATCGGGCGTTAATATCTGAGACGATTGTGTCATCCGCGTCGCCCGTCTGTCCTGAAGGCTGTGAAGGCGTTGGTATGGCCGCGGCCGCCGTGGTTGCAACGGGCACGGTCCAAGTGCCGGTGCTGTCTGCGGTTTCGACCTCGAAACGGTCTGCCGCCTGCGGACGAGCGGAATCGGTCCAGTTCTGGGCGGCGATGAGCTGCTCGATGCGCTGATCGCGCTGGTCCACCGGCGGATGAGTACGCGTCCAGAAGGAATTCGCACCCTGGTTGGTCACTTGGCTGAGCCCGTTAAGGAACCGCTCGAGCCCAGCGGACGGGTAGCCGGCAGTGTAGGCGTACGTCACGCCGCGATCGTCAGCGTTAAACTCATCGGTGGGCGCGAGGCCCTGATCGATCACCTTCGCTAGGACCGCGTTGGACATTTTGTTGAGGTAGGCGCTGCCGGGTGCATGCGACGGAGCTTCGTTGGCTCCCGCCCGCAAGGTCTTGTCGCGCTCCAGCACATGAAGGACGTGTTTCCCGGCTACATGTCCGACTTCGTGAGCCAGGACGCCTGCCAATTCCGATTCGTCCTGGCACAACGCCACCGCACCCCGGGTGACGAAGACGTATCCTCCCGGTGCCGAGAAGGCATTGATGTCGGCGGAATCGAGCACCGCAAAATGGTATGAGATGTCCTGCCGGTCCTGCTGCGCGGCCACATCGGCTCCCACTAGATTTACATAGTGGGTCAGCTCATCGTTCTTGTAAACGTGATAGTAGGCCACAAACTTCGCGGCCACCTCGCGGCCGATTTCCCGCTCTTCCGCGACGGTGAAGGGCGCCGTCGCTTGCTGGGCCTTTGATGTCTCTTTCTTAGTCCTCCCGAAGAACCCACCGATCTTACCGAGGTTGCTGGGGAGCGCTGAACCGAGGCCAGAAACCTGATCGGCCTGGCCGGCGACGCCAGAGAGACCAGCCTTGTTCGCAACGTCGAACCGCGTGCTCCGAGCCTGAGCCTGCAGTCCTCCTTCAGACCGAAACTTTGCGAGATCAGCGGATGACACTGTCGATCTCTCCATTTCGGAGACGGCTTTCCAGTCAGCCGGTGTGGGCGTGACGTCCGCGATCCGCCGCCCCTCTCCAACCGACTTGCTTCCGGCCGTGGCCGTCGCCACTTCCTGCTGAGATCCCTGGCCACTGACCGACTTCAGGCTTGTGAAAAATCCGCCTTTCTGCTGTGATTGCGCAGCGGCCGGGGCAGCCTGCGAGTCAGCCTGTGTGGAAGTTGCCCCCGCCGGCTGTGCCCGCATCTTCACACCCACCAGCTTGCCCGCCTTGAAAATCACATCGAAAGTCGCGTAATTCCAGATCAAGTTCCCGCTCAACAATTTTACTGTTTTGGGCTTTCCCACTACCGTCGCGACCTCGTCCGGAGTTTGTCCTGGCTTGAGTTGCGTTGTTTGTTGCTCCGGTGGAGACAAAGCCGTTGCCATCGGCACACGCCACCCTTCCGAGACCACGGCCGCCGATGTGATAACCGCCGCCGAGACCAGAGCATGGAAAAGCCAGTTCCGTTTGTCGTTCATGAGGCCCCCCTTATTGAGGTGGATTCGGCCAGTCCGAGAAGCTCGTAGACCGTGACCGCTTGGGACTTTCCCTTCACCAGCACGTCGCCGAGCGGCCGCACCTGGGCCACGTCCCGGATCTGCTGGTAAGTCGCGTCGCTGATGATGATCGATGCGTTTAAATCCTCCCGTCTGGTAGCTTTTTCCAGTCGTGAGCACAAATTGACCGCATCACCGATGACCGTGAAGTCCATCCGCTGTTCCGAACCAATATTCCCGAATAACACTTCGCCCGTGTTGATTCCAACACCGATCTTAAGTGTGGGACGCCCTTCACTTTGCAACTTCCGGTTGAGTTCTTGCATTTGCTCGATCATCTCCAGGGCAGTGCGAGCGGCCAGTTCGGCATGACGCGGCTGAGAGAGCGGCGCGCCCCAGAAGGCCATCACGCAATCCCCAACGAATTTGTCGAGCGTACCCTGGTTCTTGAAGATCACCGAAACCATCAGGTTGAGGTGCTCGTTGAGTGTCGCGACCACTGTTTCGGCAGGGTACTTCTCCGAGATGCTGGTGAAGCCCTCAATGTCGCTGAAGAGCACGGTCAGCGTCCGTTTTTCAGCGCGTAGGCTCTCCCAACTGAAATCGTCCATGATGGCTTTGACGAGTTGCGGCGAGAGGTACCGGGCGAGGGTCTTGCGGTACTTTGATTTCTCGCGGCCTTCGGTGGCATAGCGCGTCAGAGTGGACCCGATGAAGGCCACCCCGCCGGAGGCCAGCGGGGCCACAAGCGGCACCCAAAGATGACGGATGGCAAAGAATCTCGCTACCACGGCAAGGTAAATCAGGCCGCCCAGAACCGCCAGACCGGTGTAGATCAACGCCGAGTCCAGAGCATAGACCACCCCCGACGTCAGAAGTGCCAGACCCACGATGGCGACGGTGCCGATCCGGGGATCCGCCACACGCAGAAAGTCGCCATTCAGGAGGTTGTCGATCACGGTGGCATGGATCTCTACGCCGGGGAAGTTGGCCGAGAACGCATTGGGGTGAAGGTCGGAGATGCCTGCCGCGGTGGGACCGATCAGGATGATCTTATTTCGAAAGGCCTCGGGCGGAATGTCAGGCTTCTGCCCGCGCTCCCATTCGAGGGCGGAATTGAATGCCTGCCATACCGAATAGTGTTTATAGGTGTAGGCCGGACCGTACCAATGGATCAGCTCGCGTCCCTCTCGATCAAGCGGAACCGGGCGTCCATCAAATTCCATAACGGGTCCAGGTTCGATCTTGGTCTGCAGCTTCCGGCCCGCGGCTAGACTGGCGACCGCTAGCGGAAAGGAAGTGTAGAAGCCGTCCCTGAAACGGAAGATAGGAGTCACGGAGCGAAGGATCCCGTCCGCATCGCGTTGGATTGTTGTGCACCCAATCTGAGCCGACTCGAGGAACCGATCTTCGGGGAGGTCAATACCGGAATAAGACTTGAGAGCCAAGAGACTGCGTTGCTCGAGCCGCATGGCGAACCTGGTCTGGCGCCCGGCCAGCTTCTTCTCCAGCGCCACATCGTCTTCACGGAATGTGCCTTGATTGAGATCAAAAGCTAAAACCACGTCCGGCCGCTCGGCCAGAGCTTGCGCCAGCTTCGCGTCGTCACCGGCATGAGGATCGGCGCCCTCGAAGGTCAGATCAACGCCGATCGCCCGCGCTCCCCACTGGTTCAGATAGTGCACCAGGCCAGCGTACAGCAATCGGCGCCAAGGCCATCGTCCGAAATTATCGAGCATGTCCCGCGAGCTGAAACTGGCGTCATCGAGAGCTACGATGACAATATCGCGGCTGGCGCGGCCCGGCTCGGTAAAGGTCCGAAAACGCCAGTCGAGCGACTTGCGTTCCTGACCGTCGAGCCACCCCTGGCGCTGAGCCCCCAGAACCAGCAGGGCGGCCGCCAAGCCCAAGCTTGTGGCTGCAACAGTCTTTGACTTCCTCCATGCCCGAATGACGTCCATGACCTACGCGAGTTTCTCCAAGTGTAGCGCCATCGCCACATTTCCGTGAGACATTGTGTCGTTCAGATCGGTCGATCTCCTCATGCCCGAAAATTCCCCTCGTCGCCCCGCGGAGACCTCTGTGTCCACTCCCAACACCTTTCTCTGCGAAGTCGGCAAATCCGAGCTGGTCGGGCAGGAGCGAGGCGGCAGTCATGCGCGGGTGAACCAGGCTCCATACCGGTGGCGAGAAAGAACACGGCCCTACCCGCCTCAAAGTTGTACCCTGAATACTCCTGGGAATCGCCCTGCCCTGATTCCCAGATTAGCAATCTTCGAGCTAAATGTCCACGCAAGAAGTGACGGCGGGTGCAGGAGCGATTCAAAAAAAACTACCCCGGATCCTCCAAAAAAGCGCTGAAGCACCTTCCCCCTGGGGTCCGGGTGCGCTTGCTGTTTCAAGACGAAGCGCGTTTCGGCTGCATCAGCGATCAGCGTCGCTGCTGGGCCCCTTGGCCCTTGCGCCCCGTCGTCGGGCACCAAGTCATCCGCGAGTTCGTCTACGGCTTAGCTGCCGTCAGCCCCTTCGATGGCGAACTCTGCTCGTTGGTCTTGCCCTGGGTCGATGCCGAAACCATGTCCCTGTTCTTGGCGCATACCGCCGCCCGTTTTCCCCATGGCCATTGCCTGATGCTCTTGGATGGTGAGTTGTGGCAAAGCGCGGCAAATCGAGCCTATTTGTCGGAGGCGAGAAGGTGATTCTGTTTCCCGCTCTTTGCCGCAAACCGCTAAATCTGCTTGAAGAACGCCTGCTCCGGCAAGATTTGGCAAATTCGAAATCGCGGTTTGCAACCATGGGGTCGGGAGTTCGAACCTCCCCAGGTCCACCAATCTTTTCACTGATGTTTTCGTCACCAGTCGCGGGCAAGCGAAAGTACTCGACTTCGGGCTGGCGAAGTTAGTACTTATTGACGAAACTCCGCGTCATATCGCAGAGTGCCGGGAAGGGCGGGGCTTTAGCCCCGCCGTGAGAAATGGCTTATTATTGGGGGGTTTTAGCCCCTGCGGCATAGTGACTTCAGGGCTTAAAGGCCCAACCCCTTGCGCTCCAGGAGGCGGCGGGGCCGAAGCCCCACCCTTCCAAAGTGCCACGCTCTGACGGGGCGATCTCAAGACAGATTACCCTAACACCAGCAGCACCTGGCGGGATCACGTGATCGCGTGGTCGAAGGACCTAGGCCGGTCGATCGACTACCTGGAAACCCGCCCCGAAATCGACCGAAGTAAGCTCGCTTATGTAGGCGGCGGTTGGGGAGGAGCCATGGGCATTCACCTCCAGCCGCTCACTTCGACTCCGTTCGCGATTGCTGATAGACACGCACGTAATCCACGACCATGTCCTGAGGAAGTTTGGAATCATCCGGCGGCGGCTCGTCCGGGCCACCCGAGGCAATATTCATGATGAGATACATAGGCCCATCAAAAGACCAGCCCACCTTGGGCTTCGTAAAGGTGAGGATCTTTTTCTGATCGAGGAAGAAGTCCATATGATCGGGATACCACTCGAGCGCGTAGAGATGAAACTTGTTGTACATGTCATCGACCGGGACCTCGACCGAGGGCGTGCGGCCCTTGGTTCCCCAGATATGAACGGCGGTGTGGTTCGGCCGGCTGCCCCAACTCTCCATGAGGTCAATTTCACCATGATCTGACTCGCCGAAATCCGGCCCGTGGCGCGGTCCCTCCACCTCTCGACCGTTCGGCAACCTGCGCGGTGAAGGTCCGGGAATGACCGGCAACCGGATGGGACTCAGAAACCAGAGGGCCGGCCAGGTGCCCTTGCCTTGGGGCATCTTGGCCATTATCTCAAAGCGGCCGTACCTCCAGGACGCGGTGTTACGCGTGTTGACGCTGGCCGAAGTATAGCGATGCCACTCGTCATTCAACGACGTTGGCAGGAAGCCGGCGGGGGTTTCCTTGCGCAGTTCGATAATGAGATGCTCACCGTCGACGCGCGCATTCTCCAGCCGGTTCACGGTGTAGTACTGCAATTCAAAGTGACGAATGTAGCCTTCCTCGTAGCCCCACTTATTGGGGTCTGGGTGGCCGGTGTAGTTGAACTCATCCGACCAGACGAGCTTCCAACCCGGAAGTTCGCGTGCCTGTGCATAAGTCGGGCTCGATATCAGAAGTACCGATAGCAGCAAGAATGTTATTTTGCCCACATCAGTTTCCTTTGCTGGGACGCAGGAATGATCGTTGCAGCGACGGATTGCAACGGAGGAGAAGAGGCGGCGATCTTCCGCCACCGCCCGGCACTGCCGTTGATCGCAGCGCTCAGGGGCGGGCTAATACGAATTGTGGGGCGGCCGGACCCCAAAAAGCTCACTGCCCACGGGAAAGGGCGGCGCCTGGTCGGCCGTAGGCATCTGCTGCTTGATGCGCAATACCTCCTTCAAATCGGCAATGGACTTTTCCTTCTCGCCGCAGGCACGATACGTGGCGCTGCGGGTCTGGTGAGCCTCCACCATGTCGGGCCAGATTTTGAGCGCGGCATTGAGATGCTGCAAGGCAGAGGGATAGTCCTTCTCGAGATAGGCGATTTTTCCCGCCAAGGATTGCGCATAGGGGTCGTTGGGGTTGAGCGCCAAGGCATGGTCGATGGCGTTTTGTGCCTCACCAAGGTTCGAGGAATTGGCGTCGACCATGGCCGAAGCCAGGTAGAAGTTGGTGACGGCGTCATCGGCGCCGAGCGCGATTGCCAAGCGCAAAACAGGTATAGCCTCGAGAGGGCGAATGCGGGTGGAAAGGATGATTCCCTGGATGAGGTAAGGCAAACACCACTCCGGCCATTTCGATTCCAGGCGCGCTAAAAGGGCCAACGCCTGTTCGTGCTCCTGGAGCATTTCGTTGCCCATCGCGCGTGTGAGCATGAGCTGCGGGTCGTCGGGAAAAAGGTGGTCCGCGCGGGCCAGGAGATCGGTCATCTGGCGCGTCTCGCCGTGCTTCAAGAGAAACAGGGCAGCTTGGAAATAGAGGTCGGCGCGAGAGGGAGACGAGGCGAACCCACGATTGAGGGCTTCGGCGGCCTCGGGAGCTTTTCCCAATGTGTCCAGCAATTGCGCGCGCAGAAGAAAGTAATCGCCCTGGCGTTGGGCAGGAGGAGTTTTATCAAGCTCGGCGAGGGCGCTTTCCGCTCCCGCGACGTGGGACATGGCGATGACCAGGTCGAAACGTACCTGCGGATCTCGAGAGCCCGCCGCGAGGGCCTCACTTAGAAATTCGCGCGCGGGATGATACTGTTGCTGCTCGAGTAATGCCCTGCCACATTCCGCCGTGTGATCCGGGGCTGAAGTCTTAATCGCTTGGAAAATCTGCAAGGCATGTGGGGCGTCGCCGCGGGAAAGCAACTCTTTACCTAGCCGGAGCTGCAACTGCACGTCCTGAGAGTCCGCAGCGCCGATCTCCCGCAGTTCCGCCAAGTCGCGGGTGGCATCGAGGGAGGCAATCGCGCCGGTGGATTCCCGCTTTCGTGGGAATGACTGTGACGGCGGGGATGGCGCGGACGACGGAGACAGCGGGGATAGCGCCAGCTCCTGCTTCTTGAGCTGCGCCAGAACCAGGGCGGCGGCGTCCTGGTGTCCGGAGCGCATCAGGGCCTGGCTGTAATGGATAAGAACCACGGGATTCTGGGGCGCCAAATCGGCAGCCTTTTTGATGGTCTCGAGGGCTTCCCCGGTCCGCCCTTCGTCGAGGTAAAGCTTGGCAAGCTGGTCCCAGGCATGAAAGTCGTTAGGGCGCTGCTGCAAGGCAAGCTGGAAGGCTCGTCCGGCCGGCTCGAGATCGCGAGCCTCGAGAGCCGCGAGACCCAGATTGTACAAGACATCGAAATTGCCGGGCGCGGCTTGTTGCGCTCGCGAGAAGGCTTCCTCCGCGCTCTGGTAGCGTCCCCACTGGGCAAAGATCATGCCAATCGAGAAAGAGACTTGGGGATCACCGCCGGATTCGTTGAGCGTGTTGCGCAACTGATTCTCCGCAGCGGAAACCTCGCCGGTAAGCTTCAACGCCTGGGCACGCAACAATTGCACCGCGGGATTTGCCTGATCCTGGCTTGGTAACTGTCCCAGATAATGAAGCGCCGTGCGGCCTTGCTTCCTTGTGACGGAAATTTTCGCCAACTGAGAATTGGCATTCCGGTCACGGGGATTGACTTGAACAGCCTTGCGGTAAGCCTCGTCCGCAAGTTCTAGGTTATCTTGTGCGAGGTAGTGATTACCGAGATTATTGAAAAACGTTGAGGTGGCAGGAGAAAGCCGAAGGGCGCGTTGAAAGAAGCTCTCCGCGTCAGCATACCGTTTTTGGGCGTCCAGAATTACGCCCATCAACCCGAAAGCTTCGGCGTCGCGCGGGTGGTCGTCAAGGGCGGCCTTTAGAGTGGCTTCCGCCCGCGCGTATTGATGCTGATTCAGGTCCGCAATTACCTGGTCGTAAACGCTGCTCGGAACTTGGGCGGAACCTGAGGAAATTAAACAGAGAAAGCCGACAGCAAGAGCGACAGGAAAACAGCTGCGGCGCAACCTCAACCTGGAAACGAGAGCTGAGGCCGAGCACGGAGAGGCAAAGCCTTTGCGCGAGACAGGGCGGCGGAGCGGTAGGGGGAACAAATCTATCATAAAGGCTGAGGTGATCGATCTGAAATGTTGAAATGAAAGTCGGAGCCTTTCCGCAAACCAAAGCGGCAGAGACGCTTCCTGGAACCGTCGTCCACCCTGGGACGCGGACCACATGCGTTGCGAACCGGTCGCGAGCCGGGAGGTGGGGTGGCGCGTAAATCCCGACAAATGGCCTCGAGAAGTATGCGCCACCCGATCTATGCCACGCCCATTCTACCAATACAACTTCAGGCCGAGCTGAACCTCACGCGGCGAGTTGCACTGGTAGCTGATTACTCCGAACTGTCCGTTATCGATGTTCGTATTCGGTCCGCAAAATTGCGGATGGTTGAGGGCGTTGAACGACTCCACGCGAATTTCCAAATGCGACCCTTCCCCGAGCGGGCTCACGGGGATTTCTTTAAAGAGCCCGAGAGCCGCAGTTGAAGTCCCTGGGACACGCACATTGGCAAGGGTGCGCGGCGCCGTGCCAATCGTGAAGGGAGCAGGATCGACGACCACGTCCGTCGAGGCCTGGCCTGGTCCTTGATTGGAGAAATAGCCACAACCCGGAGTCGAGCAGAACCACTTGGCGCGAGGGTTAACCTGAAGTTGTCCAATCAGGTCGGCCCGCTGCCCGTAACCGCCGGGAAGCGCCACGGTGCCATTGGTGCTCACCGAGAGCGGCTGGCCATCATCGAAGCGCCACATGCCGGAGGTTTGCCAGCCTCCCAGGAAGCCCTCCGCCCATCGGTTCCAATGCTGCGCAAAGTGTCTTCCCCTGCCGAAGGGAAGCTGGTAAACGTAGGCCACATTGAAAACTTGCGGGATGTTGTATTCCGATAAAGAGCGTTCGAGTTCCAGGTCGTTGGGGTCCACCAACTCGCCAAAGCCCCCCAGCCATGTTGAGTTGGTGCCGACGGAGGCGTCATCGAGGGATTTCGACCAGGTGTAGTTGATTAGAAATTCCAGACCCTGCGACATGCGCTTGTTCACTTGTAACTGCAGGGCGTCGTAAACGGAATTGGCCTCGGGCGCGTGTCCGGGCCACAGGCCGGTATATTGAGGGTACTGGTAGAGGAGTTGGGAGGCTAGAACCTGGGGACTGGAGAGAGGAGCGATGGGACTGGTAATAATCCCATAGAAGGGATTATTCACGTAGGATTCCAGGTATGTGAGCTCGTCCGAACTCGCGCTCTCGACCCACTTCCCTAAGTAATTTAGAGCATTCGAGCCGTAATAGTAGAGATGCGTTCCCTTGGTTCCGATGTAGTTGGCGGAAACGACCGTATTGCCCGGCAATTCGTACTGAAAACCCGCGTTCCAAGCCTGAATGTAAGGGAGGTTATTCATCTTGCGCAGCAATGGGTCAATGTAGTTGCCAATGTTGAAAAGGGAGTCGCCGCCTTTGGGAACAGGCGTCGCGAGCGGCCAAATGAATCCATCCGGGAACGGATTGCTGAGCCGCCCCCATGGGGTCGCGCCATCGTAGTTATAGGTGGTTTGCCAATTGGTGCTGGTATCAAAACCGTCAAAGCCCGAGGTGCATCCGGAGGCGCCGCAGACTCCCCACTCGCTGGGTGAGAAATAAACGCCGTAGCCGCCGCGGAAAACCAGCTTGGAGGCGATTCGGTAGGCGAGGCCGAGGCGAGGCGCGAAGCCCTCCCAGTTAATATTCGTGCCGCGCCGATCTCCCGGAGTGGCGTACACCAGCAGGCCCTCGAGCGGGGGCAGACCCGGCACATTCCCCAGGGGCGAGGGCGCAGTCGGGTCGAACCAGTCCAGACGGTCGTGGCGCTCGGTGCGAGGCACGGTGACTTCGTAGCGCATTCCCATATTGAGCGTAAGCTTGCTGTTCACACGAAAGTTGTCCTGGAAGAATCCCGAGTACTCGGAGTTCAGGGTGGCGATGTACGCCGGGATCTCGTATCCTCCCGATCCGTTCGTGCTGACCCCCGTCAGGATGCTGGCCATGGCGTCGCCGCCGCCATAATAGGGACCTTGCGAAGTGCCGAACTGATTGAAACTGAACATTCCTTCGGGCGTGCCCGGCTGGCCTTCGTTGACCCGGTGCACGACCGCGTTCATGCCGAACTTCAATTCCTGCCGGCCCCGCATGTGGTCGAGGACGACGGCGAAGTCGTAGGTTTCTTGAACGTAGCGGATGATGGACCAGGGCTGTTGTCCGAGCCCGCTGCCATAATACCCTCCACCGATGGAAATATAGGGCGCCGAATCGACACCCGAGTCCGACATATAGCTGGGAAGTCCGAGGGCGCTGACCGGATTGATACTGGGGTAATAACCAGCGGCGACGCCGGGATTTTGATGCAGTTCGCGGGTGAACCCGGCGGAGGCGGTCAGCACGGTCGACGGTCCGATGGTCAAGATGTTATTCAGTGCCACCGCGTGGGTGACGAAGTTTGAGGGACCGTTCGAGCAGGGATCCATGAAGTTGGGGAAGCAGGAAGCGCCGGCATTGGGATTTCGTCCGTAAGTAAATCTGCCGCTCAAGGTATCGCGGCCGCCGAAACGCCGGTCAATCCTGGCGTCGATCTGGTCGTGGTCGAAGGGGTTGACTCCCGCGCCGGCCCAGTTGTTGTAAGGATTGTAGGCGGAGGTACCGATGGCCACATTAGGGGCAGGAAAATAGGACATCATCTTCTGCGCCACGGGGTCGATCAGGTTACCCGGCGTGGCGGCAAGCTGGTAGGGAGTACCGACCAAGTTGGGGTTGCCGGGGCTGGTGTAAGTGGTGAGATTGTTGTACGGAATGAACGCGCTCCGGACTGCTCCGCCGACATTGGCATTGTAGACGCCGGAGTAAGGGTCCCAGAGCTGGCCGGCGCCGTTGGGAGCGCTGCACATGCCGGTGGAGTTGAAAGTGCCTCCCGCCCAGCCGCAGAGCTCGCCAAAGTCAGCCTTCAACTCCTTGGCGTCAGGAACCCCCGCGTTGAAAACGCTGAGGGTGCGCTGGCGCGAGCCTTCGTAATCCGCGAAGAAAAACATCTTGTCTTTTTGAATCGGACCGCCCGCCGTCGCGCCAAAGTCGTTGTACCGGAGGGGAGGCAAGGGTACCGCGTCGGCGTTGTTGAACCAGTTATTCGAGTCCAGCGCCTGGTTGCGGAAAAACTCGTAAGCGCTGCCGTGAAACTGGTTGGTGCCAGATCGGGTAACAATATTGACCACGGTATTGGCGCTCGAGCCAAACTGCGCGCTGTAAGAATTCTGCTGCACATTGAATTCCTGGACGTCATCCACGGAAGGAGTGTAAAGAACCGTCTGGATTCCACCATTTTGCTCCGTGCCCGTGGCGCTTACCCCGTCAACCAGAACGTTGGCGGTGGCATTGCGTCCTCCGTTGGAAGTGAAATTGTTGGAGGTGAATTCGCCGGTGATCGAGCCGAAGGTATTGCCGGGAGCGGGATTCACTCCCGGAGAGAGAAAGGTGAGATCCATCACGCCGCGACCCACTAAGGGCATCATGTTAATAAAGTTGCGGTCGACTTCCTGGCCGGTGGTCGCGTCCTGGGTGTGAAGCAGGGGCGCTTGCCCGGTGACATTCACGCTCTGGCTAGTGCTGCCGACTTCCAGGGAGACGTTGATTTCAGCATTCTCATTGACGGCCAGGACAATGCCGTTTTGGGTAGAAGCTTTGAAGCCGCTCACTTTCACCGTCAAACTATAATTAGCCGGGGGCAGCGGCCTGAGCAGATAAACCCCTGTGCCATTGGTGGTGGTGTCGTAGTGAAAGCCTTTTTGCAAGTCAGTGAGCGTGACATTCGCGCCCGGAATCACCGCCCCGCTGGAGTCTCTCACCACCCCGGTCAGCGAGCCGCTGTATAACTGCGCCCGGGCAATTCCTGCACTCAACAGAAGAATGAGCGGCAAGAGGAGTCCGGCCTCACACGTCAGCTTATGACAATGATTCATCCCACTCGTTGCAGAAATGATCGGTCGGTTAAACATAAGATTTGCCTCCTTCTCTCTATCTGACTCAAGGGGACGTGTTACAAGCAGACCAGATCCGACGCGTAATGAAGACCAAAGAGAGACTGCCTTCCACAGGCAAGGTCTGTCGTTTAAGTGAGCCTAAGGGAAAAGAACATGCTGCATTTTTCCTCTCTTCCGGCTTTCTTTTCCCTTCTTTTTCCTTCAAACTATCGACATTCTATCGTTGTCATTCTCATGCGTCAACCTAAGATAATCGCGCTTAAGATAATCGCCAATAATCGTCGGCAGTTTCGTCTAATCTCATATGCACATGGCCGAACTTCGGGAAGGGGAGGTTTCAAATGGTGTCCTTAAGCCGTGGATGGCTCCGCAGAAGTTTTTGGAAGCTGCTTGCAATCATTGCTCTCCGGCTTTTTGTGGCTCCTGTGCGCGCACAGGAGCCCGTTCGGGTGGAGGTGAATCCTTCCACTGCTCAGGGCCTGAGCCGCTTGAGCATAGGTGTCACCCACACAAGTCCGAAATGGGAAGATGGCAATCCCCTGGCCGTAGCAAGGGCCAAGGCGCTGCTGGCCAGCGGATTAAAATTCCAGAATCAACACCTGATGGACTGGGGTACCGAAAACCCTGAGCCCAAGCCGGGCGTTTATAACTGGACGAGCCTTGACAAACGCATCGCCCTCATGCGCTCGATGGGAGCCACCTTGGTAATTACGCTCTGCACTGCCCCTGGCTGGATGAAGACCAGTGGCGAGGACTTCCCGCGCCAGACCGGGCCTGATAGTTGGGCGGACGACCGCGTAGCAGACAATCATGTGAATGATTTCGCGGAGCTTTGCAGAAAAGTCGTGCTCCGCTACCCGGACGTGAAGTATTTTCAGATCTGGAATGAGTATAAAGGTTACTGGGATAAGGCTGCCGACAACTGGGACTATGCGCGCTACACTAGCTTCTATAACGCTGTATACGATGCGGTAAAGTCTGTGCGCCCTGAGGTACAACTGGGCGGGCCTTATTATCCCTTTGACGGACCGAAACCCAAAGATTGGCCGGTAATTGATTACTGGGTACAGCACAAGCACGGCGCTGACTTTGCCTGCTTCGACGGTTGGATCGCCGGCTATCCCCCCACACGCGACCGGAAGGAAGAAGCCAAAAAGATGACCTTGACGGATTATTTCGGGAAGATTACGGAACAGTTCCGCAATCGAACCAATCTCCCTGTCTGGATTTCAGAGTTCTACGGGGGGTGGAGCAGCAACCCACAGTTCACGGCAGCCTGCCACGCGTCTTGCTACCTGCACGCGTTATTGAGCGGAGTCTCTGTCGCGCTCTTATGGGATGCGGAACTACGGGGTTGGAATTACTTGTTCACTAGCACCAAAACCGCGGCGGGCGGCCAGCCGAGCCCGCACTATCAGGTGCTGAAGATATTTAACGACGACTTCGGTCCTGGGACCCAACTCTACAAGGCGACCTCATCATCGCCGGACCTCGAGGTCCTGGCTTCTGCCACCAAAACACTACTCATTAATAAACGAGATGCGCAGGTAGAAATCGAGATGGGGGGGAGCCAGCTTACGATGGCTCCCTACGAGGTTCGACTGCTAGAGGCAACAAGAAAGTAGCGGCGGCGATCGAGTCAGGACGAGGTTTAGGCCAGTCCGAAGGTCAGTCTCAATGGTCTCCAACGCGCGCTGTTGGACACTTCACACAGCGGGTAGCGCAGACCTGCGTCTTTTGCAGGTCTGCGGCTCTTCACTTTCAGCCTGCGACACGGCGAACGGAAAGCTCGAAGCGGGTAGCGAGTAGCGCAGACCTGCGTCTTTTGCAGGTCGGCGGCTCTTCACGTGTTCCCACCAGAAAGGCCGCAGACCTCGAAAAGCGCGAGGTTTGCGCTACCTACTTTCAGCTTGCGATACGGCGAACGGAAAGCTCGAAGGCGAAGAGGGGATCGATGGACTCGCGGAAGCCTTCTTGCTCGCCGGCGCCACAAGTGTGGTCGGAGCCCTGTGGGAAGTTGACGATTCCGCGACGAGATCTTTGATGAAGAATTTCTACTTGCACCTGGCGAAGGGACAAGACAAAGCCTCCGCGCTCCAACAAGCGAAACTCGATTATCTCCAAACGTCGGCCAATAGCTCACCGGCTCTTTGGGCGCCGTTCACCTTCGCAGTTCAGCCCTCACCGCGCAGGCCCTTTTGAGCTTGCGTGCACCAGGGATTCATCCTATCATCAACTGATGCCGAAGGCAGATGGGTCGAAAAACGCGGTTAGCGTTGGCGCAAATTCGTCGGCGCAGCCGGCCGGCCTCGCTCTGCCCGCCGAGACGATCACTACTGCGATTCACATTCCGAGACCCACATGGACACTTCTGCGGGCAGTTGCTTTTCGTCGGGCACAGGACGGGGGCGGGAGGGCATCCGTCAGCAAGCTGATTGCGGAACTCGTCGAACGCCACCGTAAAGAGTTAGAGCGCGAGACCAAATGAGCGCACAACAGGCTCTATTGTTAGCCCCAACTTCGAATGGAAACGGCGGTTTTAGGGACTCTGCGTTTGTCAAAAATAAGGAACTTGCGATTCACCGGTGGGTTCCATGGATCGCCGGTTTCTCCGCACAATTTGTGGACGACTGCTTGTCTAAATACTTACCACAGAATGGTAAAACCAATTGCTGGGTTCTGGATCCTTTTTCAGGCGTTGGAACAACGCTCGTTCAGGCGTTTATCAGAGGCTTCAACGTTGTCGGGTTCGAAATCAATCCTTATGCAGCTTTGGCCTCCAAAGTGAAATTAGGGGCAGCAGGAATAAACTCGGCGGCCCTTCGCTCTCAAATAGTCGGCTTTGAAAAGTTCATGAGGCAGCGTTGCGACGCCGGCAATGGCTATCCCCATTCCCAACCGCCGACTGGCTTTTCGGGACGAACGGAACTTTTCAGTCCTAAGATTGAGCGACAAGTTCTGTCCGCGCTGGACTATACGACACTAGGATGCCCGACCCAGTCGCTGTCATCCTGAGGCGCAGCCGAAGGACCTTGCTCTGAGACCTCAGACGCAGCCGAACTGGCCGCCATGTTTGGCCCCGTCCCGCGCCCCCCTTCATGCTAAACGGCACTCTTCTTCCTCAACCCAGAACCAATGGAAAGGTGCCAGAACACGGGAACAAGGGTAACTTGCGTAAAAGGATCAAGCGGATTCCGGCGTGTTGATGCCGACGCTCAAAGCAGCCAAACGCATGAGCACCTACTACGTATACATTATGGCGAGTGCATCCCGTACTCTGTATACCGGAGTCACCAACAACTTGGAACGGAGAGTCTATGAGCACCAGCGCAAAATGATCCCTGGTTTCACGTCGCAGTATAACATTACCCGATTGGTTCACTTCGAGGTTTTCGGAGACGTTCGAGCGGCGATCACCCGGGAAAAACAAATCAAGGGGTGGCTGCGCAAGAAGAAAATCGCACTGATCGAATCAGTGAATCGAGATTGGAAGGACCTGAGCGCCGAATGGCACGGGGGTAAGAAGACATAGTGGCAGCGCCCCTAGCCGTTTAGACAGGCAAAATCGTGCTCGCGTTGGACTCGTTTGGTAACCTGGAAATGTCCAGATAACTCATTTTGTTATCAAGAATGCTGTACGTGTGCTCCTGGTCATCTGGATATAGGAGCTCCCATAGGTCTCCCGAGTGAGCAGCGTCGTGAACGCGTTTAAGCGCCTTGGCCGGGTCAGTCGTTGGCACATCCGCAAAGGACAAATTAATTCCGGAGTCGTCGAACGGATCTTCGAATACAAAATATACGCGTATCATGGTATCCCCCTTATTCGAATTTGTGTTTCAGTGCAGCCTGCCGCGCAGCAGTAATACCCGCCTCCATTCCCATTGTGGGGAGTCAAAGCCAGCGAGGAAGTTCGCGTCCCGTTGAAAGCCCTCACAGCGAGGTTCTTCGCTGCGCTCAGAATGACAGCGTCGGCGCGGGCTGGCAGTTTCGACCCACCATCAGCGTTCTACTTCCGCTCCCCGGCCATGAGTATGCAACGTTATGAGTGCCGGGTCAAAAGACGCGCAATCTGAGTCGCGGCGACCCAAACTACGAAGCCTGCTAAGGCCCTTCGCATCGTGTCGTGTGCAAGCGGCTGTCGAACGGCGGTACGCTTCCCGTTGATGGCGAGACTTACCAGCCAGATTCCAATCCATTTGAAGTCCGTTACCGTCGCGTGCTCGAACTGAGCGTGACAGTTAGGACAGAGGACAAGTAGATTGCTTGGATGGTGCCCGATTTCCGGGTCTAAATGGTGAACTTGAAAGTACGGTTCGCCGTTACGTTTCTTGAATGTGAAAGAGCAAAGTTGGCACTTCCCAGCGTGTAACTCTCGCAGCTAGATGCGAATTCCCGAGGGTACTCCCTCGTGTCGCTCACTCAGACTTGGAGGTACCCTCGGGCGCGGCTTTCGCGCTGCCCCCTGGGCCATTCGGAGCAGTTCTTCTTGGGCCAACTCTCGCGAGCGCCTTCTCGTGGCCCGCGAAAGCGCACCGAACTCCTGTTCGGCTTCCGAATCGGTGAGAGCCACTTCGAGCGCATGACGAGCCCGTTGCTCTTCGCGCTGACGCACGTATCGATCTAGCGCAATCCTGTACAACTGCTTGCTTGGATCTTCGATGCTGATCGAGATTGAGTCGCCCTCGACCACTCCCCTTTTCGAAAACCAACTGCCAAGACCGAATATCCGACTTTCCTTAACGACAGGGTCGTAAGGATGAAAGGTCCGTCCGGTCGCGTTCCCCTCGTCGTCAAACTCGACTTGGATCTGCGTTTTTTCGCTGGGAAACCAATCTTTGAATCTCTGCGGAATTGCGAGGAGGCCCTTTTCTAATCGGCTTGCGGACGCACGTATTGTGAAGCACTGCTTTTCGGTACTCACAGCCGTATCGTTCCTCGAGGACGCATGTGTCTAATTATAATGTTCTTTTGCGGGGTCGTGATTTCCGAAGCCGTCCAGTACTTTGTTCCAAAGCGGGTTAAACATCTCAATCAACATCGACTCACCAAGGGGTATCCAAATGTCTTCGACGGCTATATACCGGCACCGGAAGTGCTCAAGCCTCAGAGTGGAGTTGGCTTCGCGAATTGAATCGGCATGCTCGCACAATCGGCTGTGGAGAACCAAACCCGGGCTTGCACCGAGGCCGAATCCGCCCTTCCTGGCGCCGGCGGGCACGGCCTTCCCGATGTAAATCGGTATCTGCGCCGAGCCGAATTTCGGAGCGGACCGATTTTTCTCGACGAGTCGTGCATAGGCTTTGAAGGGACCGTTGTAGTAAATAGCGTAGATGCCGGCCGCGATGAATTTGTCTGGCGGAGGGAGCGGCCCAATACTACGCTCTAATAACGCGTCGGCAACACTCTTGCCGAGGTTTTCTTTCGCTAACGGATTGTACGGCGGCTCAATTCGAATCCCGGGCCCGGGCATGTGACCTCCGAATCATCTGTACTAACTGAAATTAGAGTGCTGAATTGTACACCTCCTGGGCCTGGGATGCTCCAACTACTTTGTGGCAGCCGGTTTTCAAATCCCGGAAGTGCGGACAAGTCGTTCGCGATCCCGATATAATCCACACAAACAATAAGCCAACTGACATCCGCATCGGGTGACGGTAACGGCACTGAATCATTTTTTCGGACTTTCGATCGGGTAGCCCTGCCAGATATATTCCAGAGCTTCGCGGAGGGTCTGTTGTTTCACGGTGCGGTCAGTGTGACCGGCGTTGCGGCCAAAAACGAATTGGTAGTGGTAGCCTTTGGCGGCGAGCACTTTAGCCATGTTTTCATTGGCGACGACCCAGTCATGCTTACCGTCACGCATGACATTCGGGTTGAGCAGGTCTCTGTCGCCCACTTCCATCCAGATTCGAATCGGCTTGCGAAACAGAACGCTTGCTT
>Ga0187784_10000738_pt1 | contig 24821 bp, 22 predicted proteins | sample 1015_SJ02_MP15_2_FD_132964 | JGI IMG/M metagenome (GOLD analysis project Ga0187784, IMG submission 132964) | Tropical peat soil microbial communities from peatlands in Department of Meta, Colombia - 1015_SJ02_MP15_20_MG | ecosystem: Environmental > Terrestrial > Soil > Wetlands > Peat | place... | reverse complement strand
CGAACTTGCGGTGAGCGACACCGGAACCGGAATGGACGGGGAAACTCAAGCGCGAGTTTTCGAACCTTTCTTTACAACCAAGGCAGCCGGAAAAGGAACGGGTTTGGGCCTGGCTACTGTGCACCGCATCGTGAAGCAACAAGGGGGAACAGTAGGGATTGAGAGCGAACCAGGAAAGGGCACACGCGTGATCATCCGTTTGCCGGCTACGGACTCGAATGAGCAATTACAGAATCCGAACGGGAGGACACCTCTATGAGCACCGCTGTGGCCACTGCAGCCGGGCTGCCGGAACTGGAAAGCAGCACTTTTCTAAACCTGTTGATTGTGGATGACGAACGCTCGGTGCGGGAAGCCTGCCGCGAAGTAGCGCGCTCTTTAGGCTTTAACGGAATGGCGGCCGAGTCGGTCGATCACGCTCACCGGTTGGTGGATTCGCACGCCATTGACGTCGTGCTTCTGGACCTGAAAATGCCGGAGAACGGCGGCCTCGAGGCTTTGCGGCGGATCAAACAGCGCCGTCCTGATGCGGAAGTCATCGTGGTGACCGGGAGCGCCAGCGTGCAATCGGCAGTACAGGCTATGAAGAACGGGGCCTACGACTATGTGACCAAACCTTTCACCATGGATGAGATGCGTATTCTACTGGATCGCGTGGCCGCTCACTTGAAACTCAAGACTGAGAATCGCGTCCTGCGTGAGCGCATCAAGGCCAGGCAAGCCTTCGGCGGAATTGTGGGCAGTGCGCCTGAGATGGAGAAGCTATACCGCATGATTGCGAAAGCTTCGCAGAGCAATCATCCGGTATTGATTCTTGGAGAAAGCGGCGTGGGCAAAGAATTGGGAATGATCTTGCTTGTCCCGTTTCCCGGAGTTTGGACGTGGCCCTCAGTGCTTGTAATTGAGCTCGGCAGGTCGGTGAGCTGGTGACAAGCTGTTGGCCGCCCGTCTGTTGGGAATCGGTAAGACAACGCTATACCGCAAACTCAAGGAGTATGAGATTCAAGCCGTCTGAATTTGGCATTGAAATTCCCATTGCGGGAGGAATGGGATTGTGGCGGCTTTGTTAAAAGCAATACTTTCAATGGCCCAAGGTTGGAGGCCCGCGTGCATTCGACGTGATCATGATTCTACTGCTCTCCTCCTTCACCAAAGCCCAAGACTGTGCGCGAGCCCTTGAAGAAGCCAGCCACGAGCCGGTCGAGCTGTGCTCCGGCCTGCAAGCCGCCGTCGAAAAACTACAGACACAAGACTTTTCCGCTGTAATTCTCGATCAACTTTTACTGGATTCTGATCTGGATGAGGAAGAAGTTATTTTCAAGCATCTTGGCTCAGCAGTTCCAGTGTGTGTGAATTTCGCTATCGCCGGCATTGGCCGGGTAGTGCGGCAATGCCGTTGTGCCGTACGCCGATGCGAACGCGAACGTAAAACTGCCAGGGAGGACGCGGTGCGAGCATTGCGGCAGGAATTGAATGACACTCTCACCGCACTCCTGCTTTCCTGCCAGATGGCATTGAAAATCCCGGAGATTCCCCAGCAGGCGCAAAGCAAGATGCAAGATGTGGAGGTGCTGGCGACGGAACTTAGGGCAAATTGCCAGCTTCGTAACTCACAAGGCCACAAGAACTGTTCCAGAGCCGCAGAGCTTGCTTGATCAGAACTCGTGGATACAGCACGTCCGCGGACACATTTGTGTCCAGCGCTAATAGCCCTTTTTCTTGTCGACAAGCCCGAGCAGCGGACGGCCTGCGAGGTAACGGCGCAGATTCTCCGAGAATAGTTGATAGTGGCGCTCCCAGAGCCGCTCAGTAAGTCCTGCGGTGTGTGGAGTGATCAGCAAGTTCTCCAAATCCCACAACTGTGATTCAGGGGGCAGCGGCTCCTGTTCGAACACGTCGAGAGCAGCACCGCCGATCCGGTGACTGCGGAGAGCCCCTGAGAGTGCAGCTTCATCGATCAAAGGGCCCCGGCCGACATTGATTAAGCAGGCGTCAGTTTTCATTTTGGAGAGCCGTTCTGCGTTGATGAGTTTCTGTGTAGATGCGGTGATGGGCACGGCAAGAACAACATAATCGGATTGCTGCAGTAGAGTTTGCAACTGATGCGACGCATAAGCGTGTTCGACACCATTAGGTGTTTCCTTATTCACATGCTCGCGTACAGCGATCACGCGCATTTCCAGTGCGGAGGCGCGCTTAGCCACTTCGCGGCCGATGCTGCCTAGTCCCACCAGTCCGAGGGTTGCGCCCGCAACTTCGCGCGGGCGTGGCCGGCTGCTCCACATTCGTTCTTGTCCCCAGATGTGCTTCTGTTGCAGCCGAACAGCATCAGGAATTTTCTTGGCCAGGGCGAAAATCAGTGCGATTACATGTTCGGCCACTACCGGGCCATGGACTTCGCGTGCGTTAGTCAAAATGACATCGCTGTTGATCAGCTCGGGAAACATGAGTTGATGAACGGCAGCAGCGGGGGAGTGAATCCAACGGAGTTTCTTAGCAGCGTTGAACTGTTCCCGCCGAATCGACCAGGCAATGATGACTTCGGCATCGTGAAGATCTTCTTCGATGTGATCGTAATTTGATCGGTGGATGATCTTCAGAGCCGGGAAGTCCCGCTGCAGCCGTTCGACAAACCATGGCGGCGCATTCCAGAGATCGAAGCGATGGTGCAAGACGATAAGAAGGTTCATCTCGAGTAATTCTAACGGCGGAATAGGGTGACTTGAGGCAAAGTGCTGCAGCAGTTCATTTGCTGGCCAGTGGAACCCGCAAATCTTGCCCCGTCATTTCTTTTGGTTCGTCAATGCCCAGCATCCCGAGAATGGTTGGCGAGATATCGCGCAGCGAGCCGTTCGGTTTCAGCGTGAACTGCTTGCTGTTCGCGGAGACCACAATGAACGGGACGGGGTTGGTGGTATGCGCGGTGTGCGGACCGCCGGTCGCAGGGTCAATCATTAATTCGGCGTTGCCATGATCAGCCGTGATCAGCATGGCTCCGCCTCGGGCGCGCACAGCAGTCTCGATACGACCCAGGCAGGCATCGACGGTTTCTACCGCTTTCACGGTGGGCTCGATTTTTCCCGAGTGGCCAACCATGTCGGCATTGGCGAAGTTCACAATGATGACATCAAAAGTGCCGTCGTTAACCGCTTTTACCACCGCATCAGCGATGCCTGCTGCGCTCATCTCCGGCTTCAGGTCGTAGGTGGCAACTTTCGGTGAGGGCACAAGAATTCGATCTTCCCCGGGAAACGGCTGTTCAACGCCGCCATTAAAAAAGTAGGTCACGTGAGCGTACTTTTCGGTTTCGGCGACACGGAGATTGCGCAGGTTCATCTGAGCCATCACGTTAGCCAGAATGTTGTCGAGCGATTCCGGTGGAATCACGACCGGCAAGCTGAAATTTTTGTCATAGCGCGTCATGCAGACATAATGCAGGTTCTTCGGCACGCGATCACGCGGGATCGCGGCATCCAAATCGTCGGAGCCGGGAAGATCGCGCCCCGCTTTTTCGTTGAGTCCGCTGTTGCGGGTCAGCGCGCGCGTGATCTGGCGGACGCGATCGGCACGAAAGTTGAAGCAGATGCAAGCATCCTCATCGCGAATCGTCGCCAGCGGCTCGCCGCGATTGTCAGTGCAGATAAATGGCACGATAAATTCGTCAGTCACGCCCTTATTGTAAGAATCCTTTACTCCCTTTACTGCGTCGACGTACTTCGCCGCCTCGCCGTTTCCATAGACCATGGCATTGAAAGCTTTGGCAATGCGCTCCCAGCGCCGGTCGCGATCCATGGCGTAGTAGCGGCCGTTCACGGTCGCGATCTTCCCGCAGTTGTATTCCCGCATCTTCTGCTGCAATTGTTCGAGATAACCCGCCCCGCTGGTGGGCAAGGTGTCGCGTCCATCCATGAAAGCGTGAACGAAAACCTGGTCTACAGCGTTTTGTTTGGCCATTTTCAGCAGTGCATATAAATGGGTTTGCTGGGAGTGGACGCCGCCATCGGACACCAGGCCAAACAGATGCAGCCGCCGGTCCTGAGTGCGCGCGTGCTTCATAGCAGCAAGCAGAACAGGGTGGCGAAAGAAATCGCCGTTCTGGATCATCAAGTCGATGCGTGTGATGTCCATGCGTACGATGCGGCCCGCGCCGATATTCAGGTGTCCCACTTCGCTGTTACCCATTTGTCCTTCGGGCAGGCCAACGTACTTGCCGCTGGTATGAATCAGCGTGTTTGGATACTCACGCAGCAGGCGATCGTAGTTGGGCTTGCGGGCCAACGCGATGGCATTGGCGTTGGTATCGGCGCGATAGCCCCAGCCATCGAGGATGACGAGAACGAGCGGTTTAGGACGCATTAGCTGTTAGCTCCTGGCTGTCAGGTTACAGAAAAAGTGCAAGACGAGGTGTGACAGACGAACACGGGCAAGAATCGTCCATCACAGAGGCGCTGAGACAGACACAAAATGGAAATTTATAGGAGGCGAACCAGACTTTCAAATTAAAGAGAATCTGCCTGCCGGACAGGAGAGTCCAATCAAACCGGAAACAATCAACTTTAACTTAAACAAGGGGAACAACCGTGCCTATCAGCGAACTTCTATTACCGGAATTTGACGCAGAAATGAAAACCACGCGAATCACGCTGGAGCGGGTTCCATTCGACAAACAGGATTTCGCGCCTCACGCCAAATCCATGCCGCTGGGAAAACTGGCGCCACACGTAGCTGAGCTTGCTGGTTTCGGCACCACGATCTTAACGACTCCGTCCTTGGATTTCAGCGCGGGTGCTGCCCGCACACGCCCTCCTTTCGAGTTGAACGGACTGCTGAAGACCTTTGATGAAAACGTTGCCAAAGCGCGCTCAGCGCTGCAGAACACCAAGGATGACGCCTGGCTGCAAGACTGGAAGCTCAGTTTCCAGGGTAAGCCGATCTTTGAAGGCCGGCGGTTTCTAGCTTACCGGCAAATGTTCCTCAATCATCTGGTGCATCATCGAGCGCAGCTTGGTGTGTACTTGCGGTTAAACAACAAGCCTTTGCCGGCAACCTATGGGCCGTCGGCCGACGACACGATGGGATTCTGAGCGGACAACTGCAGATTTCCTTCGACTTCGCTCAGGGTAGGCTCTCGTCGCTGCGCACCTCGGAATGGATCATCCGGAAATGAGCTAGTTAGGCTTATCAGGAGGATTTTGCCCGGAGGCGGGTTGCTTCAAATGCCGGTCACCTTTTACCGAGTCCTCAACTTGCTGCATGACCTCGTCGATTTGCTTTTGCATGCGATTGTAGGAGACCTGCATCGCTTCCTGCGTGATTTCTGGCATCTCCTGCATCAGCTTCTTGCCGGTTGGAGAGGAATAGAAGACGATCATGGCATCAACGTCGGTTTGCGAGAGGTGCCGTTGATAGATTGGAATCATATCGTCCAGCAACTCATCCACCGGCACCGCTTTCAGGGACTCTTCTGAAATTTTGGTTGCGCGAGCCAGTTCCGCCCCGTTGATTTGCGGATAGCGCGCCTTGATGGTTTGCGTGGTCATGGCCTGCATCTGCCTCTGGATGGAATCCATCATCAGGTGACTTTGCTGGCGGATTTGCATCACCTCGAACAGCTTCTGGATTTGCTCCCGGGTGGCCGGATTTTCGTTGGCAGAGACGGGGACCTGGGCAAGCAACGCGGAGGCGGTAAGGAAGAGTAAGACAACTGCGTAGGGGCTACGAAGCTTCATGGTTCTCCTATCGCCGACATCCTTCAGTTCGGTCGGACTAGTATAGATGAGCGTCAACCAGGCAGGCGAGGGGTGTATCGCCCGTAACCGGCCCAGATCTCGCCCATCTTGATTCTGCTGGGCTCGGTTTGGCTTGCGGGGAGCTGGGCATGGCCTATAGCATTCCAGCAATGAGTAAGCAGCTATCAAAGCAATACTGCGGGCATCTTTCAACGAAGCAGATTGCCGATGGCATGAACGCGTCCGCTTCAAACGCCGCGCGTCTGGCTGGTGACGCAAAGATTCTTCTTGAAAAGGAACGCTATCCAAGCGCTGCATCCCTAGCCATTTTGTCTCTCGAAGAATCAGGAAAAGTGAGTATTCTGCGCGAGCTGGCAACCGCCGTAGGGGACAACGAGGTGAAGGATGCGTGGCGACGCTACCGTCGCCACACAGAGAAAAACTACTTAGCCCTGCTTCCTGATCTTGTGGCTAAGGGATCCCGAAGGCTTCACGAATTCAAGGAATGCTTCTTGGACGACAGTCTGCCCGATCGGGTCGCGTACGACACAGTCAAGCAGCTCGGCTTCTACACTGACTGCTGCGGTGATGCGCATTGGTCGCTGCCAACTGAGGTCATCGACAAAGACCTCGCACATCTTCTTGTATCGCTCGCTGCCTCGCTGTCGATAGGCAGGACCGCCACTACCCAGCAAGAGCTCGACTTGTGGGTCACCCATATGCAAAGCGGCCTGACTAAGGAAAACCTTTTCAAGTGGGCCGACGCCATGGTCTCTGCTGGCATCAAGCCTGCAGGCTATGGAAACGCAATGAGGCGCTTCGCAGAAGGACTTTGAGGGCTGCTTAGGCCTTGTAGTTGAGCGCCTTCAGACCCAGGAACCTTGCCGACTTGCCCAATTCTTCTTCGATTCGCAACAACTGATTGTACTTCGCAACGCGATCCGTCCGGGAAGCGGATCCGGTTTTAATCTGCCCGGCACCAGTGGCTACGGCCAAATCGGCAATAAATGTATCTTCAGTCTCGCCAGAGCGATGGGAGATGACCGAAGTATATCCGTTACGGCGGGCGAGATCGATGGCGTCGAGGGTTTCGCTGACGGTGCCGATCTGATTGAGTTTGATGAGAATCGAGTTGGCGATTCCCTTCTCAATGCCGCGACCGAAGATTTCGATGTTGGTGACAAAGATATCGTCGCCGACGAGCTGGATTTTGCCGCCCAGTTCTTTGGTCAGCGTCTGCCAGCCGTTCCAATCTTCTTCAGAGAGGCCGTCTTCGAGCGAAACGATAGGGTAGTCTTTCACCCACTTTGCCCAGAAGCGGACCATTTCGTCGGAGCTTTTGGCGGACTTATCCGACTTTTTGAAAACGTAATTTCCGTCCTGGTAGAACTCGCTGGCGGCGGGATCGAGCGCGATCGCCACCTGTTCACCTGGCTTGCAGCCAGCCTGCTGAATGGCTTCCAGCACAACCTCGATGGCCTCGACATTTGATTTAAGTGATGGAGCAAAGCCGCCTTCGTCGCCCACAGCCGTGTTGTAGCCGCGTTTCTTGAGCACGCCTTTGAGGGTATGAAAGACTTCGACGCCCCAGCGCAGCGCCTCAGAGAACGACTTCGCCCCCACCGGCATGACCATGAATTCCTGGAAATCGACGTTGTTGTCAGCGTGGGCGCCGCCGTTGAGGATGTTCATCATGGGAACGGGCAAGATGTTGGCTCCAGCGCCGCCAAGATAGCGGTACAGCGGCAGGCCATAGGAGGCCGCGGCGGCGCGCGCAGCCGCCATGGACACCGCCAGGATGGCATTAGCGCCAAGCTGGCTTTTGTTCTCGGTTCCATCGAGCTCGATCATTTTTTGATCCAGAGCGCGCTGGTCTGCGGCATCTATGCCGGCAAGCGCCTTGACTATCTTGCTGTTTACGTTCTCGACTGCCTTGAGAACCCCTTTGCCTAGGTAACGCTTCTTGTCGCCGTCTCGCAATTCCACGGCTTCGTGCTCGCCGGTGGAAGCGCCGCTGGGAACAATAGCGCGGCCTTTGGCCTGATTTGCGAGTATGACTTCCGCTTCCACTGTGGGATTGCCGCGGGAATCGAGCACTTCCCGGGCGTGAATGTTAGCGATATTCGTTATGGCCATGATTGCGTCCTGTCTTGCTGAAAAGCGCAATTATAGATCACGGGATGGAAAGCGTTAGTGACGACTGAACTTAACGAACGTATCAGACTTCCCGCTCTTGGATTCACCGGTGTCTCCGATGGTTCAGCACGAATTTCCGATCTTGTTCTCATTTCGCCGGTACCTTACAGTCGGCTGCAGATGCAAAACCAGACGGAAACTCTGGGGTTGGGCTCGAAGGCACCGGAGTTTTCGCTGCGAGCGGCCAACCGTGAGGGAGATTTCGCTCTCTCCGGGTTCTTGGACCAGGGGTATTTGATTTTGGAATTCTTGCGAGGGACCTGGTGACCGAACTGCCGCAAGCGCATGGCTCAGTTTGAGTCGCAAGGAATTGAAATCGAGCAGGAAGGCACGCAGGTGGCTTTTATTGCAGCGGAGAAGCGTGACGGGATCTTCAAACCAGCGAAGTATCTGGCGGAGCATCCAGTCGCGTTTCCTTTTCTACTGGATGAAGACCGATCGGTAACCAAAGCCTATGGACTCTACCACCGTTTCGGGCACGATGCTATCAACATTGCTCACCCGGCGACGCTGATCATCGACAAAGGTGGCACGGTGAGGTTCATTTATCGCGGTAAGAACCAGAATGACCGCATTCCGGTGGAGGCAGTTGTAGAAGTGGTAAAGAAACTGCAAAAAGGATAGGCCCTGTATTTTGAGTGTTCGGTTTCGAGTTTTGAATTCAGATTGAAGATTGGATCAGGAGATTTCAATGAAGAAGCTTTTGACAATGCTAAGCGCGATCCTATTGTCTGCGGTGATGGTGGGACAAAATGTCTCCCTGCCCGCAGGCACAGCTTTGAAGGTGAAGCTGGAAAACAATCTCGCAACTTACTCGAGCAAGCAAGGCGATCCATTTTCGGGCCGGGTCACCGAAGCGGTTGTGCTCGGCGGAAAGACAGTGGTTCCGATTGGCGCGACAGTGCAAGGGCGCGTAACCCAGGTCAGCGAACCGCGCCGCTATACGGGCAAGCCAACGATCGGAATATTTCCGGAAACACTGATTATGCCCAATGGCGAGCGCTTCATGCTGAATGCGACGCTGGTGGACACCAGCGTGGGACGCGGCACCGATGTCAACAGCGAAGGCCAATTCAAGGGCAGAGGACATGACGGCAAGGACTTAACCGAAATCGGCATGGGCACCGGCGGCGGCATGCTCGTTGGCGGGCTGGCGGGCGGCGGCAAAGGCTTGGTGATTGGCGGCGCAGTCGGCGCTACAGCGACGGTGGCGCACTGGCTGAGCAAGAAGAACTCCGCGGTACTCCCGGCCGGAACCGAATTGGTTATGGAGCTGAGTCGTCCGATGGAAATGAACGCGGCTGCAGGAGGACAGTAAGGAGCAGTGGTCCTGGTTCAGGGGCAGGTTGTCAGCCGCCGTTAAAAGGCAGATGCGGCCAGTTCCTGCTCGCTGAGGAGATGCAGCTCGATCCAGCCTTCAAGCGGGAGTGCGTCTACTGGCAGGCGGTTCTGCCAGACGCTGAAGCGCAGGCGAAGCTTGCTGGCAACCGGTCCTGGGCTGGTGGGAGACTTGGTTGCTGCCAATAGCCAGGACAGCGGTAATTTGAATTCAAAGTTCCGCGCGAATGCGATTTTGGCTTCCTTGCTATTGTTCTGAGAGCTGGCCAATGGCTGTTCCTCTGGGGCGCTAACCTGCCAGGACTTCATTTCCCCTCCGGCAATTCGCCCATCTAATCGCAAAGCTCGCCGCGGATGGTGACCTTGGGCTGTCCATGATTCCAGGTTCACGACCAGGTCGAAATCCATGTGGAGTGGCTTCTCCGCGAAATCCAAGCGGCCATAGACATTGTTTTCGTCAATTCCCGCGTAGACCGAGTCCAGCAGGAACTGCTTGCCGTGCATGGCTCCGGCGCGGCGATCTGCCGTATATACTGCAGCTCCCATCCATTCGAAATAACGCACCATGTCTCCGGCCACCCGGGGATGAATGTAAGAAGTTTGGGGAATAAATTCCGGCCGGGCAGCCGCCGCAGTGATGGGCTGAGCCAGATAATCGGGTGGGGTTGCGCCCAGTGCCTGGTAAACGTTTGACAGATGTGTACGGTAGAGCTCATCAAACTCGCGGTCGTTGGCCGAATGATGCTCGGGACCATACCACCAGTTCCAATCACTGCCTTCCGCAATTAACAATTCCTGAAAAGCCAGCTTGCGCTGCTCCTCACTGGCACGCGCTGCGGCTTGCGAATAAAAATTGCGAGCCTGATAGAGATAGTCCCAGGCCTTGTTGTCTTCCGGCGCTCCGATCCAGACGTTGAAGTTAGCGTTAATCCAGGAGCCTGGAACCAGCGAAGTGAGCTTGCCAAAATTTTTGTGGCGGCTAATGGCTTCGGAAACCGTGACCGCCTCGACGTCAGGCTCGCGCTGCAGTGCATCGTAGAAGCGGCGCAGGAACTCGCGTCCGGATTGCGGGTAGTATTCCCAGGCATTTTCGCCATCGAGAATAATTGGAATGACGGCGTCTTGTCCTTTGCTGATTAATGGTTGCGCGGCTTCCTTGATGTTTCGCATGAGGTGAGCGGCAGCTTCCTGGGCAGGCATGCCTGAGTACACGAATCCCACAAGATCGGAAATGGTGTGATCCCGGAAAACAAGATTCATTCTTGTCTGTCCATTTTCGAATTGATGGATGGTATACAGTTTTGCGGCGAGCTGGTCACTCAAACGTCCGGCCCCATCGCGTGCGAAATTGATTTGCAAACTTCTACCTAGCACGCCTTCGTCAGTGGCCATCCAGCGAACGCCAAGACTCTGAGCGATGGCGAGAACTTCCTCCGAAACGCTGCCCTCCGATGGCCAGACGCCAACTGGACGGACTCCGAAGATTTGCTGATGCAAATCGAGACCGCGAAGCAAGTGTTCGCGGGCATCCTCGGGATGCCGAAAGCGGTTTCGTGGATGAGGCAGGCCGGGGCTGGAAATGGCGCCCTGATTGGTGTCACAGACGAGTGGCAAAATCGGGTGATAGAAGGGCGAAGTCGAGATTTCAATTCCTCCCCGCTGCGCGGCTGCCGCATGCGCAGGAAGAACCTTGGCCAGGAGCTCGCGTTCGCGAGCAATGATGAACTTCTGGTCGTCGAGCGAATAGGCGCGCTCCTTCTTGACCAGTGCAGCGACATCCGGCTCTTGCAGAAAAAATTCGTCAAACCAGGCGATTTGCGAGAGCACCTGCAGGTCTGTAAAGTCCTGCGGCTGAAAATACCGGTCCGCGCGCTCGGGAGAATCGCCGGTGCCGCGAAAACGTTCCCACAGTTCGCGATAACGCGGATAGCGTCCGATCATGTTGACCGGATTGGCTTGAAAGAGATATTGCAAGGCAAAGAGCCGTTCCTCCGGTGTTAAGTCGCGAGCCGGCTTTGAGGCTACCTGCAAAAATGGATCGCGCGCGCTTCCCGACACGTAGTCCTGGATCTGGACAATGAGCGAGGGAACAAGGTTGAAAGTCTGATGGACTTCGGGAAACTCATCCAGGATTTTCACCATCCCGTAATAGTCTTTTAGCGCGTGCAGACGAACCCAGGGCAGGCAGTACTCATCGGTGACTAAGTCTTTGTAGAAAGGCTGATGCTGGTGCCACAAAATGATGACGCGTAGTACTGGCATGAGCAAAAAATTCAGTCTAGCACGTCAAATTTAATTCTCCTGCGATTGTGGACAAACCATTGGCCGTAGGCGTCTAAAGTTCTTTCATTTCGGTAAACTAGGACGGTAGGCCAAGAGTTCGTGATGAATACGATTGAAACTGTTAATTCTGGTACACGCCCGGACGTCAGCCTGTTCAGCCAGCAGGATTTCTATCTGTTTAACGAAGGCCGTCATTATCGGGCCTATAACAAATTAGGCGCCCACCTGACCAATGCGGGAGACGAGCAAGGCGCATGCTTTAGTGTGTGGGCACCGAATGCGCGCGAGGTCAGCGTGATTGGGAGCTTTAATCGCTGGGATCCGCGGGCGCATCCACTCTATGCCCGAGGAAGCTCGGGCATTTGGGAAAGCTTTCTTCCGGGGGTAAGGAAAGGCGACCTTTACAAATTTCACATCCGCTCCCATCATCATGGCCACGTAGCTGATAAGGCCGATCCCTTCGGCATGTGGCATGAAAAGCCGCCCCGCACCGCTTCTGTCGTGTGGGATCTGGATTATCGCTGGTCGGACGATGATTGGATGCAGAAGCGGCGTGAGCGCAACTCGCTTCATGCTCCGATAGCAATCTACGAAGTACATCTTGGTTCATGGATGCGGGTTCCGGAGGAGCACAATCGTCCGCTCACTTATCGTCAGATGGCGCCGCGGCTGGCGGATTACGTTCGCCGGATGGGTTTTACCCATGTCGAATTCTTGCCGGTCATGGAGCATCCCTTTTATGGCTCGTGGGGATATCAAACAACCGGGTACTTTGCCCCTACTGCGCGCTACGGCACGCCGCAGGATTTTATGTACCTGGTTGACCACCTGCATCAGCACGGGATTGGAGTGATTCTCGATTGGGTGCCGTCGCACTTTCCTTCGGATGCACACGGGCTGGCTTACTTCGACGGCACACATTTATTCGAACATGCCGACAGCCGCAAGGGATTTCATCCCGACTGGAAGACTCACATCTTCAACTATGGGCGTACTGAAGTGCGCAGCTTTTTGCTGTCCAGCGCAATGTTCTGGCTGGACAAGTACCACGCTGATGGGCTGCGAGTGGATGCGGTGGCCTCCATGCTTTATCTGGATTATTCGCGCAAGCACGGCGAATGGCTGCCCAACCAATACGGTGGACGCGAGAATCTGGAGGCGATCGATTTCCTCCGCCAGTTCAATCAGGAAGCCTATGGCGAGCACCCCGATATTCAAACTTTCGCCGAAGAATCGACGGCTTGGCCAATGGTTTCCCGGCCCACCTACGTCGGGGGCTTAGGGTTTGGCTTCAAGTGGGACATGGGATGGATGCACGATACCTTGGAATACTTCAAGCAGGACCCAATCCATCGCAAGTACCACCACAACAAGCTCACCTTCCGCATGTTGTATGGCTTCACAGAAAATTTTGTTTTGCCGCTCTCGCATGATGAGGTCGTGCACGGAAAAGGGTCACTTATCGGAAAAATGCCTGGCGACGAATGGCAGCGATTTGCCAATCTCCGCCTGCTGTTCGGATACATGTACGCGCAACCCGGCAAGAAGCTGTTATTCATGGGAGGCGAGTTTGGGCAGGTGCGGGAGTGGACCCACGACAGCAGTCTCGAATGGCATGTTTTACAGTATTCCGTGCATAGCGGAGTACAGAAATGGGTGGAGCAGCTAAACCGGACTTATCGGGAGCAGCCCGCACTTCACGAGCTTGACAATGATCCTGCCGGATTCGAGTGGATCGATTGCAACGATAATGCCGCGAGCACAATCTCCCTGTTAAGGAAGGGCAAGTCCCCAGGCGAAAGAATCGTCGTCGTCGGTAACTTCACTCCCGTTCCGAGACACGGATACCGACTGGGAGTTCCGTCGGGAGGGTTCTGGCGCGAACTCCTCAACAGCGATAGCAGAGACTACGGCGGGAGCAACCTGGGCAATTTCGGGGGGCTCCGAGCTGAACCGATTCCAACCCATGGCCGTCCTTACTCGCTGAGCCTCACGCTGCCTCCGCTCGCGGTCGTCTTTCTGAAAGCTGAATGATGGCGGCGATTGAGTGGCAGAAGGTTGGTCTCAATCCGGGAGTAGCTCATCTTAGGGCGTAGTTGATCTTTGCACAGCATTTATCACACGTATGACCGAGGACATGAAGGGCCGAGTCCTTGTAATCACCGGGGCTACTTCCGGTATTGGCCAAGTGGCGGCAGAAAAGCTGGCCGGGATGGGTGCCCGCATTGTCCAAGTCGCACGCGATCGCGACCGGGGCGAGGTTGCAATTAAGCGTCTGCGGGAGTTTGGCCCGGGCTGCGCGCACACCATCTACTATGCCGATCTCTCGCGGCCGACAGAAATGAAGCGGGTAGCCTCCGAGATTGCCGCTGCTGAGCCTCGCATTGACGTCCTGATAAACAATGCCGGCGCTATGTTCGGCATCCGCGAAGTCACTGAAGACGGTTTGGAGCGCACCTTCGCCTTAAACCACATGTCGTATTTCGTGTTGACGCACGGATTACGCGAACGGCTTGTTGCTTCGGCGCCAGCCCGGGTTGTGAATACTGCTTCCGACGCCCATGAAGCGGGCACTCTCGATTTTGATGACTTGCAGTCGGCAAATGCCTATCGCAGCAGCTTACCGGAGCGGCTGCGTTACGGAGGGGGAGCTTACAAGGTTTACGCTCGCTCCAAGCTGTGCAACATTCTCTTCACGCGCGAACTTGCTCGCCGTCTGGCAGGCACTGGAGTTACCGCCAATTGCTTGCATCCCGGCTTTGTGGCCACACGTTTCGGGAATCAGACCGGCGGGCTGATCTCTTTCGGCATCGGAATCGCCAAGCGCTTCGCGCTGTCTCCGGAAGAAGGCGCGGAGACCTTGATATACCTGGCCTCATCGCCTGAGGTTGCGAACGTGAGCGGAAAGTACTTCCATAAATGTCATCCTGTAACCCCGTCCAAGGAGGCGCAGGACGACACGAAAGCACGGCGCCTGTGGGAAGAGTCATCTAAGCTCGCTCATATAAGCGAGTGAAGTGGTTTCCGGCTTAGCACGAAGAAACAGGACTCCTGACCTGCTGAAAATCGAGCGCACATCAGTCCGGTGCTAGACTACAGTCAGCGCCTCTCATGCGGATTCTCACCCGCTACATATTGCGCGAAGTCACGGGTCACGCTCTGATCGGCGTAGCCGTCTTCACATTTATTTTGTTTACCCGCGACCTGGGGCAAATTCTTGAATTGGTGGTGCGCAGCAGCGCCCCTCTGCCCAGCGTGGCGGAAGTATTCTTCTACATTGTGCCGATGACCTTGACCTTCAGCATCCCTGCGGGGGTGCTGGTCGGCATTCTCGTGGGATTGAGCCGCCTGGCTGCCGACAGCGAAGTCACGGCCATGCGCGCCAGCGGCATCGGAATATGGACATTCTTGCGGGTGATTTCAATCTTTGCCGTCGGCGCATGGCTGCTGGCGCTGGCAAATGGAGTTTATGTTGCACCGCGCTCCCAGCAGGCGATGGCCCGACTGCAGGATCGCCTGAAATCTTCCCAGGCATCCTTCGAAGTTCAACCCCGTGTGTTCTACGAAGGCTTTCCCGGCCTGGTGCTGTACGTGGAGAACGTTAAAGCTGCGGAAGGAGCAGCCATCTGGAGAGACGTATTCATCGCCGATACCAGCACCCCAGCCGCTCCGCGCATCACGTTGGCGAAGCAGGGTATTCTAGTCAGCGAAGGACCAAATACCCTTCACCTTCACCTCACCGACGGATCAACCCACGAAGCTGATCCCAGCGATCCAAACCATTACCAGGTCTCCACGTTCGAGCAGACCGACTTGCCGATTTCCTTACCGGAAGCCGAGAGTAAAGCGCAGGAGCCTGCACCGGTCTCTCAGATGTCGACGTTGGATCTGTGGCGGCAAGGATCAAACAGGAAAAACCCGATGGCGAGATGGGACCTGATCGAATTCCATCGCCGCTTTGCGTTACCGACTGCGTGCCTGGTTTTGGCCCTGGTGGGAGTTCCATTCGGTCTCTCGTCCAAGAAGGGCGGCAAGTCCACCGGTTTTGTTCTTACGATCTTATTAGTATTTGCCTATTACTCTGCCTCGCTGGTGGGAGTCTCATTGGCGCGTCAGGGAAGGTTATCGCCCGCGCTGGGCGCGTGGATGGCGGACATCCTCTTTTTTCTGACCGGCGTAGTACTGCTGTGGCGGGCGGAGCGCAAACCGATCGATCTTTCCTGGCTGCCCCGTTCTTTCCATCCGTTCAAGGCAGGAGCAAAGGAACTTGGCGCCATTTTCCCGCGCTCCAGCGAAGATGCGTTTCGCCGCGCCGCAAGCCGGCGCCGGGTGTTCAGCGCGCGCTTCCCCATGATTCTGGATGATTATGTGCTCCGCGATTTCTTCGTGAACCTGGCACTGGTTCTGTCGACATTCCTGCTCTTGCTGCTGGTGTTCACGGTTTTCGAGTTACTGGGTGATATTGTCCGCAATCAGGTTTCCTCGCTGGTAGTGGGAGAATACCTGCTCAGCGTTTCGCCATACTTCCTGTATAACATCGCCCCACTTGCAATTCTGCTTGCCGTTCTGATCACGCTTGGATTGATGCAGCGCTCTAACGAAATGACAGCCATCAAAGCGACGGGCATCAGCATTTACCGGGTTGTGACGCCAGTGTTAGTGGCTTGCACACTCCTGGCAGTAGGGCTGTTTTTGTCCGATCAGCTGTATCTGCCCTATGCCAATAAGCGCCAGGATGCATTGCGCAACATGATCAAAGGCAAGCCCGCGCAAACTTACCTGAATCCCGACCGGAAGTGGATTTTTGGGCAGCATTCGAACATCTACTACTATCAACTGTTCGATTCAGAGCGCAATGAATTCGGACGACTCACGGTTTTTCAATTCGATCCGGTAACCTTTCAATTGACGCAGCGCATCTACGCCGCGCGCGCGCGTTGGGAAGAAACCGTGGGGCAATGGGTTTGTGCTCAGGGTTGGGAACGCAATTTTCGCGGTCCCGCCATCGAAAATTTCCGCACCTTTGCGGTCGCGACGTTTGCCGCGGTCAGTGAGCCTCCCACCTATTTCAAGAAGGAAGTGAAGCAATCCTCGGAGATGAATTATCAGGAATTGCGCCGTTACATCCGCGATTTGCAGCAAAGCGGATTCGAGGTGGTACGGTTGCGCGTGCAACTGGAGAAGAAGTTTGCCTTCCCTATGGTCGCGTTGGTCATGGCCGTGCTGGCGATTCCGTTCTCCCTCCAGGCGGGGCGGCGAAGCACGGTGACTGGTGTGGCTGTCGCCGTGGGAATTGCCCTGGTCTACTGGACAATTTCTGGTTTGTTTGAAGCTATGGGAAACATAAGCGAACTGCCCCCTTTTCTGGCCGCCTGGTCGCCGGATCTGATTTTTGCGCTGCTGGGGGGCTATCTGATTTTGCGCGTGCCGACGTAGCTGCCACATTCCTCGGCCTTCACAGGGCCGAACAGCAGATTCCTGGACCATCTTTGTTTTGACGGGATGACAGGAAGGGACCTTGCTCTCCAGCTTAATTCGCCGCCAGGCCTGACGGATTGCCCCCTGCAATTGTGGTCGGTTGCCCTACAGGAGTCAGAATTCCAGTAGTTGTGTTCAGGCTGAAAGCAGAGACTGTAGATGCTCCGTTGTTGGCAACAAAGACATAATCGACGGGGTTGGTCAAAGTGGTTCCAGCACTTGAGCCTGTCGCGCCGGCAATAACGACAAACGAAAACGGGGTCAGGCCAGTAGAAACCGCGGGGCTGCTGAGGACGCTTAAAACGCCACTACCAGGAGAGTAGGAGTACTCGGAAATCTGGCTTGACTGTTTGTCAAGCACGTAGAGGAAATTGAAATTTGGATCGGTGGCGATTGCAACCGGGCCGATGCCGGCGGAAAATGGCGAACCGGCAACCGGCGTCAGAGTACCGTCGGGACTATTGGGATTGACACAACTGGTTACCACTTTGTCGCAGATCGCGTAAGCAGAAACGTTGTTGGAACCGCTGTTGGCTACGTACAGGAATCCGCCGCTTGGAATGATACCCAGGCCGGACGGTGCAAGCCCGGCCGTGTATGGGGAAGCGCCCAAGCTTGTAAGCGCACCCGAAGAGCCGATCTGAAAGGCGGAAACCGAATTGGTGAAATTATTCGCCACGTAAAGAAAATTTCCACTCGCACTGACCGCAACCGCGGTCGGCAAAGTTGCAGTAGTGCTGCCCGGTGGAATGGTAGTGAATGGCGATCCTGGGACCTCTGTCAAAGTGGTTCCGTCGATCGAGTAAACCGAGACATTGCTCGATCCCTGATTGGCCACGAACAGAAATTTTCCTGCCGGGTCAATGGCCATACCGGTGGGCTGAGTCCCAGTGCTTGCGCTGTTGTTAGTCGCGCTCAGAGTCCCGTCCGAGTTGATGTTGTAGACGTAAATGGTCTTTGATTCGTTGTTATCCAAAAACAAGGCTTTCAATGAAGGTGTGACCGCGATTGAGAACGGCATGCTTCCCGTGGGGAGCAGGTCTCCCGCAGGATTCACCGCTCCGGAACTGAGCGTAGCGGCGTAGGCCTGTATGGAGGTGTTGCCTTGGGTCGCGAGAAAGAGGACTGCCGAGCTTACCTGTCCGGTCGTAACGGTTCGAGTAGTGCAGGCCATTAGACCGCAAAGCAAAATTACAAGCAAAGACATCCGTAAACCAGGTTTCATCCCTGTCTTTTCCCCCAAATCTGCCCTCGCAAGTAACTCCTTTCCGGCCAAGGCACGCCAGATCCGCAGCTGTAATCTTTTCGGTTTATATCCAATGTGTATCAGGAATGCCGGGAAAAGAGCAACCGACTGCCCGGCGCCTTGCGGCTGTGCTCGATCATTATGAGGGGGTTATCGTCGATCAGAACCCGAGTTCCATTCGGATCCGAGCATCCTTTGCTGAGCCGACTCGGTCCTGTCGAAATTAGCCGCTCCTGATTACCGCGGTGTCTTGACTCTAACTTGCTGGCAAGTTACTTTCGCCAAACGGGGAAATTTCCGTTCGCTGCAGGTGAGGACACATTGGCAAACCGGCCCATCGTTACGCTGACCACCGATTTCGGAGTAAGCGATCACTTCGTCGGCACCATGAAAGGCGTGATTCTGAATATAGCGCCCGATGCCGAGATTGTCGATATCAACCATGCTGTACAAGCCTTTGATGTTCTGGACGGCGCACTCACCATTGCGCAGGCGTACTCTTATTTTCCCAGCGCCAGCATCCATGTGGTGGTAGTAGATCCGGGCGTGGGCACAGCGCGGCGGCCCATTTTGCTTTCGACTGAAAAATATTATTTCGTTGCGCCGGACAACGGCGTGCTTTCTCTGGTATACAGCCGCGAAGAACGTATCCGCGTGCGCCATATCACCATGGAGCACTATTTCCTACAGCCTGTGAGCAGTACTTTTCATGGCCGCGACGTTTTTGCACCGGTTGCGGGATGGCTGGCCAAAGGGGTAGATGGCGCAAAATTCGGCGAAGAAATCTCCGACTACGTGCGTTTCAATGCGCCCAAACCCAAAGCAGTTGACGGGCATACATTTCGCGGAGTGGTGCTGAAAGTCGATCGCTTCGGAAATCTTGTCACCAACTTCACGCCTCAGGATCTTCCCATGCTGTTCCAGCCAACGCTGCCGCCCTTCAAAATCGTGGTCGGCAAGCGCGAGATTACTGAGCTACACCAAAACTATTCGGAAGGCGAACCCAATGAATTGTTCGGCATCCTCGGGAGCATGGGATACCTGGAGATCGCATCCAACCGCGCCGCCGCGGCGCAAATTGTGGGTTCAGGGAAGGGCAGCGAGGTCAGCGTGGTCCTGGAAGCTGCCGCGAGTGCAAGCAACGGGCAGTAATTCTTTTCAAATTGACTGCGCCCCGAAAAGCGGCTTCATCCCACCACAAACTCTCTTACTCTCCTGACCACCGACTCGGGCGCTTCTGCTTCTAATTCGACCAAGCCGTCCTTGTAAGCCCGGGAATAAATTCGCGCACGCGCTTCAAGCATGGCCAGTGTCTTTCCCTCATTCTGCGGAACGCGCAGGCGAATCCGGCTGACGGCATCTTCGGAGAGCGTTCCGTCGATCCGCTCCAGCAGCGTGCTCATGCCGATACCTTTCGCAGCAGAAACGTGAATGGTCTTGGCATCATCACGCAAGCTCTCCCGCTGTTTCGCCGGGAGCAGGTCGATTTTGTTCATGACATGCAGTCGAGGCTTCTTCTCCGCTTCCAGTTCCTGGAGCACGCGTTCAACTTGCGCATCCTGTTCGGCTGAAAGCGGGTTGCTGGCGTCGGAAATGTGGAGAATGAGCGCCGCCCGCTGTACTTCCTCTAAGGTCGCGCGGAAGGCAGACACCAGAGTGTGGGGCAGGTTACGGATGAAACCCACGGTGTCCGAAAGTAGCGCCTTGCGGCGTGATGGCAGCGTGACCGCCCGGATGGTGGGATCTAAAGTGGCAAACATCTTTGGCGACTCCAGCACGGCAGCCTGGGTCAATGCGTTGAACAGCGTAGATTTGCCCACGTTGGTATAGCCGACCAGAGCGACGGTTGCCACTGGGACCGATTCGCGTCGTTGCCGTTGCTGAGCCCGAATCCGCCGCACATTCTCGATCTGTTCTTTGACGTGTCGGATGCGGCGATAGATTTTGCGGCGGTCGGTTTCGAGCTGAGTTTCACCGGGGCCGCGTGTCCCGATACCGCCGGCGAGCTGCGACATCTCAATTCCACGTCCGCCCAACCGGGGGAGAAGGTATTCAAGTTGCGCCAGTTCGACTTGCAGCTGTCCTTCGCGGGTTCGCGCGTGCCGGGCAAAAATGTCGAGGATCAACTGGGTGCGATCGATCACTCGGGTGTTAACCACATTCTCGATATTGCGCTGTTGGGATGCGGTGAGGTCATGGTCGAATACCAAAAGATCAGCGGACACCGAGGCGGCCGCCCCCGCGATCTCCTGCAGTTTCCCTTTGCCGATCAACGTGGCAGGGTCGGGCTTATCTCGATGCTGTAAGAATTCGCCTGCAACCTGCGCCCCCGCGCTAGTCGCCAGATCGCGCAATTCTTCCAGCGATTCCTCTGCGCTGAACTGAAGAATACTGGGGGCCCTGGAAACAACGCTCCCCAGAGCTGCGCTTTCGCGCGCTGCCTGGGATGTGGCGGTTAAAGAACCTTTACTACCCGCGGTTGCGGGGTTTCGCAGCCGTACGCGGTAATCAATGCCGACCAGAAACGCTCGTTCGATTGCGCGAGCCGCTCCGGTGAGCCTTGGCCGGTGGAGAGCATCGTGGCCGCGAGACATTCTTGATTCACTGCTCAAGGCAAAGATTCTCTAGCACAAAATTGGGCGGAATAGGCAGTGCAGCCATTTCAGTTGCGGAGAAAACTGCGGCACTATCCTTCCGTACCGGAGGCGCTGGGGGTTGAATGGGTGTCGTTGGCTGGGGCCGGCGCTGGAACCACCGTGGGTTTCTCTCCGCCGTGTGCGTGCGGCACTCGGCCCATGGCCACCGTGGAAATCGCATGCTTGAAGATTAGTTGTTCCTGATTGTTGGTCTCAAGCACAACGGAATACTTGTCAAAAGAGCGAATCCGTCCGCTCAACTTGACACCGCTCAGCAAGTAGATCGTAATATTCATTCTCTCCTTGCGAGCGGTATTGAGAAACGAATCCTGAATATTCTGCGCCGGCTTATTTTCCATAGCCGATCTCCTTGGCTGCTGACAACGAGACTCTGAAGGCCATCCACATCGTTCCCCACGCCGCCCGAATCGGCGTGAGAAGTGGGGTGAAAGCTCGGGGCGCAGTTCTGCGCACGCCCAGAGTAATACCCGTACGATACGGGGTTGCTGGCCAGTTTTCAAGCGCCGCCCGCCACCGGCGTACCAGAGGCCATTTATGCTACGAGGCGTTGACATAACAGCTACAAAGTGCAATATTCCCGCGCATAGAAATATTCACAGCGGAGCAGGTTCAATAGCTGACGCCGGTTCTCGTGCGACGCCAAGCTCCACGTTTGCCGGCGGACGTCAGCCAAATCGCGATTGAGGAGGAGTAGATGCCACATCTCACAGCGTTCGCCGCGTGGGTGATGCCGACGCACACTGGTACAGAAGCTCTGGCTCTGATTCTGCGCTGGTTTCATTTTGTGGTTGGAATTACCTGGATCGGACTGCTTTACTTTTTCAATCTGGTCAATGTGCCGTTCATGAAGCAGGTCGATGCCAGCATGAAGCCCAAGATTTTTCAATATATGACCATGCCTGCGCTGCAGTTGTTCCGCTGGAGTGCACTGCTGACGGTGTTCTTTGGTTTCTGGTACTGGCAGCAGATTCTGGTGGCGCCTGACGCGGCTCGCGAAGGGAAGGGGCAGGCCGCCACCGTTGGCCTGTTTCTGCTGATTTGGATCGTCGCCTGGGCGATTCTCTACTTCGTAATCTCGAAGATGCCGAATGGATATGTGTTGGGCCTGATCGTCGCAGTTGTCGTGATTGCGGCAAGCTGGTTGTTTGTGAACTACACGCCTGTGGGACAGGATGACAATCACGTGCTTTCCATCGGTGTAGGCGGCGGTATGGGCATTATTATGCTGTTCAATGTGTGGGGAATTATCTGGCGAAACAACAAGAAGATCATCCAGGGGACGCTGGCCGGTTCTCCGCCGACAAATGCAGCCACGCTTGCCCGGCAGGCTTTTCTGGCGTCACGAACCAACGCATTCTTGTCCGTGCCGTTGCTTTTCTTTATGGCGACGGCATCGCACTATGGGATTTTTGGCCGATAAACAAAAGACCCGCGCACCTGTGCCAGAATAAAACGTGCCTGCCCACGGTTTTGCCCGCGGAATCGCCCTTTTCAATCAAGGGCATTTTTTTGAAGCGCACGAAGTGCTGGAAGACGTCTGGCGCGAAGCCGCCGCCGAAGAGAAGAAGTTCCTCCAGGGCTTGGTACAGCTCGCTGTCGCATTTCACCATCATTCGACCGGAAACAACACCGGAATGCGATCCGTTATGGAGCGGGGAATGAAGAACCTTGAAGGACAGGCCGAGGGATTCTGCGGGGTCAACCTCGATCCGCTCATGCAATGTTTGAACACTTGGCGTGAGGCCCTGAACAAGGGCTGTGCGCCTCCGGCCCTGCCGCAGATCGAAGCGGCAGTTTCGCAGCTTGAGATGCCCGTCACGCTCTCCGAGGTCGAAGAGGCACGGCGAAACATTCAGCCAGTCGCCTTGCGCACACCATTGGTGCGTTGCAACGTGGAAGCGCCGTGCGAGCTCTATTTGAAACTGGAAAGCCTGCAGCCCATCGGATCATTCAAGATTCGCGGGGCGGCCAATGTCATGGCCTTGACTTCGCCAGAAAAATTGGGGCACGGAGTCCTGACCGCCTCGGCAGGCAACATGGCCCAAGGGGTGGCGTTCTGCGCACGGCGCATGGGCATTCCCGCAACCATCATTGCGCCCGAGACCGCGCCTGCTACGAAAACAAAGGCAGTGGAGCGAATGGGCGGACGGGTCATTAAGGTACCGTTTGCAGAGTGGTGGAGAACCTTCGAGACCCGCTCCTACCCTGGAGTTGACGCCACGTTCATCCACGCCTTCGATGACCCTCACGTGATGGCGGGCAACGGCACGATCGCGCGGGAATTGCTGGAAGACCTGCCTCATTTTGATGCGGTGGTGATTCCGTGGGGAGGTGGTGGCCTGTCGTGCGGGATCGCGGCAGTCCTGCGGGCGCAGGCTCCGAAAGTCAAAATCTACGCTGCCGAAATCGAAACGGGTGCTCCTCTGGCGGCATCGTGGGCCGGGGGTGAGCCGCGCACCGTCGACTACCGGACCTCCTTTGTCGATGGCATCGGCAGCACGATGGTATTTCCAACTATGTTTAGCCACGCGCGTCGACTTTTGGATGGATCGTTAGTCGTTACTTTGAAGGAAGCGGCACATGCCATGAAGCTCGTCGCCGAACGAAACCGGGTAATCGTCGAAGGCGCTGCCGCTTGCGCCATTGCAGCAGGTCTTTCAGGCCGCGCGGGTCATGGAAAAGTCGTGGCAATCGTCTCCGGCGGCAACATCGATCTCGACAAATTCTCTGAAATTGTCAGCCAGGCCGATTAAGTGTTCCGACGCCTTTTCTTAGCCACAGGCTTGGTTGGCTGCTCTCCCGGAGCCAGGACCCGACGAACGATGGGTGTGTTCAGCTTGTATTTCCGCTCGCTGACATTTCCGTCTTCATCTTTTACTCGCAGAATGAATACCGGCAACGTGCCTTCATTTTCAAAATTTTCCTGGGATACCGTCACCGGCATCACGCCGTTGAGGTTGTGCTCTCGATAGGCCGTTTCATAACGGTGCCTTTTGATGTTCCACGTGAAGACGCGCACCTGGTTATAGTCGAACGGCAATCCATCTTTCGGTTCGGTGAGAGCCACCAGGTATTGCGCCACTTTCTTGTCGCCATCGTTCACCTGATCGAGCACGAAAAATGCGACGATCCGTTGTCCTTCGGCGTATTGGGCAATTTCTAAAGGCGCGTCAATATCCACCATGCGGGCGAGCACCCAGCCCATATGTCCCTGGGGGTCGCGGATGAGCCACCAATCCTCCAGAATTGCGGGCTTTGCTGTCTCATTGTTGGCAGGCTGGGGGAGCGCTCCAGGCAGCATCTTCTCCGCGTTTCCCCGCTTGAAAATGGAAACCTTGGTTCCCTGATTGAGTTGGTAGAGGTGCTCGGCTTCGCGTCCAGGTTCAAGATGAATATTGGTGTCATTTCGTGTGGTTCCCGTAGCCTGCAGTGGATCGTTTTGTTCCTGCTGAGCGAGCTTCTGGAATCCCGCATAAACTTCCTGGGACACGATGTATCGCTGTTCGATCCACCCCTCTAATCCAGTATCGGTACGCACTCGCACAAAGCGCCGTTCGCGCTCAAACAACTCGACGCGGTCGCCATTCTTGACGGTGCCAGTCTTGCTGTAAACCGTCGCCACCCGATCTCGAAGAAAAGCTTGCGGAACAGAAACATAGCCGATTTCCGCGGGCTTTTGGTGGCGCCCACAAGCGGAGAGAAGCGCCGCAGCAAGTGTTGCCAGCAGCAAGGCAGCAGTTCGGCGGGTTGTCGGAAGGATCACAAGCCAATATAGCGCAGTTGCGTGATGCTCAATGTTTAGTTGTGATAGCCAAGACTGGCCTTGCACACCATGGCGTCGGATAGGCGATTACCGTCGGACCGAACCATTGATAGGCGGATTTTGAGTGCAAT
>Ga0187784_10000737_pt1 | contig 24827 bp, 24 predicted proteins | sample 1015_SJ02_MP15_2_FD_132964 | JGI IMG/M metagenome (GOLD analysis project Ga0187784, IMG submission 132964) | Tropical peat soil microbial communities from peatlands in Department of Meta, Colombia - 1015_SJ02_MP15_20_MG | ecosystem: Environmental > Terrestrial > Soil > Wetlands > Peat | place... | reverse complement strand
TAAAGGTACTCATAGCCGCCATTTTGGTAATCGTCAACGTGGGCGACTTTTAACGCAATGACCGTTCCATCATCGAGAGTGACGTCGTTCACTGATCTGATGATAGTCCCTCACGGTAGCGCTTCCGCTTTCAACCTGATGAGTCCCAAAAGCGCTTCAAACTCGTCTTTTAGCCTCATTGATGCATCCTGCAGCGCTTTTAACGGATCCTTGGATTCTGTTTTGATATAGAATATTGGATTGCTTATCATCGGATGCTTTACGTCATACGTTGCGCTTTCGACCTGCGGATCTTGAAGGAGCGAATATTTCAAGATGTTCAAAAAGGTGTGACCCTCATCGAGAAATTCTATCTCAGCTTCATCCTTTGTTGCGCGAATGATCTTGATATTCATTGTTTAGGAATCTTTGAAACCAGTCAAAAACAAAGAGTCGCGGTGCCTTAGATGACACCTTTACCGTAGTCTTCCGATATCTTTCGCGTTTCGATACGCTCGCAGCTTGGACATTCGAGCTTGTTCTGCTTCCGTGCGAGCGGCGTGCGACATCTCGAGCAGAGCGCCTTTATCACCCCTAAATCCTTTTCAACCGTACTCAATCTTAAGCTCTTTTCGTCTATTACTTTGGCCTTTATAATGTCTTGCTGGCTAAACTCGGTTTCCAGCTTCGAGACGTACGAGTCCTTCACATTTGAAATATGGATAGCTCCTTGATCTGCATTTGCGATTTCGCGGTTTTCGTGACCCTTTATTCTGGCAATATCAACGAGGACGACTGCATTCTTCAGATCGACCACCCGCCCGACCACGATGTCGCCCGTCTTAAGCACGGGTGGGGTTCCCATAACGGGGATAACTCGTACCGTTCGGTCTTTTTTGTCGATTTCGACTTTTCCCGCTATGGCGGCGAATATCTTACCCCTCTCTTCATACGTCCCGTCGCCTGGCAAGTATTCTTCAGAAGCACCTATGTGGTCTCCTGGTACAACCAAATCCGTCATTTTTTATCCTTTCCTTCCTGCTTAGATTCAAGAACAGTAATTCAAACCACGACTTCAATTCGATAAATTATCGCATCTACGTATCGTACTTCATCTTTATGAAACTTAAAGGTATGTGCAATGGGCAGTTTGACCCTTATTGCGTCAGTAACGCGGTGCGGCTGGAGAAAGCGCCTTACGAAGCCGTCTACGACGGAATTGTGAAGTAGGTAGATGACTTTTCCCACGCGAACTGACTTGCTCAAGAACGGCCTATCACTGCTTCGCTTCTGGGCTCCGAACGGAGGGTTCATCACGACCGTGTCGAACGAACCTTCAAAGTCTTCTATGCGGCTATTTAGCCAAGAAACCTGCACACCGAGTAGCTTCGCATTCATTCCAGCGAGGTCAAGCGCTCGCTTGTCTGAATCGACGCCCGTCACAATGCCTCCCAGTAGCTTCGCACCTAGGGCAAGAATACCTGTCCCGCAGCCCAAATCCACCACTGTCAGACCAGCGATGTCACCGCGCAAGTAGGCAAAATAAAGAAGCTCAGCGGCAACGGGGGCTGAAGTAGGATATTGTTCGCGCGTCGCAGAAGGGGATGCAAACGCCTTCACCCCTTGGAGGGTGATTTCAAGCTGACGCTGTCTCATCTTGATAGACCCTTGTAGGAGGAGCGGAATACTCCGAACAGCTCAAAATTACGGCGATTGCGACTCGTTATCGCAGCTGACGCGAGTGTTATCGCTTTCTGCTTAGCAGGTATGCTACAAAAATCAATCCGGCTAACGCGACGGGTATTTCAAACCCCGGGAGGGGATTGCTGCTCGAACTGCTTGTTTGGGCCGTAGCGGTGCTACTCTGCGGAGCGTTGTTCGTCGACGTGGGCGCAATATTAACCGCCTTATTGACCCCAGCATAAGCCGTCGCCTGTGTCGTCAAGTTGCCTGCCGGATTGGTGCCTGTTACGGTGACGCTAAGCGTTTGGTTATTCGCGAGCGTCTTGCTGGCGATACCAGTCCAAGCCACATACGCTTCAGTTCCAGTCAAGTGACCCACCATGTTGGGCTGAACGGACGTTTCAGTAGGATTAATTTGGCTCAAATTAGCTGAGAACAGACTTTCTACACTTGTTAGATTGACGCCAGGGTTTTGAGCCGTAGGATTATCTGTCTGATGACACAGGCGACAATTACCCGTTACCATGGCAATAATAGAGAAAGAACTCCCGGTGTTGACGAGCCCTTCGGCGGACGTTCCCGCTGCTCCATAAACTGTTGGAACTATGTTCAGCGGAGCGTTGATAACAGTCAGCTCAGTTGTCCTTGTGGGTCCGTTGGGATCCACGACCTTAACGATGTACTGGCCGGGGGAGAGCTGTGGAGTCATCCACGAGTAATCTATGTAACCATTGGAGACGTTTTTAGAGTCGTTCGCGCCACCATCGGTGACATCCGCTATTTTGATCCACGTAGCCCCGGCCGGAGCCACGCCGGTTCCACTTTGGTCGTAGTAATAATACAGCGTGACCGTGCTTCCGTTTCGTGCCACGTTCGCTTGCACGAGAACCCTGTCGCCTGAAGTAACCGTCGTGGGCTGAAGTTGAATGATCGTCGTTGCGGATGCTGGGACTATAACAACGCTTAATACCAACAAGACCGCGATCGAAGCTAACATTAACGACGTCACTTTGTTCGCCGAGTGTAGCATCTGATTACCTCTACTAGTCTGTCAATCACTATCGGCAAGTTCATATATAAAACATTCGAGTGTCCTAATGCGGCGCAATCGTTATAATCAAAAACGCGAGCCGTAAAATTACCTAATCGGCGAGATACGTTTATAGCTTTCGAGAACGTTAAAAAGAACAAAATGGACAGTTTCTTTTTTCCGAGATCAATAGCCGTCATTGGCGCCGCCCGGGAAGAGGGCAAAGTGGGACATTCGGTGCTGAAGAACCTCCTCGATGCCAACTTCCAAGGAGAACTTGTTCCCGTCAACCCGAACGCTGATGAGATCCTAGGATTAAAAACTTTTCACACGGCAACAAAGGTGGATCTCGCAGTCATAGTCGTTCCGGCAAAAATTGTGCCGGCTGTTTTAGAAGAATCCGCGAGCGTCGGCATAAAGGCATCAGTAATTATATCAGCAGGATTTCGAGAATCTGGCGCACAAGGCGCAAAGCTCGAGGCTCAAATTCGGGAGATATCTAAAAAATATGGGATTCGAATCGTCGGTCCCAACTGTTTGGGCATCATGAGCACTGGAGCCAACTTGAACGCTTCCTTCGCAAGCGAGTACCCGATCAAAGGCGGCATTTCTTTGATATCGCAAAGCGGGGCAATATGTACCTCTTTTCTCGACTGGGCAGCTAATGAAAGCCTTGGCTTTGACAAATTCGTGAGCGTCGGAAACAAGGCCGATGTAGCTGAGGCTGAACTTTTGGACTACATCGCCCGCGATCCCTCGACGCGCGTTGTTGCGCTCTACGTCGAGGGTATTGATAATGGGCGCGAGTTTATGCAGGTCTCGAAAGAGGCTGCGAGGCTCAAACCTGTTATTGCACTCAAAGCCGGCCGGACTGACATGGGAGCCAAGGCAGCCTCCTCTCATACTGGTGCGCTCGCCGGCTCAGATGCCGCGTATGACGCAGCGTTCAAACAGTCGGGGATTTTACGGGTGAATTCGATTGATGAATTCTTCGACGCCGCGAAAGCCTTCTCACGCTGCCCAATTCCGAAGAGTCCAGGCCTAGCTGTCTTAACGAATGGAGGAGGGCCGGGCGTCCTCGCGAGCGACGCCAGCGGCGAGTGCGACGTGCCGCTGGCGAGCTTCACCAAGGAGACACTAGAAGCACTGCGAAACGCCCTACCTCAAGAGAGCAACATCTACAACCCGATTGACATTCTTGGGGATGCGACGCCGCGCCGATATTTAGAGACACTCGAGATCATATTGGCCGATCAAAATGTCGGCGCAGTTATTCTGCTTCTCACACCACAAGCAATGACGGAGCCCGAAAAGACTGCCAACCTGATCAACACGCTATCGTTAAACGCAAGCAAGCCTATCATAACCTCGTTCATTGGAGGAAAGGAGCTGAGCAAAGCGCGTGAAAAGTTAAAACACGGTAGAGCGGTGAACTTTAACAGTCCGGAAACCGCAGTCAGGGCGGCCCGAAACCTTATCAAGTTCAGGGAGATCGCGACGTCCACAGATGGCGCATCGCTGCAGCTAAGACGCGAGCAGAACCGTGCTGCATTTCTGCGCATTGAAGGAGTTCGGTCTGAGGGAAGAACGACTTTGACAGAAGAAGAAGGCAAAGACGTGCTGCGAGCCTACGGGATCAAAGTCCCCGAACAAAGAGTCGTTACTCAGCGGGATAAAGTCATCCAAGCGGCACGCGAGATCGGATATCCCGTTGTTATGAAGGTAAGTTCGCCCGACATTGCCCACAAGACCGACGTAGGCGGGGTCATCACGGGCATAAGCAACGATAAAGCGGCTAAAAACGCTTTCGATCACATATATGCCAACATTGACAAGCGCATGCCCCAGGCGCGAATCGAAGGGGTGACACTGCAAGAGACGGTTCATGGCGAGGAGGTCATCGTTGGGGCTATGTGCGATCCCCAATTCGGGCCCCTCATCACTTTCGGTTTAGGAGGCTTGTACGTGGAAGTATTAAAAGATGTGTCGCACCGATTGGCACCAATAACCGCCATCGAAGCAAAACAGATGATTGCAGAAGTCAAGTCATACCCGATTCTGCTGGGTACGCGTGGCAGAAAGGCCCTCGATATCAACGCCGTGGCTGATACGATCGTGCGCGTCAACCAAATCAGCCAGGACTTTGAAGCAATCCAAGAAATAGAGATTAACCCGCTGATGGTTCAAGAAGATGGCTGCATTGCGGTGGACGCGCTCGTTGTGATAAATGAGGGACAGTAGTTTTATCGAAAAACTGGGGAGGTGGATAACTTGGGATCTAGGTGCGATGTACCGACACTTGTCATAAGTTCAGTATCTGAACGTTCTGGCAAAACTATAATCGCTTTAGGCATTGCACTGAACTTTACAGGAGTACTGGGCTTCTATAAGCCCATCCGCGAAAATCTCATCGCAATTGATGGAAATCTGGTCGAGGAGGACGCATATCTTATGCGCAATGTCCTCAGCTTAGAAGAAGAGTCGTTGCTTTCGCCTTTTACGTATAATCTATTTAAAGGAATCAATGCTGAGGACATCATCTGCGGCTTAAACCGCATTTGCGGCGACAAACAGGCAGTTTTGCTTGAGGGAACGAAAGACATTAGCACAGGATTCATTCACGACGTTTCAAGCGTTCAGCTCGCCCAAAAACTCGACGCCGAGATCTTGCTCGTGACTGACATATACTCGCTCGATAAGGTAGCAATGACCAAACTTCTTCTCGAAAAGCTCAAAGTCAAGCTGAAAGGCGTTATATTGAATCAATCACAAGATCCTGGATTTGAAAATTACATGATCAAAAGAGGGATAAACATTCTCGGATCAATCCCATTCCTGAAGGAGTTAAAAGCTCTACACACCTACGAAATAGCCGAGGAACTTGGCGGAGAGGTCATAGTCGAGGGAGAGGACCGCCTCATCGAGAAGGTTATGATCGGGGCCATGACGCCGGAATCTGCGCTTAAGTACTTCAGACAAGTTCCAGCGAAGGCCGTGATCACTGGAGGTGACAGAGCCGATTTGCAGCTCGCCGCGTTGTCGACTTCGACGTCCTGCCTTGTGCTAACTGGAGGACTGTACCCCGCCAATCACGTCATCGCGCGAGCCCAGGAACTTGGCGTAAGCGTGATCCTCGTTCACTTAGATACACTTACCGCAGCCGAACGCGTCGAGAGACTTACAGCGCGCATTGATCCATCAGACGGCCACAAAATCAGCTTGATAAAAGAAACCGTTCGACAGAACCTCGACACCGATGCATTATGGAGGTAGCGCTTTCGGAACGCCACGACGTGCGATCGGTCAGGAACAATTCAACTGAACGAGAGTGTGGCTAAGCGCCTCTCTTTCCTCGTATCTTGCTCCTCAATGCCTTTTTCGACGTCACATCGCCCACAACAAACCCATCGGCATCGAATTGTGGCACGTCCTCCGTTGAATGGGGAGAAGTTTTCGTGTTGGTTTTTCCTGGTTCTTCACGCGCCCACTCAGATGCGTCTACTTCTATCCTTCTTGACGGCCGTCGCGCAGAGGCCGCGTCAAACGCGTTATCATGAGAGTAGCCTGCGGACGGTGACTCGCTCAATGTAGGAGGGTCAAACACGCCGCCGCCTCCAGCCGGATAGCCCTCTCTCCTGAAATGGTCTTCCTCGTAGCGATCTTCTCCGGATCTGTTTTGCGAGAAGACAAAGAAGAGCGCAATAGTTATGAGCGTTGTAATTGCGATTACAAAATACACCCACGTATTGAGCTGGGTTAGAACGTCACCAGCGTTATTCGCCTGACTCCCGAAATCCCCTTGTTTCCCAGCTGCTGCGCTAGTGGAGGTGGGGCTTGCGATTGTGAGCGTTGCCGCGTTTTGCTGTGTAGCATAAGGGGGTGTCGACTGGTTTGATGGATCTGTGCCGTTCTTATAAACGACCACACCGATTGCATAGCTACCCGCCGGCAAACTGGTTGGCGTGAACGTTATGGAACGCGTTTCGTCTACCTTTAACGCTACCACGGCGCTGTTTGAGGTAGCGTTCACTCCCGCCGCATTCTTATAAGCGACGTCAACCCGGACTGCATCGAGGGCGACTTTCCCGTTTTCTAGCGTAACGATAACTTGTGGCGCGACAGCTTGTCCGGTCGCAGTTTTGACCGCCGCGATTTTAACGGACGGCGCCACGGCTTGCTGCGACGCTAACGGATTGATATCTTCTAATCGCTTTGTGAAGTTGTTGTACAGGCTGTCAATTTGGTTGAAAATGTTTCCGCCCGTATCTAACTGTGCGAGAGTTGATTGGTGTGGGATGAGCACTGTTGCTTCTGCGAGTGGCGCAAATGCTACTAGCACAATAAATACCCAACTCAGCGAAAATGCTAGCAAAGCTAATCGACGCATATCCCAACAGCCTTTTTCTTTGCGTGTACGTTCTATTCCGAGAACTTAACGATTGCGTATGGCAGCCGCGTCGCGCGGAATCCCAACGCAGGAAAACAGAACCACGCACTATCAAAAAAAGCCGCGTCGGCGTTATTTCCACGTCGAGGCTCAACTTTTGTGAGCGCGCGGCTGATGCGCCGCTCGTTTAAAGCAAGACCTTGACGAGGTCTGAATCCTTTATGATCCCTTCAAGTTTTTCGTCTGCGGTAACAACGGGTAAAAGCTCAACGTCGAAACGCCGCATTAATCTCGCGCATTCGCTTATTCCCGTTTTGTGATAAATTGATTCGTATTCGGCCATCATAATATCCTTTGCCGGCACGCTCGGAAGCTCCACTCTAGAAACACCGTAGTACAAGCTCATCGTATCCCTTACCGCTTCCCAGGTCCACGCGTCCTCATCCGAGCCAGCGGACAGATCCGCCTTCTCTATTGTGTCTTCAATCTTGCTGGCTCTTAAAAGGGCGCTTTCGGTAACGATGCCAACAACCCTGTTTGCCGAATCAAGCACTGGGCTAGCGTCAGCATTTGCGAGTTTCATGATTTCGCCTACAACATCCACGGGTGTCATTTCCCAAACTGCGACAATTTCGCGAATGATATAGTCATCAACGGGTGTCCCAATGTCCATATCTGCTATCGCGCTTACTATATCGGTTACCGTAATGAAGCCAACGAGTTCCGAGTCATCCACAACTGGCATACGCCTGATGATATTTTCTACGAAAATACGAGATGCTTCGTTAATGGTCGCATTCGGAGATACGAAAACGGGGTGTCTTGTCATCAGAAGTGCTATTTGGTCCTCCTCAGGGTTTCGAAATATGTCTCCCCGCGTGACTATTCCCACAAGCTTGTGATTCTTCACAACGGGGACGCTTGTTATCCCATTGTCTTTCATAATTTTGAGAGCCGCGTCTCGCGATCCCGGAACCTCAGCGAAGACGACGTCTCTCGTCATCACATCCTCGACTTTTATCATCTTGGAGCCTCAATACCAGCGACGCATTTCTGACACCGGCGGGTTGCAGCCGCGAGCGCATAGCTTTGAAATTCGCAGCATGAATACCTATCTGCAGCACCCACCAGTCCGAGTGCGTTTTTCTGCTCGCCGCGAAGCGCAGACTCTAATTGTCTAAGCTCACACTTAAGCACCTCGCCCCCCGTGAGTGAGAAGAGCGATGTCATCGGGACGAGCTCTTCTGACCACGCTACTTACAACGTTCTTAGTCCCGAAGAGGTTATTTGACCGGTCGTTGATGACTAGGAGATTAGCTTTCTTGCCAAGATCAATAGAACCGATTTCCTTAGCAATCCCCATTATCCTAGCGTTGTTTAGCGTTGCCATTTCGAGCACTTTGTGGTCGTCGCGCAAAAACGCTTTTGAGGTAAACTCCATTTCTGCAAACATGTTTAGCGAGTTGAGCATCAAGTTGTCCGTGCCGAGCCCAACGGTGGTCGTCTGTACCATTTGAGCTATTGGTGGGTGAAGAAAAGACGATCCGACGCCAGTTACTAGGTTTGACCTGGGACAAACCACAATGGGAATGCCGCTTTCAACCTGGTGCTTCGACGCGTAGGTCATATGAATGAGACAATCAGGATTGAAAGCTATCGCGGCATCAATATCAGAATCATCTTTTTCGCCTGCGTGCATGGCAACAAACTTGTCGCGTGCTCGCGCCTTGTCGATCATTGCCCTCAGCGATGAGCTGCTGATATCGCGGCTTCCGCTTACCCCAAGGCCTTGCGCGATATCGAGAATGGTATCAATCTCATCTTCTACTATATAATCCCGTCCATTAATTGGCCGACCAAGAATCATCACTTGTATTTTTTTTACTGAATCGATTGCAGTTTTCAGCGCGTTAGCGCCAACGACACCCCCCTCCCTAAAATCGGCGAGCACAGTCGTCCCACTCGCGAAAGCATCTAGCAGTGACTTCCGCATCGCCTCGATCAAGACTTGCGGTGCCGCGTAGCGAAGTGCACGGTGCTTCAATCCGTGAGGAGGCTTTACGAGCCTATCTAAGCTACTGAAAGGCACATCTTTAATTATAGCATCTCCAAGATGAGTGTGCGCGTTGATCAGAGCGGGCATGACGATTCCGTTTGCCCTGCAATTATCTGGCTTAACATTTGACCGCTCTTCTATTTCGGCGATTCTGCCTGATTCCACGTGGACGTAGCCCGTTATCACCTCAAAATCGCTGCCGTTTATGACCCTCCCGCCCACGACGTAGTCCATAGCAACGTATAAATCGTAGCAAACTTATTTGAAATTATGCCGAAAGGGAAGCGCAAAACAGCAGGACCTATGTCGAGCGCCGGTTTGGTAAGATACTATGAATCAGAAGATAAGAATGCTATACACATCAGCCCACGCTCAATCCTGATCGCGTGCGTCCTCTCAGGAGCGATCGTACTGGCGCTAAATTTCATGGTTTCTCGGTAGCAGCGCGGCATTTGAGTCTTGTTTGCAAGTGAGCGGCTTTAGAACAAGCCGAATGGCTTCGGGCGAACCTAGGGTCGGAAAACTTCAACGCTGCTGCTCACCAGGGAAACGCTCGACGATTTGCATTTTGAACGTCGCTTCGGTTAAGCTACTCTCGCCACGTCACACCACCAGCAGTTCCTTTTCAAATACGTGGCGGACTGGTCGACATATTTTTTTGCAAAAATTGTCACCAAAAGCAGAACGCAACTTTAATCGCCTGATTGAATCCCGAAAAGTGCGTTTTGGCGCGCTCTGCAACCAAAAGCAGGTTATTTCGGCGTGCCCCGCTCCTTGGAGATCCTTCGTTACGAAGCTGATACCTTAAAAAATTGAGTGCTTTTGGCATCCCTGCTCCCGCCCCCTCAGACTGTGGCTAAACTCCCACCTACTCGTGGTGCTGAAGCAAATAGGGCATCCCGCTTGGCTCGGCGGCCCACAACTGGAGAACGCCCGGACCGCGTAAAGGATTTTTTCGGCAGCTGCGGGACAAGCGGCTCGTCCGCGGGGATATAACACTTGACGATCTCATTTTTGCGAAACGGTTAGAAATTTATGCAGGTGATTGCCCCAGACACAAGGATTCACTCAGCAAGCGTTCAGCTACGATCTGATCAGCACTATTTGCAGCTAACGCCGCAAGCTTAATTCCAACTAGATCCTTGGACGGTTAAGCAATTTATACCGCGCCAGAGAGAGAGACGGCGGTAGCGCTACTAGAGATAGCTCGTGCCTAGCTTGATGAGCTGGCTGACAAGGATATGAGCAACTTAGTCTCGCGTGAATGCATTTGACCGTTTCAAAAAATTGTCGCTGTTCCTTGGTTCTGCAGGCGATGTTTTCCAAAAGGGCCACCGGGAGGTCTGCCGGCGCAGTGTAAGAACTTAATAGTAGAGGTACAATTACAAACGCAAGTTCATGGTCCAATTAGCACAAAATCTTATTCGAATCTCGTTTTTGGTCGTCATACTCCTATTAACGGCTACCTACGGGATGACAAGCGTGCGAACGCAGAGTGATCCTTGGCTTGCTCCCGTCGTGACTAGCGGAGAGCTCAACTCTACCTCATGGATCAAAGCTAACACGCCAACTACAGCTCATTTCGAGGCGGACATCTTCGGCGGAGAGCTAATAATGGGAATGACCACCCGCATTCCAATTGTGGGCGGTGATTGGTCCAACGCTCCAGATCCCGTCTCAAATATGAAAGCCTCGCAGCAGATCTACCAAACGTCAAGCGCGAGCGAGGCTTATGCTTTATGCAAACAATACGGCTTGAGCTATGTCTTCGTTCCGCTCAACAGACAAGTTTTCTGTGGATTTGGCTGGATATCGATTAACGCGACCAAATTTGAGAACAGCGAATATTTCAAGCTCCAATATTCAAATCAGGATGTTCTAATCTATGAAGTGGCTTAACAAAACAAAAATTCGCAATCGTTTGACATCGCTTGACGCTGCGACCGTTCTTAGATACGTCGCCATTGTCGCTCTATTCATCTTGTTTGTGAGCTACCGTTTGACTGTCCTCGGCGGCTACGTGATACCTACGTACGGAAACACCATGTATCACGTAGGAATAGAAAGGTTGACTTTAGAATCCGGGCACTACCCGACGCAGGAGCTTTCATACAACGGAGGCTTTCCGAACTTTTACGTCCCGGCTTATCGGTTGCTCATAGTGTCGCAGTCGGCGTTTTCCGGAATAGATCCAATGGTGATGTCAGGGCTGATGACGATCGCGCTCGCGATCGCCGTATTCGGTGTTATTTACACATTCTCGAAGCAGCTTGTAGGAGCGAGCGCAGCCGTTTGCGCTCTATTCTTCCTCACGCTGTCGCCAGATATGACGATCTTCACGATTCGGGCCCTGCCAGAGCTCCTTGGACTCGTTATGTTTCCGCTTACTCTCTTTTTTATTCTGAAAAACAGAACGGAGGGACCTTTTCAGTTTAACGGGTACTTGGCACTCTCCGCCATCGCAGCAGCAGTGACAGCGTTGACGCATCAAATCACGCTTTTAGTCCTAGCCCTCGTTTTAGCTGTGTACGCTATCACACAGATCAGAAACAGAAATGAGTTTCTTAAGGCAATTGTGCCCCTCATCGCAGCGATTGCCGTCTATGGATTGTGGCAAGTCTTCTCATTACATACCTTAAGCATTCTAGGGATAGCTCAGGTCAAATATCACGAAGGCACCCCGGTTAGCTGGTTCGCGAGCGCGTCTACCGTGGGATTTTTCGATCAAGCTGGGCTGCTAGTCCTTCCTTTTGCCGCGATCGGGCTTTTCTGGCTTGAAAGAAATAAGGTCAACAAGCGGTTTTTGTTGTACTCGTGGGTCATAGCTACCCTCTTGCTTACAAAGAACGATTTGCTTGGAATTGACATATTCATGGACAGATTTCTGACATTCTTTATTGAGTCGTTGGTTATCATAGGCGGAATTGGAGCATTTGCAGTGCTGCAGTTCCTCGACGCCCGCATAGGAAGAGCCATTGAGAGGGACCCAGAAACGTAAGGGCACTATGATAAGGCCGCAGCTCATTCCATATCAATGCTGGACGGCAGCAATTGGAGTACTCCTGCTACTTCCTTTGCAGTCCATTTCACTTCCGTTACTCCTTATCTTGCCCGGTCTAGGTTTCTATATGCTTTACAAAGCCGGCAAGCAAATAGGGATTTTAGAAGCCATAAGCTACTCCATGTCTTTAACGCTCGTGTTGGTGCCGACCGCGGCGACAGTGCTATATCTTTTGGGCGTCGGCATCGCAATGACTGGAGTGGCCCTTGGGCTCGCGGTCATCACGGTCTCGATATTGTCATTTGTTTTTCGAAAAAATAGCGTACAACCGCCCGAGAGCCCGATTACGACAGACGGGCGGAATCACAAGTTGGTGTTTGTTGCGCTTCCCATTCTGTTTGCCATTGTGCTAGCGCTCGTAGTCAGCGTTCCCCTCTCTAAATCATTTGTCGTTAACGATGAAGGGCTAGTGATGAATCCCGTAGAAGCTTCCGACCTGAACTTCCACCTTTCGATTATAGCACGATTCGTTGAATCCCCACATGTACCGCCCGAAAATCCGTATCTTCCATCCCACTATATAGTTTATGATTTTTTCATGCACGTCTACGTGGGAACACTGAGCGTTGCGACCGGCATTAGTTCCCTGACGATCTTTAAGATCACGATTCCACTTCTCCTATTTGCCCTTTCAATGAATATCTACGTGCTGTGTCGAAGAACCTTCAATAACGCGACCGCCTTAATCGCAATGATTTTGTACACGGTCGGCGGGGGGCTAGCATGGGTTTTGGTTCTCGCTCTAAGGCCGAGCGATGTCTGGCCTTACCTGATTTATCAATTCAGCGACACTGCGGCGGTCAAATATGATCAGACTCTGCTGTTCTATTTGCTGCCACAACCACAAACATTTGCTTTGGTAATTCTCGCATTTGCTTTCATATTATGGGTGACCTTGATAAAGGACCTTAAAGCACGAAACCTGTTGCTTTTAGGGCTCACGCTGGGAGTACTGCCATATTATCACCTCATAACAGCGTTCCCGCTGTATGTAGCAGTTGGCATCTACGTGGTTTATCAATATGCAAGAAGACGCATCGCGTGCGCGCAGTATCACGCTGGCGCTCTTGCAGTTGGGGGTGCTATTGCGTCGCCTCTCTTATTCTTGCTAGTCGGCGCACCATCCCAGCTTGCAGTAGCGTTTTCAACATATTCGCTCGTATTCCTTTTCCTAGTGTTCGGTGTTATCGCAATTCTTGCAGGCGCCGGAGCTTATAGGTCATTGAACAACGAAGTAAGTAAACCGCTCCTGTTTTTCGCTTTTTCTGCGGTAATAACCGTGAATATCATAGCCCTCCCACTAACTAATAACACCTATCGATTCTTGGTGTTCTTGTGGCTTCCAGTCGCCCTTTTTGCCAGCTACTATATATCGACCGTGACAGCCAGATTGACGGCGACAGGCTTTTCATCAGCACAGATAGCTCTAAGAGTAGCGGTCATTGTAGCAGCACTTGTGCTTGCGCTTCCCACCTCGTATCTGCTTTGGGGATTTTATAACAACGACTCATATGTTCTCGCTTCACCCGCTGAAGTGCAAGCTTTGCAGTGGATAACAGTAAATACCCCTAAAGATGCAATCTTTCTCGAAGCGCCTTCCACTTTTCCGCGCATTCCACTAGAGACCGGACGAAGGGTAGTCTTTGCAGGCTCCATCTATACAGTCCAGTATAACGGCGTGAATTTGCAAACACAGATAGAGGCACTCATGAACGAGCGCAACCCCGAATCCCTAAGTCTCAGCCTTAAGCAGTACAACGTGTCGTACGTTTTTGTGGGTTCACGCGAACAACAGTACGAGATTGCCAGCACGCTCAAGGATACCAACTATTTTCAGAGCGTGTATTCAAATCCTATGGTTACTATATACAAGGTAAAGAACAGTTCGACCGTAGACCGCACTGCCTAACCGGAGGCTGTAGACCTCGCTATTGTAACAGGAGAGCTTCGACGTGTACATTGGCTTTTCAAGCATCTTGCTCTTCATTCTTGGGATAATCTACTTGGTTTTGCTTCCGGGCTATTTGATCCTTGTCGGCCTCAAAGTAGGCGATCTTGACGTGATTGAGACGCTAGCGACATCTTTTGGCATAGGGGTGGGGGTCCTAACAGCGATTTCAGTAGCGCTCAGCTTAACGGGTAGCGTAGGCCTGACAGCTTCGACCCTGGTGCTGGCCAACGCAGCAGTTTTAGTTGCGCTATGCTTAGCTTTAGCTTATTCAAGACGCAAGCGCGGGAAAGTCACGAACTAACAAGAAACCGCATCAGAATGGCGAGAGTCCAAAGCTGGCGCAAGCGAAATGAGTTATGAAGGACATTGAAGTATTTTTCACTGGAAGAGCAAATGCGGGTAAGTCGGCGGTACTTAAAGAGCTCTTCGGTATAAAAGCGAGAGTGGGAAGACATCCTGGCGTGACAAGAGAGCCAGTGAGGTATCGACTTGATAGATTCATCGTCATAGATTTACCTGGAATTGGTTTCCGGCATGGGCTGAATGGTTACCGGCGCGTACTGCGCGACGTCATCGAGGGCGAACGACTTAAGCTTCGACCGCTGTCATTAGCCGTACAAGTCATCGATGGAAAATCATTCCTAGAGATTACAGAACGGCATTTTAAGCCTCTTGACGTTGATTTATTCGAGTATTTGCTGGATTTTGGGATTGACCCTATAATTGCAATCAACAAAATGGACAAGATCGAAGAGCCGGAAGCCAGCTTGGACAAGATAGTGTCGTCGCTCGGAATGCTCCCCCCATACAAACAGTGGGCCGATCGCGTAGTGCCGATCAGCGCTAAGAGACACGACGTTGCCCAGCTCAGGTGGTTAATTTCGCACCGGATACAAGGGATGAAAAACAAGGTCCGCGGGAGCGAGGTGCTCTAGCTTAGTGCAATAACGCCGCCGTCACGGCCTCATTCCGCCTTTTGTCTCTGCGCCAGCCGCATCATTCCTTTATTTGCAGCTTTTTATAGGCAGATACGGTTCTTTTGGCAATATGGCTGCTTCTGATGTATAACTAACAATCCAAATTAACACACCTTAAAGTTGATATCTTTGCGCGTTTATTTTCCCAGCCCAGCTCGCATTGTTTTAGGCAAATTATTTGACGTTTGAAGAGACACCGTGTCACCATGCCTCACCCGTTTACAGCTGCTTTCGATTTGGAGGGGCCCTTGTCTCCGCAAGATAATGCATACGAAGTAATGCATTCAATAAAAGAAGGTCCCGCGCTGTTTGAGGTTTTAAGCAGATATGATGATTATCTCGCTATCCAAAACAGACCCAACTATGAGCCTGGCGATACTCTGCAGCTGATAGTTCCTTTTATGATCGTTAACGGAATAACAGAGCAGGATGTACGAAATGCCTCCGCCAGAGCGCAACTCGTCGGCGGCGCCAGAGAGCTTATCACGTGGCTGAAGGGTGAGATGTGGAACGTGCATATCATTTCAACTAGCTATGAGCAGCACGCTTACAATGTAGCTTCAAAGCTTGATGTTGAGCGTGAAAAAGTGCACTCAACTCGCTTTCCCTTAGACTCGTTGTCCGAAATACTGGAAGAGCGCGATATTGTCTTAATCCAAGAGATTCAAAACCAGATCCTCTCGTTTTATCGCCACGAAAACGATGCAGAGACCTCAACATTTGGAAGATTGGCAGCCCAGCTTGATAGGTTCTTCTTTGAACTCGCACCTCTTACGCGAATTAAAGCGATATTCGATCAGATCACAGTAGTAAGCGGCAAGAGAAAAGTTCGAGCCTTGATGTCAGCGATCGGCGTGGGCAAGCAGACAGACACTGTGGTAATCGGCGATAGCATTACAGACTACAAAATGCTCGAGGAGATTCGAAGCGCAGGCGGGGTTTCTGTTGCGTTCAATGCAAACTGTTATGCGCTGCCCTATGCCAACGTTGGCATGGCGTGCGCTGACATTCGTCCCCTTTACCTCGTTTTATCAGCGTTCCGGGAGGGCGGACTTAAATCTGCATTTGACTTGGTTGCGTTATGGGAAGTTGAATGTCGCGAATTCGCGAGAGACCAGCGCCTCATACCAAAACACCCCTTGCGACCCGAGCTAGCCCGTTTTTTTGCTAATGTTTCAGACGACACAGAGTTTCCTCGTTTGAGCGTTTTGGACAAGAGAGACAAGGAACAGCTGCAGCAAATAGCAGCAATACACGCCAAATTTCGCAGCCTCGTCAGGGGGCAAGAGACTGCGCAGCTGGGTTAATTGCCAAGCGTAAATCGCACGTTTGGCCGCGCTCGGTTTTAAGAGTACATAGATTCAGTGCACAAAGCTGCGCTGGCGGATTCGTGAGGCGTCCCGAAAACCGGAGCATATAAACGCTTTTTAACTGAGCTAATTAGAGGCTTACGTGGCCGTTTCACGACCGGAAGCAGCTCCTTCAGACAGCTCCAGGGGGTTATCCCTCTACTGTCTGATCCTTCAAGATCTCATCGAGCAGCTTGGTACCACTTTTTCCTACCATGAGATTAATCTGACCGGTTTCCGCAGAAATGACGCGACCGCGCACACTCTTTCGCCTCCTTATCCCTGCCTTTTTTGGATGATATCCAACGCCTCCAGAAAGAAGCAACCTTTTCCGGACCGTCCCCGGAAGATCTCGCCGCATAGCGACGCCATCTTTGTCTGAGCCGCCGGTTATTACAAGCGCATAATCGTTGAGGCCGATCACATCCCCATCGAGTAGATCTCCGATACCTAGACCAAACAGTTTGTTTGCTTGCGCTCCTGACACTTCCATCTTGTGTGCGCTCTTAGTACTTGGGTCGGATATGATTAGCCTAAATTCCGCCATTCACATTACTCTCCTCTTTTTCTGGCCAGCTGTGCACAAATGCCTCTACAATTTGAAGATCAAACAGTGTAGTTCACTTGGCCCAAAATGGGTCATTTTTGCGCTTGATCGTCAAAAACTCATCCAGCATCAATCGCTCGCTTTGGTCAAGCGCATCGTAGAGTTCTTGCTCCATTACCTTCGCATGCTTTTCTGGTACGTCGACGTAGAGTATGTCCCCTTCATTTATTTGTCTTCCGACTGTTGGTCCATCAATCGAGACTGCGACCTCTTTTCCAGCACCCATTTCGCTGACGTTCTCACCTCTGTCTTGCATGCCCTTGAGCGTGCCGACCCTAGCTCCATCTTCGCGCGCCAAGTAGACACCATTCCTTAGCGTGCCACCGAGCACGTGAATGCCGACTATAGCCGGTTTGTTTTGTCTGAACACATATCCGGGCAGTATCTTTAATTTGCCGGGCCTCACGATAGCCTCGTAACGCTTTTTACCATACAGTGTTTTTTGTTTTTCGACCCAGGTCTGATAATCGTCGATTAAGCCGTAGATCACGTCGTTAACGAACAGGCGAACTCTCGACTTCTCGGCTGCTTCTTTTGCATCGGGCAAGACGTGGACGTTGAAGCCGAGTACAGCGGAATATAACGGGTCACTTGTTGTCTCGGCTTCAATGATGTCTCGGCGAGAGACGTCGCCTAAATTAGCTATGCTAATAGGCACTTCGTTTCGACTTAGTTCTCCTGCAAGCGCTTCTAAAGCGCCGACAGTGTCTGCTTTGATTATGACGCCTGTATCTTGAGTGCTGATCGCCATTTCACGCATTTCGGATTCGATGCCAGCGACGACTTCATCAGTATCGTCCGTTGTAACTCTAAGCGGCGAACCTGCAAGCGCGTTTTCAATGCCCGGAGCTGCGATCTTCACTCCCGCAGCTGCGGTCACTGTCCTAACCCTCTTAAGAACCCCCGTTAATTCTGGTTTTAGCAACGCTCGAATTTTTGTGATGATTGGTCGTCCCAGTGCACCGATTACAATCCGATCACCGGCGTGAAGAACCCCATCGTATATGATCGCATCGAGGGTCGTGCCGAATCCTTTTTCTTCTTTGATTTCTATTACCGTGCCAAATGCAGGACCGTTGGCGTGAAGCCTCAAATCCTTGTCGAGGAATCGCTGCGCGAGACCAAGCGAAACCATGAGCAGATCCGGGATGCCTTCGCCAGTCCGCGCGCTTTCTGGAACAACACTTATATTTTTAGTAAAATCTCTAATTCTGTCGTACCGATCTGAACTAAAGCCCAAATTGTAGAGCTCCTCTATAAGAATATATATTCTGTCGTCAAGAAGGCGTTGAGTCCGCTCACTCTGAAGCTTAAACGCGTCCACGAACGTCGTGTTGTCGTGCGAAAGCCATCCGTGTATTTTGTCAATTTTGTTCGCCGCGACGATAAAAGGCGTTTTATAGCGTTTCAAGATATTGAGGCTTTCTAGGGTCTGCGGCTGGAAGCCCTCGTTAATGTCAACAACAAGTATTGCGATGTCTGCTAAAGCGCCGCCACGTGCGCGCAGGGTCGTGAATGCGTGATGGCCAGGCGTATCGATAAACAATAGCCCGGGAAGGCGTATACCTTCCAGGAGGGAACCGCAAAGCCTTGCAATAACGTCTAATGGGACTTCGGTTGCTCCGATATGCTGAGTGATTAGACCGGGTTCTTGGGCAGCAGTAGTGGTGCCGCGAATTTTGTCAAGCATGGTCGTTTTACCGTGATCCACGTGACCGAGCACTGCAACAATAGGTGTCCTGAGGTTATTTGGCATAAAAAGTCCCAACCTACATCAGCATCTGCGTTTAAATGCCTTGCGTTCAGACTGCGTTGTGAGTTGCACGGTGTGACAACATTTATGGTTTGGGAGCTAGATGTAACTGCGTTATCGCGGTAGTGGTGTAGTGGCAGCACAAAGGCTTCCCAAGCCTTTAACCCGGGTCCGAATCCCGGCTACCGCATCTCTGGCTCAATGCGCTTGCGCTTACCGTGAGGTCGTCGGGCTCCCTAAAAACGAAGGAGTTGGTGCTTTCATATAGGGTTTGCACAGCAAGCGGCCTTCTGAAAGGAGTTGCAGGTGCCTGCTTGCTTAAGCGCGAAAGACGTGCTGGGCGTTAGCGTCGATTAACTCGTTCCGCTGCTAATTTTATATCATTTGCCGGGATTGTTTTTCGGTCTGCGAGCTTCGTCAGCACAACGGCCTCTCTTGCAACATCGCTGCCGTAGTCCTCAGCTTTCTCAGCAACCATTTTCACCGCCTCACGATTAGCCCTTTCAGCTCCCGCAACCTTCATAATTCGCAAAACGACCGCGAGTGGAATTTCTGCCATAATTATCGCTCTCCTTTAGGATCGTTGCGCATAAAAAAGTTATGATTCGCTTTCTGTCGATTAAGAGGCTACAAAATCCTCCCAGCAGCAGAATAGCAAAAATTGATAACTAACTGCGCTAAACTAACATTCATCTTGCCGTGGGAGGTCACGTTTGTGCTGAAAAAGCGTAGCCAACAGACACCTGCTCTTGGTTGGATACGCTGCGACTTAGACGAATAGTGACCACAAGGCGATAGCAGAACAATAGAAACAGCTCGAATGGAAAAACAAATACTCGGCAAGCGTGGATGAAGACTGACCTAACCGACTCGGCGTACGTCCTTTGTATCAGCTGTGCCATTAACACTCACAAACATGTTTAAGACAGACGGCTTAAATGCGCTTACGTACGGGATATTAGATGCAGGTGTCGGTATAGCTACAGGGGTGATTGGGTTTCCCGTCACCGAAATCATTGACAATTTACGGCCCATTTGGATACCAGCTGCTAATGAAAAGGTCGGGATCGATCTGGCTTTAGGGGCTGCAGCATCTGGTACGCGATCAGTTTTTGTAACGAAACACGTTGGATTGAACGTGGCGTCAGACTCCTTGATTACCGCAGCTACCCACAGAATAGGTGCCGGGCTAGTCGTAATCGCAGGCGATGATCCAGGTGCAAAATTTTCGCAAAACGAGCAGGATTCGAGATATTACGGTAAGATAGCAGAGATCCCGGTGATGGATCCACACGGCGCCCGTAATGCGTATGCTTGTGCGCTGGAGGCTTTCGAACTATCCGCACTACTCTCGGTGCCGATAATTGTAAGAATAACAGGCAGGCTTCTGAATACGCAGGGCGTCGTTGAGAGGACGCCAGCAGCACAACGCGTAACTAAGGGCATTGAAAAGAGCATCTGGAACCTCACGCATTTGGGTAAACATCAGGATTTTCTCAGATACACATATCCTAAGATGCTGCAATTTGCTGAAACCACAGATCTAAACGAACAAGAAGGCGCCGGCGCCATCGGCGTTATTTCTGCAGGTTATGCATCAACGTTGGTCGATGACGCAATCCAGAGACGAGACGATGTAACACACCTCAGACTTGGCATTGTCAACCCGCTGTGTCAGCGCCGAATTGATTCGTTTCTCGCGGAGCACGACCGAGTCCTAGTTGTTGAAGAGGGCTCACCGCTTATTGAAGAGTCAATTCACGCGAAAGTCCTCGGGAAGCTGTCTGGACACGTGCCTCGCTTCGGGGAGCTTACGTCAAACGACGTGGCTAAAGCTTTGACTTATATTGAGGCAGATTACATAACGGCGAGGTTTGATGTCGAGACACTCGAAACCAGAAGTTACACGGATAACATTTGCGATGATTGCCCCTTCTTGCCTTTCTACCGCGCTCTCGTCCAAGTAGATGCGATGATTGCTGGTGACATGGGCTGCGTAATACGAACAGCCAGTCCACCCTTTAAACTGATTGACGCAGCATATTCGCTCGGCTCAGCAATTGGCGTGGCTTCGGGGTTTGAACAGGGCGGGTTCGCAGTACTAGGAGACTATGCGTTCTTACATAGCGGCATTGCCGGACTAACAAGCGCGGCAGTGTTTAAGCGGAATGTAAAGGTATTCGTACTCGAAAACCGAATATCAGCTATAACGGGCGGGCAGCCGACCCCAGAGATCTCTGATTTGGTCGGTGCAGTATGCCGAAACTACGGTATTACTTACAAGTTAGTGGACGCAACGCACATGAGTGTAACATCGTATGCACATCTTCTGCGAGCCGCAAGCGACTCGACAGGAACACTCGTCGTCGTTATACGAGGCGCCTGCTCAAAATATAGTCCACGGCAAAACTCCGGGGCTAGCGGTACATCACGGTTCTGATTATATCCTCGAGCTCCTCCTGAGAGACTGATTTCTTTGTTTCACAAACGCGTTTTACGTCGTCGAGGATCTGACAGAGCTCATCCCGGGTCGGACGGTAGCCTAACTGAGCGATAACGTACTGCAGGGCTTTTTTTCCCGTATGCTTGCCAATGACGATCCGTCTCTTGTTACCGACTAATTCAGGCGAAAATAGTTCATACGTCTCGGCCTCCTCTAGCACAGCCGCTACGTGTATGCCGGATTCGTGAGAGAATGCGTTTAACCCGACGACCGGTTTGTTTTTCGGCAAGCGCAGCCGTGAATGATGTTCGACTGTTTTGGACAGCCCCATCAGTTTCGAAAGGTCGTATTTATCGATTCCAAACTGCAGGCGCAGCGCGACAAGCAGTTCTTCAAGCGGGGTATTTCCGACTCGTTCCCCTATCCCGTTCACCGTTGTGTGGAGCTGAAACGTCCCGGCTTCCGCAGCCGTGATAGTGTTTGCTACGGCCATACCAAGATCGTTATGACAATGGATACAAAGCGGCACGTTGACGACTGTTTTCATCGCAGACACCAGATCGTAGCACGTAGACGGTCTCAGCGCGCCCACGGTGTCTGCGATGTTAACGTAATCGGCCCCGTGATCCTCGCCTTGTCCAAAAAAGCGCTTAAGCACTTCTGGATCAGTCCTAGTCGCGTCTTCTGCCGCAAACCTCACAATCAGCCCGTGATCCTTTGCATATTCGAGCGTTGATAGGGCGCACTCCAGCATTTCATCAAAGCTACGATGATACTTGTACTTAAGATGCAGATTTGAGGTTGCCATAAACAGCCCAACCACATCCACATCACAATCTAGCGCTTCATCGATATCGTGGAAAATCGCTCGCGAAAGGCAGCATATCTTGGTGTTTAGACCCAAATTAGCAATTTCTTTCACCATAGCCTTTTCTTTCGCTGAAACGGCGGGAAATCCTGCTTCTATCATCTCAACGCCAATTGCGTCCAGCTTTGTCGCAATCTCAACTTTTTCGTCAACGCCAAAAACGACGCCAGGAGCCTGCTCACCGTCACGCAGCGTGACGTCACAAATCTCTATCTGGCCAACAACTGCCTTAGATAGTGAAGAAGTTCCAAAACGATCCATAAAAGCCCCTGATAAAGTTCGCTATACACATTCAAAGCGGCAACTTAAATAGGTTACTGGTCTTCAGATCGACCAGTCCACATGGAGGCCGCGTTAGCATTAGTTGCTGACGTCGAAGTCTGCACTCCAACGCATCGCCGCTAGTTGATGCGTAAAACATCCATAGGTTGATCATTACAAGACAACACATGGTACGTGGTGAATAACACTTTGGATGCTCCAAAAACCATTAGCGAGAAGATTCTTTCCAAGGCTTCAGGAAAAGCGGCCAGCGCCAAGGATTTTATTCTGGCGCGTGTTGACGCAGCAATGGCCCACGATGGCACGAGTGTGCTCGGCGTAAAGGCATTTGAGGACATGGGCGCTACCTCTGTTTGGGATCCACGCCGGATCACCATTGTCTTTGACCATATAGCCCCAGCTAGCACGGACGCCGCCGCAACCCTCCAAAAAACAATCCGCGCGTGGACAAAACGTCAGGGAATTGCGAACTTCTTTGATGTCGGTGACGGGATATGCCATCAACTCATGGTTGAGCACGGGCTTGCTCTTCCAGGTACCCTGGTTGTCGGAGCGGATTCGCATTCATGCACGTGCGGAGCGCTAGGCGCTTTCGCAACCGGAGTGGGCGCGACCGACATCGCAGAGGTGTTTGCAACAGGAACGCTGTGGTTGAAGGTGCCTGAAACTGTGAAGATTGTGCTCAATGGAAAAATGCGAGACCACGTAAGCGCGAAAGACGTGATTCTCAACATTGCAGGGATTATGGGGGCCGATGGCGCATCGTACAAAGCCCTGGAATTCTATGGCACGACGACAGCCGACCTGACTTTGGAAAGCAGGCTAAGTTTGAGCAATATGTCAGTCGAAGTAGGCGCGAAAGCAGCCATCGTGCCCCCAGACAACAAGACTTTTGCGTACCTCGAACGCCTTACACCACAACAGAAGTACCAGCCTTGTTATTCTGATGACAGTGCCGTGTACGCTGATGAGCTGAACGTCAAGGTCGATGATTTGGGGCCTCAGGTCGCTTGTCCCCATCACGTGGATAACGTGAAAGATGTCGAAGAGGTAGTAGGCACAGCTATTGACCAAGTGTTTATAGGTTCGTGCACGAATGGACGTTTTGAAGATCTTCAGGCGGCAGCGAGCATTCTCCGCGGTGAGGCAGTTGCCGTAAGAACGATCGTCGTTCCAGCTTCGAAGCTCGTGCTACTGAATTCTATACGAACGGGCGTCCTGGAGACATTAATTCAAGCTGGGGCTACCGTTTGCAGTCCCGGGTGCGGGCCGTGTCTCGGCGCGCATAACGGGGTTCTGGGTCGCGGAGAGGCTTGTCTTTCAACATCCAACAGAAATTTCAAGGGGAGGATGGGTGCTGAGGGGCTCGTGTACCTTGCCTCTCCCGTCACAGCTGCAGCGACGGCCCTCAAAGGCGAGATAGCTGATCCGCGGCAATCATAGACAACCACCTAGCACTTGTCTATCACGGGATTCAGACGCTGGCATATCTCTTGATTTCCTCAATTTGTTCCATCAGGATCTTTTCAACGGCGTCGAGAAGATATTCAAGCGATGGGCTCCTAACCGTAAATTTTCTCGGGACACCCTTGTAGGTCACAATGTCGCCGGCGTTGATTGAAATCATCGGCTCTCGTACGACAAGCGTCGCCATGAACTCGCTGGTGCCGATTTTTTCCACGTCTAGTTTCCACATTCTTTCGTCGATCTCTCGTTCAATCTGTTGGGCGTTGTGCTTGACCTTGTGGGTGAGGAAAGCTTTTTTTTGATTGATTAGGTACTGTTCTTGCGCGGACAATGGCAAAGACATAGCAACAAAGTTGTCTCGGGACTATTAAACACTTTCAGGCTTTGCGCTTCCAACCAAAGCTTAAGATCCCGTTTGCTTTATATCGGTACATCTTCAATTAGAATATGATGATTATCAGGGGAAAAGTGTGGAAATACGGTGATAATATCAATACTGATTTGATCATACCCGGCAAATATCTGAGAACGACTGACGTTAACGTCTTCGCACAACACGCAATGGAGGGGCTCAGTTCGGAATTTTCACCGCACGAGGGGGACATAATAGTGGCCGGCAAAAACTTTGGTTGCGGGTCTTCGCGAGAGCAAGCGGCCCTTGCGCTTAAATACGCCAAGATAGGATGTGTCGTTGCGAAATCTTTCGCTCGGATCTTTTTCAGAAATGCAATTAATGTTGGCTTGCCAATTATTGAAGCAGACGCCCTTGATTCTGTCGCAGCAGGTGATGAGATTGAGGTCGACGTATCTTCGGGGTTTGTCAAAACCCGCAGCAAGGTAGTCAAAGGCGAGGAGCTTCCCAAATTTCTGCAGCAGATCCTTGAGGATGGTGGGTTAGTCGAACATAGGAAGAAGCATCTGCGCGACGCGAGCC
>Ga0187784_10000736_pt1 | contig 24838 bp, 23 predicted proteins | sample 1015_SJ02_MP15_2_FD_132964 | JGI IMG/M metagenome (GOLD analysis project Ga0187784, IMG submission 132964) | Tropical peat soil microbial communities from peatlands in Department of Meta, Colombia - 1015_SJ02_MP15_20_MG | ecosystem: Environmental > Terrestrial > Soil > Wetlands > Peat | place... | reverse complement strand
GGCGGCGGCGCAGCCCTTCATCTCCGGCGCGATCTCCAAGACCATCAACATGCCGAACGCCGCGACGGTCGAGCAATGCAAGGAGGCTTATCTGCTCTCCTGGCGCCTCGGCCTCAAGGCGAATGCGCTCTACCGCGACGGCTCGAAGCTGTCGCAGCCGCTTTCCTCCTCGCTGATCGCCGAGGACGAGGACGAAGACGCCGTAGCCGATCTCCTGGAGAAGGCGCCGTTGGAGCGCGTGCCGGTGATCGCCGAGCGCGTCGTCGAGCGGGTGGTGGAGCGCGTCATCCAGCAGGCCGGGCGCCGCCGCCTGCCGCAGCGGCGCAAGGGCTATACGCAAAAAGCCATCGTCGGCGGCCACAAGGTCTATCTGCGCACCGGCGAGTATGAGGACGGCAAGCTCGCCGAAGTGTTCATCGACATGCACAAGGAGGGCTCGGCCTTCCGCTCGCTGATGAACAACTTCGCGATCGCCATCTCGATCGGCCTGCAATACGGCGTGCCGCTCGAGGAATATGTCGAGGCCTTCACCTTCACCCGCTTCGAGCCCGCCGGCATGGTCGAAGGCAACGACGCCATCAAGATGGCGACCTCGCTGCTCGACTACATCTTCCGCGAACTCGCCGTCTCCTATCTCGGCCGCAACGACCTCGCTCACGTCCAGCCCGCCGACATCATGCCGGACGCGCTGGGCAAGGGCGTGGCGGAATCGAACCTGCCCGACGGCGGCGGCCGCGGCGACGTGGCGGCGGCGGTGCAGAAGGTCCTCTCGACCGGCTATGTCCGCAACAAGCTCACCAGGCTCACCGTCTTCGAGGGCGGCGCGCGGGGAGCGGTCGGCAACGCCGCCATCACCATGGGCGCGCCGGTCACGCAGAGCGTGTCATTCGCGGCGGAGTTTCTGGCGAGCGCGTCGCTCGGCCAGGCCGATCCGAGGATCGAGCAGATCCGCGCGGCGCGTATGAAAGGCTACGAGGGTGACAGTTGCAGCGAATGCGGCAACTTCACCCTCGTGCGCAATGGGACCTGCCTCAAATGCGATACATGCGGCAGCACAAGCGGCTGTAGCTGATCGCGGCGTGCCCCCCGGCTCCAAGCCTCCCGGCCGGACCACGATATTGGGGCAGAAATTGGGGTGCGGCGCAAGCCGCACCCCTTTTTTTCCCTCCGCATCCCTCTCATCGCGGCTTCAAGCGCGCGCCGGCAGCCCGTCAGGCGGCTTTGGCCACGAGATGACTGGTCAGGCGATCGGTGATCATCCGCCTCAGCGCGTTGAAATCCGCGGATGAGACGTCGCGCGGGCGCGGCAGGCCCACGGGGTGGTCGCTGTCGACGCGGCCTGGAGACGCCGACATGACGACGACGCGGTCGGCGAGAAGCACCGCCTCCTCGACGGAGTGGGTGACGAAGATGATGGTGGTGCGCGTGCGCTGCCAGATCTCCAGCAGCTCGTCCTGCAGCTTCGCGCGGGTGAGCGCGTCGAGGGCGCCGAACGGCTCGTCCATCAGCAGGACGTCGGCTTCGTTGGCAAGGCACCGGGCGATGGCGACGCGCTGCTTCATGCCGCCGGAAAGCTGGTGCGGATAGCGATCGGCGAAGCGGCCGAGGCCGACCATCGCCGCGTAGCGCGTGGCGATATCGCTCACCTCGTCTCGCGGCAGCCCGCGCTGCCGGGGACCGAAAGCGATGTTCTGCCGCACGGTCATCCAGGGAAAGAGCGCGTAGTCCTGAAAGACCATGCCGCGGTCGGGGCCGGGTCCCGCCACCGTCTTGCCGGCGGCGAGCACCTCTCCCGCGGATGCGGCCTCGAATCCGGCGATGATCCGGAGCAGCGTCGACTTGCCGCATCCCGACGCGCCGAGAAGGCAGACGAACTCGCCGCGCGCGATGGCGAGATCGACCGGGCTCAACGCCTCGATGACGTCGCCGCCGACCTGGAAGCGCTTGCTGACGCGGCGGATCTCCAGCATCGGCGTCCTATCCATGCTGCGGGCTCCAGCGCAACAGGCGGTTGTTGAGCGCCAGCATCAGCCGGTCGGACAGGAAGCCGGCGACGCCGATGATGATCATGCCGGTGATGACGAGATCGGTGCGCGACAAGGTGCGCCCGTCCATGATGACGGCGCCGAGACCCTGGGGCACGCCGGTCATCTCGCCGACGACGATGAGCACCCAGGCGAAGCCGAGGCCGAGCCGCAGGCCGTTGAAGATGCTCGGCAGCGCCGCGGGCAGGACGATGGAGCGGAACATCGCCGAGCCGCGGCAACCCAGCATCGCCGCCGCTTCGAAGAGCCGCGGATCGGTGGCGCGCACGCCGAAGGTGGTGTTGAGCAGGATCGGATAGAAGGCCCCGAGGAACACCAGGAACACCGCCGAGCTGGGGCCGAGCCCGAAGAAGATCATCGACAGCGGCAACCAGGCGGTGACCGGGATCGGCCGCAGCAGCGAGATCGTGGGATCGAGCATCTGGCGCAGCAGCTTCACCCGTCCGAGCAGCAGGCCGAGCGGTATGCCGGCGGCGGCGGCGAGCAGGAAGCCGCCGAAGACGCGCCGCGCCGATTGGTAGAGATGGATATAGGCCGTGCCCGAGAAGGCGTCGTCATAGACGCCGCCGAAGATGAAGTCGTAGATCATCACCGCGACATTGGCCGGCGTCGGCACCAGCCGCGTGCCGGTGAGCTTCACCAGACCATGCCAAAGCAGCAGAAAGCTCACGGGAAAGATCAACGCCAGGATCGCCGCCCGCACCGCGCGCGGCGCGGGAACGGCGGCGGCGCCGTCGGCCGCGGCGGCGCGGCGCGGCGAGACCGCGATCGTGGGGGCGTCGCTCACGGCGCTATTCGGCGATCTCGCGCACGAAGCGCCGGTTGATGAAGCGGTCGTAATCGGCGGGCAACTCGCGGATCTGCTTGCGCTCGAGCATTTGCGTGCCGTAGAATTTCGCCGCGGCCATGAATGCGTCGTCGATGTTCCAGGTCAGCTCGACGTTGGGCGCGGCCTTCTCGATCGACTCCCGCGTCTGCCCAAGCTTCTGCACCGCCATCGCCACCATCTCGTCGCGATGCGCCATGGCGTATTCCGTGGCGGCGCGGTGCATCTTGAGGAAGGTGGCGATCAGCGCGGGATCGCGATCCACCATCGCCTGGCGCGTCGTCATCACCATGTTGAGCGAGCCGACCTTGGTGGAATAGGGATACTCGACGATCTTGCCGGTGCCGTTGGCGAGGCTGATGCCGGGTCCGGGCTCGGCTCCGACATAGGCGTCGATATCGCCGCGCGCGAGCGCCGGCGCCATGTCGCTGAAGGAGAGGCGGATCATCTGGATGTCCTTGATCGACATCCCCTCATCGGCAAGGCGATTGAGGATGACCACTTCCTGCGTCGAGCCCGGCCAGATCCCGACCCTCTTGCCACTGAGGTCGCGGATGCCGGCGATGCCGCTGCCAATGCCGGCGACGACCGCCATGCCGCGATTGCAAGAGGCGCCGATCACCACCACCGGCTCGCCCGCCGCGGCGCCGAGCGTCGCGGCGGCAAGCCCGTAGGTGCCGAAATCCACCGATCCCGTCACCACCGCGTTCTTGCCGTCGGTCGGGCTTTCGAAGGGCAGGATCTCGACCTTGTAGCCCGGCGGCGTGAACTTCTCATAGAAATAGGGGGTGATCGCGTGAATCAGCTTCAAGGTGCCGACCTTGATCACCCGATCCTCGGCCACGGCCGGGCGCGATGCCCCGGAAAGCGCCGCGGTGGCGGCGGCCAGCACCATGATCACGAGTGCGATCCGATGCCGCATGAGAAGGGCTCCTTTGCCAGCCGCGGCGTCGCCGCCGCGTTGTCCAGCGACGAGCAAGAAACGTGCCGTCCCTTTGGCCCCTTTTTGTGCTGCATCGGACGGCGCTTGGCATACGCGGCAAGGTCGTAGTGATTAATTCTTATGCAGCGTGGCGACTCGCGCGGCGGCAGGCGGGCGACACCGCCAGCAATCGCCGCCTCGCAGAACCGCCGCAGAGCGGTCACCCCAGGGCCGGCGCATGGCTTCGCCAAGCGGTTCGAGAGCCGAACCCGCGGGTTACTGCGCCAACTCCATCTTGGCCTCGAGCGTGTTCTCGCCCTCCGCGGTCTCGGTCTCATGGAAGCGCGCCTCGAGCCTGTGTCCGGCGATCGGCGGCACAGAGGAGGGCAGCGCCAGCACCATGTCGCGCCGATGCGCCGGCGCGTAGAGCGCCACGCCGTCCACGGTCTCGATCGTCTCGCCGTCGAGCAGCAGCGCGAGCTCGCCTCTCACCGAGCGCTCGCCCGACCTCTCGAGCGCGAGCGCCACGGCGGGATGGTCGTCCGGCGTCGGCACGAGCTTGATCCCGGCGATGGCGACGGCGCCCGGCATGCCGCGCTCGCGCATGATGAGCGGCACCGCCACGCCGAACACCGCTTGCAGATCGAGCGAGACGCCCGCCTCCGGCGCGAAGGGAGACGCGCCGAGCGCCTGCGCGTAGGGCACCTGCTGCACCAGCACGTGCGTGCGGTATTCGCCGGCGGGCCGGCGGCCCGGCGGCGGCACCTGAAGGCGAACCACTTCCGAGGCGCCGGGAGCGAGAACGATCTCGCGCGGCGCAAAGCGCACCATGCCGCTGGCGAAATGCTCGTTCGCGGCGGGCGGCTCGGCGCGCACCATTTTGCCGTCCGGCAGCATGCGAAGATCGATGAGCGAGACGCGGAAGACCTGCTCCTTCCGGTCGGCGTTCTGGACCGTGATCGCCTTGGTCGAGACGGCGTCATCGAACAAAAGATAGGTGGGCGATACCGTGAGCTGCGCCGACGCCGGCGCCGCGCCAAGCACAAGGAGCGCGACCAGGGCCTCTAGGAGACGGGGTTGGATCAGGGCCGCGACCGCGCACATCGCATCATCGCTAATAGACGACGGTGACGGTATACGTCCCGGCATAGGTCCCGCCCGCCTGGTTATGGTTGACGGTAAGCTCGGCGCCGACGTTGAAGGTGAGCGTGCCGCTGGCGTTGAACTTCGGGCTGGCTCCGGCATTGTCGGTGAAATTGGAGATTGTCATCGCCGTGCCGGGACCCGTCAGCTTCCCGGCGGTAAAGCTGATGACCACGGCGCAGTTCTTCGCCGCGGTGGTGCCGCTTGCCGTGAAACTTCCGACGGCCGGCGTGCCCGTGAGAAAGAATCCGGACGTCGCCGTCAAGGTGCCGGCGGAACTCATCGTCACCGTGCCGCCCGCCGGAATCGGCCCGATCTTGGCAAAGTTTATCTGCTGCGTCTCGGTCAGCGTGATCGCATGGGTGCAGGCGGCAAGCGCCGATCCGGCCCAGCCCGCGAGGAGCAGCACGCAACCGACTGCCCCGAGCAAGACTCGCGCCGTTGTTCCGTCTTCGCGCTGCATGTCTCTGTTCCAGTCGCCTTTTTGGCGGGAAGCCTCGCGCCGCCCAAAGCCGCGGAGCCGCGCGACGTCGCGCCGATTTTCGTCCCGAACCGCCAACCCGTATGAAGTTTGATTTAATATTTTGCTAATCTGCCGCCATCGCCGGACGACGCGCTGCTTTGCTGTGGAAATTTTTGGAGAGCCGCCGCTCCACCGCGCCCCGAGCCGTGGATTTGCCTCCAATATTTGCGCGCGGAAGGAACGTTACTGTGGCGGAACGGCGCGTGACAGCTCGCCCGGAACATGGTCCCATGGCGGCAAGAAGACCGTGTTCCGGGAGAAGCTCGAACGATGCTGCGGCTTTGCGCAGCGATCACGACCTCGATGGTGGCGTGCCTCGCCGCGAGCGAGCTCTGCGCGGCCACGGCGACCGGCCATGCCTCGGTCACCATCCTGCGCGCTATCATGGCATCGGAGACCGCGCCGATGAGCTTCGGTCAGCTCGGCCCGCCTTCCGGCGGCGGCGCCGTGGCGCTGAGCCCGACGAGCGGCATTACCGGCCCTCCCGGCCTCGGCGTCGCCGGGACCGCCGCTGCCGGAAAATTTACCGTCACCGGCCAGCCGTCGAGCGCCGTCACCATCTCCTTCAGCTCCGGCAATGTTCTCGCCGGCCCCGGGCCGGCAATGGCGCTGGGATCCTTTGTCCATAACGCCGGCGCGACGCCCGCGCTCGACGGTAGCGGGACCCTGACCTTCTCCGTCGGCGCCACGCTCGCCATCGGCGCGGCGCAGCCGCCGGGTAGCTACAGCGGCACCTATGCCGTCACGGTCAACTATTGAGCGAGCGCGAAGGGATGATCGACCGGCGCGAGCGGCTTTCGGGCCGCGGCCGCCGACCCGGATACCGGATTTTCGGCTTCCTCCTATCGGAGCGGCGCGGCATTGACGACGTCTCAGCCGTCCATACATCCGAGTTATTTCAATTGAAAATTGCCACATCGAGAAAGATTGGCGCCGGTCGCGTTCCACCTGTAACCACAAACAATCCGCCGCACCGCAATAGTTGGGGTATTTCCCCGAAAATATGTATGGGGTAGCGACATATTCGCGTATGGCACGAATACTGGCCATACACTGTCGCGTCGTATCGATATCGATCGGTATTACCTGATGAGTAACAGATAAGACTTCCTCATTCTTCGGCATATTTAGGAGTCATTTACATCTATCCGCCACCCTCCCCCTTCTTCCGGGTCGGGTCTCGATAGACGCGGCCGACTTTGGCTGAACAGGAGAGGCATAATGTTCACGAAAAGAATGAGTCGGTCGCTCGCTCTGGCGGCGGCCTTGACGGGTCTGGGTCTGGCATCGCAGCAGGCGCTGGCGACCTCGCAGACAGGTCATGCCAATGCGGTGATCCTGCAGGCGATCACGGTGACCGAAAACACGCAGCTCAACTACGCCGACATCTCGGCTCCCGCCGGCGGCGGCACGGTCACGGTCACCGCGGCGGCCACGCCCAGCGAAACCGGCACCGGCTTTACCTTCCTCGGCACCCCCGCGGCGGGCCAGTTCACGGCCACCGGCTCGGCCAGCCAGACGGCGGTGATCACCTTCAGCACCGGCGATACGCTTTCCGACGGCGCCGGCCACACCATGAACCTCGGCAACTACACGACCGATGCGGGCAGCTCGCCGGCCTTCAACAGCTCGGGCAATCTCGTGTTCCACGTCGGCGCCGATCTCACGGTGGGCGCCAACCAGGTCGCCGGCACCTATACCGGCACCTACACGGTGACCGTGAACTACTGATCGATGCCTAAGATTCCCTTGGGGATCTCAAGCATCCGCGTCGGCCGGAGGTCCCGCTAGACCTCCGGCCTTTCACGCATCTGCCAAAGAGGGGTTGGCTCATGCGCGACATGTTTCGAAGCAGCCGGACGCTCGCCGTCCTGCTGCCGCTTCTGGCGAGCCTGGGAATGCCGGCGCTCGCGCAAGACCGGCTCGCGGAGGCGGGCGGCGGGCTATTGGTCAGTCCGACCTATCTCCTGTTCGACGGGCGCGAGCGCTCGAAGTCGATGATCCTGACCAATCGCGGCGATGCGCCGGAGACCTATCGAATTTCGCTGATCAACCGGCGCCAGATGCCCGACGGACAACTCGTCGAGACCGCCGAGCCCGCGGGCGATGCCGGCTTCGCCTCGACCCTGGTGCGCTACGCGCCGCGCCAAGTGGTGCTGAAGCCCAATCAGCCCCAGACCATCCGGTTGCTGCTGCAGCTTCCGGCCGATTTGCCCGACGGCGAGTACCGCTCGCACGTGTTGCTCCAGCAGGTGCCAACGGTGCACGCCGATGACGTGGCGAACCCGAACGCGACCGGGCTGTCGATGCGCATCCGCGCGGTCTTCGGCATCACCGTGCCGCTGGTCGTCCGCAAGGGCAATCTCACCGCCATGGCGGCGCTCTCCGATCTCAAACCCGTCCGCCTCGCCGACGGGCACAACGGGCTGTCGCTGCATCTCGACCGCACCGGAACGCGCTCGCTCAGAGGCGACCTGACCGTGCTCATCGACGGCGAGCCGGCAGGCTGGCTCAACGGCATCAACGTCTTCCTGTCGACGCCCTATCGCGAGCTGGTCGTGCCGCTGACCACGGCAGGCGAGCTGAAGGGCCATCGCATCGCGGTCGAGTTCACGGAAGGCGAGGACACCCTCAGCGCCGCCACGGCCAAGCAAAGTCTGTCGCCTTAACCCGGCCGCCGGGCGGTCCCATGCCGCGGGGACGCTTCAAGCGCCTGTTGCTGTCGCTCATATCCGCGCTTTGCCTGCTTCCCGCCGCGCTACGCGCCGAGGATCAGGGGCCAATGAAGCTCGTGCAGCGTCCGGAGGAGCAGGCGCTGGTGGTGAGCCTTCGGCTCAACAGCGTCACCATCGGCGACAATCTCATCGTCTATCAGGACGGCAAGCGCCTGCTGGTGCCGCTGGGCGGCGTGCTGCGAGCGCTCGAGCTCGCCATCACCGCCGATCCCGAGAGCGGCAAGGCGAGCGGCTTCTTCATCAACGAGGACCGCCGCTTCGAGCTCGATCTCGCCACGGCGACGGTACGGTTCGATGGGAGAAGCTTCGCCCTCGCGCCGGGCAGCGCCGAGCGTCAGCTCATCGACATCTATGTCGACAGCACGCTGCTCGCCGAATGGTTCTCGATCCGGCTGCATTTCAGCGAGGAGGATCTGGCGCTGATCGTCTCCTCGCTCGAGCTGCTGCCGGTGCAGGAGCGGCTCGAGCGCGAGCGCCGGCGCAACGGAGTGCCGCACGACGGCGCGGCCAACGCCGGTTACACGCTCAAGGAACCGCCGATGCGCTGGATAGACTGGCCTTTCGTCGACACCAACATCGAATTCTCGACCAACCGCAGCGACGGACACCAATCGCAGCAGGCGCAATACACCTCGATCGTCACCGACCAGGTCGCCGGTCTCGACCTCGACATGGCGGTGAACGGCGCGGCGCCGAACCTGCAGCAGGCGACCACGCTGCGCGCGACGCTCGGCCGACGCGATCCGAGCGGCGGCCTGTTGGGGCCGATCGACGCGCGCGAGTTCTTCGTCGGCGACGTTTCCTTGCCGAATCTCCCGCTCACCGCCAACAGCGTCGCCGGCCGCGGCGCCATGGTATCGACCTTCGACCTCCACCGCCTCTCCGACCTGCAGCGCATCACCTTGCGCGGCGAATTGCCCGTCGGCTGGGAAGTCGAGCTCTACCGCGGCGGCGATCTCATCGACTTCGAGACCAGCAGCACCAACGGGCGCTACGAGTTCGACAACGTGCCGACCATTCCCGGCCTCAACGCCTTCAAGCTGGTCTTCTACGGGCCTGAGGGACAGCGGCGCGAGGAGGATCAGCCGATCTACGTGACCGCCGCCAGCGTCGCGGCCGGCGAAACCGGCTTCCGCCTCGCCGTCAACCAGCAGAACGTCGATCTCTTTGGCACCCAGACGAACCAGCCGCAGCCGACGACGCTCTTCGACCGTTTCGATCAAATCGCGCGCGATCAGCTCTTCAGCGAGCCCAACGTCAACAACGGCGCCACGCGCCTCATCGCCGAAGTCGAGCACGGTCTCACCGATACCATGTCGCTCAACGGCGCGGTGTCCAACATCCCCTTCGGCGGCACCAACTATCAATATCTCCAGGCGGGGCTGCGCGCCTCGCTGCTGGGCGCGCTGACGCATATCGAAACGGCGGGATCGAGCAATGGCGGCATCGCTTTTGGCGCCGGCGCGCAGGGCCAGATCAATACCTGGTCCTGGCTCCTCTCGCACAACCAGTTCGAGGGCAATTTCGTCTCCGAGCTCTCCTTCGATACCGCGCTCAACCTGCCATTGGCTTCGCTCTCGACGGCGCAGCTCAACGGCATCCTGCCCGATTTCGGCGTCGGCCGCATGCCTTTCGCCGCCAGCGCCACCTACGGCCCCGCCCGCGGCGGCGGCTCCCACACCGAACTCAGCGAGCGGCTCTCCAGCTATTTCGGCCGCTTCACCGTCGGCGCCGAGACGCGCGCGGACTTGATCGCCATGCCGCCGGGACAAGCCGCCGCGCAGCCGGGGCAGACCACCGAGATCCTCCGCCTCGGCACCTCCTTCGGCCCGGTCAACCTGCACGGCGAAGCGCTCTACGAAGTCGCTCCCACCGCGGCTTTCGACGCCGCCCAGCTCACCGCCGATTTTCGTCTCAAGCCCGACCTCAATCTCCGGCTCGGCGCCGTCCACTTCGACAATCCGAGCGAGAGCCAGCTCGTCGCCGGCGCCGCCAAGCTCTACGACAAGTTTGCGCTGGGCGCCGACGCCAACGTGTCGAATCACGGCGACTTCTCGATGATCCTGAAGCTCTCCTTCAGCTTCGGCGTCGAGCCGCGCTCGGGCCTGCCGGTCTTCCACGGCGAGAGCTTCGCCCGCTCCGGCGCCATCAGCCCGCGCGTCTTCATCGACCGCAACGGCGACGGCGTTTTCGGCCCGGGCGACGTGCCGCTGGAGAACGTGCGCTTTCGCAGCGATGGCCAGCCCTTCCGCGGCAACGCCACCGACGACAGCGGCACGACGCTCATCACCAACCTCGAGCCCTATCGCCAGACGCCGGTCAGCATCGACCTTGAATCGCTCGAGGATCCCTTCTGGAAGCCGTCCGAGCAGAAGATCGCGGTGCTGCCGCGGCCGGGATCGGTGGTGAACGTCGACTTCCCGGTTTACGAGACCGGCGAGGTCAGCGGCAGCGTCGAAATCGCGCGCGAAGGACACAAGGCGCCGCTGCCGGGCATCAGGATGGAGGTGATCGACGCCAAGGGCAAGATCGTCGCCCAAACGCTTTCGGGCTATGACGGCTCCTTCTTCATAGAGAGCGTGCGCCTGGGGAGCTACAAACTGCGCGTCGATCCCGACCAGATCGACCGCCTCCACCTGGCGCCGGTCGAACCGCAACAGATCGAGCTGACGCGCGCCAAGCCGACGGTCGCCGCCGCGCCGATCACGCTCACCAGCGCGCATGCCGCGACGGAGGAAGCGACAGCACCGTCGTCCGAACCCCCGCCCCCGGCGACGCCCGCGACCGCGGTGAAGCGCATCGAGCTCCCCGCCGCCCGCGCCGATCGTCCGCCGCCGCCGCTCAAGGCCGCGGCGCCGCTCGACGAGGACGAGGTCATCCAAGGGCTGCGAGCGCCGCACGCCGCGTTTCTCGGCGACGCGGAAGCGCGTTGAAGCCAAGCGCTCCGACACCGCAGACGCCACGAGCCTCTGGCGCAGCGTGGAAGGAGCCTCTCGACCGTCGTTCCGCCGCCGGTCGGGCACCGCTCCCGGCCGGCCCTATCCCGGCAGGCGCGACGGCCGAATTTCTCCTCGAACCGGGGATGACCGGGCCCTCCCCCGCCTATTACCCTTACCCTCGCCGCAGTGGCGAGGGGCCACGCGCAGTTAACTGACCGGCCATCTCAGCGATGGCCGGTCTTTTTTATCTCGATCAACCCGACCCGCGGCCAAACAGCCCTTCGAACGCCGCGGCGGGCAGCTCGACGAGGCCTGGTGGGACCTGGAACAAGGCGGGGTCCTGGGATCCCAGGACGAGATTGGCGAGCTCCATGCGAATCGCCAGCGGCTTGCCGGCGCCGTCGCGGGTGACGGTGCCGTCGATCCGCATCAGCACGCCCTGCACGCTGAGCCAGACGTAGCCATGGGCGCGGCTGCCGTCGGCCGAGAGGTGGTCGATCCGATACTTGGTCGTGGGCACGCCGTTAACCGTCTCGCGCCCGATCGGGGCGCTGCGCAAACCGGGATCGTCGAGCTTGGCCATGAGCGGAGGAAAGGCGAAAGCGACATAACTCTTAAGCATCGGCACGACCAGAAATCCGCGTTTCATCGCGACATCGAGGATGACCACCTCGGCGATGCCTGCGATGGTCTGCTCGTGGCGCTCATGGCCGGGACTATGGAAGACCATCCCGCTATAGCTCTTGCCGTTGACGGTAACGGTGCGCTCTGCGCTGTAGGCGACTCTGGCATCGCCGAGAAGCGCCGCCGACGCCGCTTCCGGCGCGGCGGCAACAAAGGCAAGGCCGAGCAACAGCATCCACCGGCGCATGCGACCCTCCTTCGCGGCGACCTCCCTGCGATAGCCGCCGATTGCGGCGCTTTCACGGCGACGAGCCGGCGCGCTATGCTGGAGCGGCACGGCAAAATTCTGGGAAAGGCCCTCTCATGGCAGGACGAATCGAAGGGCGGCTCAAGGAACTCAAGCTCGAATTGCCGCAGGCGGGAGCGCCGGTGGCGAATTACGTGCCGGCGGTACGCAGCGGCGACCTGCTCTTCATCGCCGGCCAGATCTGCCAGTGGCAGGGCGAGCGCCGCTTCATCGGCAAGCTCGGCCGCGAGATCAGCCTCGAGCAGGGCCAGGAGGCGGCACGGCTCTGCGCCCTCAACATTCTGGCCCAGGCCAAGGCCGCGCTGGACGGCGATCTCGACCGCATCCTGCGCTGCGTGCGGCTCGGCGCCTTCGTCAACTGCACCGAGGACTACACCCAGCAGCCGCAGGTGGCAAACGGCGCTTCCAATCTGATGGTCGAGCTGCTCGGCGATGCCGGCCGGCACGCGCGCGCCGCGGTGGGGGTCAATGCGCTCCCCGGCGGCGTCGCGGTCGAAGTCGACGCGATCTTCGAGGTTCGCTGAGCGTCATGGCGGATGGCGGCGACAGCGTCACGGTCAAGGTCGTCCCGGAGATCGCCGAGATCCCGGCAACGGAATGGGACGCCTGCGCGGGCAACGACAATCCCTTCCTGTCGCATGCTTTTCTCGAAGCGCTCGAGGCCTCCGGCTCGGCGACGGCGAAGACCGGCTGGCTGCCTCAGCATCTGGCGCTCGAGGACGAGAAAGGCCGGCTCGTCGGCGCGGTGCCGCTCTATCTCAAGAGCCATTCCTACGGCGAATATGTCTTCGACTGGGGCTGGGCTTCGGCCTATGAGCGCGTCGGCGGCCGTTATTACCCGAAGCTGCAATGCGCCGTGCCGTTCACGCCGGTGACCGGCCCGCGCCTCTTGCTGCGGCCCGATGCCGGGCCGGACGCCGCCGACGCGCTTGTCGCCGCCATGATCGAGCTGGCGCGCCGCCACAAAGTGTCGTCGCTCCACGTCACCTTTCCGACGGAGGCGGAATGGACGCGGCTCGGCAAGGTCGGCTTCCTCCAGCGCCTCGGCCAGCAATTCCATTGGCGGAACGACGGCTATCGCACTTTCGACGATTTCCTCGAAGCGCTCAATTCGCGCAAGCGCAAGCAGATCCGGCGCGAGCGCCGCGATGCCCTGGCCGGCGGCATCGAGATCGAGACGCTCACCGGCAGCGCCATCAAAGGCGAGCATTGGGACACGTTCTACCGCTTCTACCGCTCGACCTCGGACCGCAAATGGGGCGAGGCCTATCTGACGCGCGCCTTCTTCGATCTCCTGGGCGGACGCATGGCCAACCGGATCGCGCTGGTGATGGCCAGGAAGGGCGGCCGCTACGTCGCCGGCGCGCTCAATCTTATCGGCCGGGACACGCTTTACGGCCGCAACTGGGGCTGCCTCGGCGATTTCCCGTTCCTGCATTTCGAGGCGTGCTACTACCGCGCCATCGACTTTGCCATTGAGCGCGGCCTCGCGCGCGTCGAGGCCGGCGCCCAGGGCCAGCACAAGATCCAGCGCGGCTACCTCCCCGTGGCGACCTACAGCGCCCATTGGATCCGCGATCCCGGCTTTGCCCGCGCGGTCAAGGATTTCCTCGCCGATGAGCGCCGGATGACGGCGAACGAGATGGAAGCGCTCGAAGAGACCTTGTCGCCATTCAAATGCGAGACGGAATAGCGGCGTCGAGGAAGGGAGGGATGAACGCTCTCGCCTTAACCCGGCTCGGCGAATGCATGGGCGTCGCGGCCGAGGGCATCGACCTCAACCGCCCGGTCGACGGCGCGGCGCTGCGGCGTGCGCTGCTCGACGGGCTGGTGCTCTGCATCCGCGGCCAGACCCTGGCGCCCCAAGCCTTTCTGGCGGCCATGCGAGCCTTCGGCACGCCGCTGGTGCAGCTCCGCCTCGCCTCGCGCCATCCCGAGATGGCCGAGATCATGATCCTCTCCAGCGAGGACCGCGACGACGGCGGCGACGGCCGGCGTCTCGTCGTGGGCGCGCATTGGCACAGCGACGACAGCTACAAGGCGGTGCCCTGCTCGCTGACCGCGCTTTACGGCGTCGCGGTGCCCGAGAGCGGCGGCGACACGCAATTCACCAACATGTACGCCGCCTATGACGATCTCCCGGAGGCGATGAAGCGGCGCATCGCCGGCCTGCGCGTGGTGCACGTCTACGATTCCAGCCGCAAAGGCACGCGCGTCGCCAAGCTCAAGCCCGAGGAGGCCGAGGCGGTGCCGGCGGTGACGCATCCGCTGGTGCGGACCCATCCCGAGACCGGACGCATGGCGCTCTACATGAATCCCAACCGCATGGAGGCGGTGGTCGGGCTCGAGCGCGCGGAGAGCGACGCGCTGCTCGACGAGCTGACGCGCCACGCGATCCAAGAGAGATACCAGTATCGGCACAAATGGCGCCGCGGCGACGTCCTGATCTGGGACAATCGCTGCACCATGCACAAGGCCAATGCCGACTATCCCGAGGGCTCGCGGCGCCTGATGCATCGCATCATTCTCGAGGGCACGGTGCCGACCTAAACTGCGCTGTCACTTTGGGCAGCCATCCTCGAGATTTGGGCCGACATAGGGCTGCGGCAGCGGCAGGTGAAGCTCCTTGTTCAGCGCAAGATCGGCATTGCAGTAGCGTTTCGCAGTGCGAAGCGTGTCAATACGGGCAAAATAATGCGAAGGCCGACCGACATCGCCTCCGTTCGGTATCAGCCGGAAGATATCGAACGCGACAGGCGTTGCAGAGCCGACGCTCGGCGCTGTCAAGACCTCTCGGCGGGCGATGATCAAGAGCGTCGCTGGCTGGCCGTCGACCCTGCCATGAGCGAAGCGGACACTGGCAATGGCATCCTCGACGGTATGCGGCGTGTCCCGGATGATGTCGACCTGAGGGACGCCGTCGCCGCCCGGTTGCTGCCCCGTGCCGGCCGTTACCACCTCCCACGCATCGGTCTCGGCCGCCAATTTCAGCATGACCAAGTACACGTGATAGCCCCAGGCATCGCCGTTGTCCCGCCAACCAACAACGATCAGGCCCCGCCGGCCATCGGTGGCAAAGTCATCGATGTAATTCAAGCCAGATTTCAACGGGATCACCGTCAGATCTGTGACCCCCGCCCGCGCGGGGTCAGCGATGCCGGCGACAAGAAGAGCGAGGAGCAATAGCGCCGCCGCCGGCACCATCGCAGTAGTAAGAGAGAACAGCCCTCGCATCGTCATCATTCCGCGTCTCCAACAACCGGCTAGACATAAAGAAGGCCGCTTCCGCGGCCTTCTCCCTGGTCTGATCGCGAGACCGCGCCTTACGTCTCGACCGGCTCCAGCTCCTTGGGCGCCGGGGCGCGCGGCGGCGCCTCGGTGAAGGAGAAGGCGAGCTTGTCGCCGTCGCGCGTGACGCGCACCACGCCGCCCTTGGTGAGCTTGCCGAAGAGCAGCTCCTCGGCAAGCGGCTTCTTGACATGCTCCTGGATGATGCGCGCCAGCGGCCGGGCGCCGAAGAGCCGGTCGTAGCCCTTCTGCGACAGCCATTGCCGCGCGGTCTCGTCCAGCTCGATGGTGACGTTGCGGTCGGCGAGCTGCTCCTCGAGCTGCAGGATGAACTTGTCGACGACGCGGCCGATGGTCTCCGTCGACAGCGCCGAGAAGGAGATGATGGTGTCGAGGCGGTTGCGGAACTCCGGCGTGAACAGGCGGTTGATCGCCTCCTCGTCGTCGCCGGTGCGGACCTCGCCGCCGAAGCCGATCGCCGGCCGCGCCAGCTCGGCGGCGCCGGCGTTCGTCGTCATGATCAGGATGACGTTGCGGAAGTCCACCGTCTTGCCGTTGTGGTCGGTGAGCTTGCCGTAATCCATCACCTGCAACAGGATGTTGAAGAGATCGGGATGCGCCTTCTCGATCTCGTCGAGCAGCAGCACCGAATGCGGATGCTGGTCGACCGCGTCGGTCAAGAGCCCGCCCTGGTCGAAGCCGACATAGCCCGGCGGCGCGCCGATCAGGCGCGACACGGTATGCCGCTCCATATACTCCGACATGTCGAAGCGGGTGAGCTCGATGCCGAGCGTGCGCGCGAGCTGGCGCGCCACCTCGGTCTTGCCGACGCCGGTCGGACCGGAGAAGAGATAGCTGCCGATCGGCTTCTCGGGATCGCGCAGGCCGGCGCGCGCGAGCTTGATCGCCGCCACCAGCGCCTCGATCGCCTTGTCCTGGCCGAAGACCATGGTCTTGAGGTCGCGGTCCAGGTTCTTCAGCACCTCCCTGTCGTCGCGCGAGACGCTCTTGGGCGGGATGCGCGCCATGGTGGCGACCACCGCCTCGACCTCCTTGGCGGTGATGGTCTTGCGCCGCTTGCCTTCCGGCACCAGCATCTGCGCCGCGCCGACCTCGTCGATCACGTCGATCGCCTTGTCCGGCAGCTTGCGGTCGCCGATGTAGCGGTGCGACAGCTCGACCGCGGCGCGAATCGCGTCGGCGGTATAGCGCACCTTGTGATGCCGCTCGTAATAGGGCTTCAAGCCGCGCAGGATCTTGACGCTGTCCTCGACCGTGGGCTCGTTGATGTCGATCTTCTGGAAGCGGCGGACGAGCGCGCGATCCTTCTCGAAGTAGTTGCGGTACTCCTTATACGTGGTCGAGCCGATGCAGCGGATGGCGCCGCTGGCGAGCGCCGGCTTCAAGAGGTTGGAGGCGTCCATCGCGCCGCCGCTGGTGGCGCCGGCGCCGATCACGGTGTGGATCTCGTCGATGAACAGCACGGCGCCGGGCATCGCCTCGAGCTCGCCCAGCACCGCCTTCAGCCGCTCCTCGAAATCGCCGCGATAGCGCGTGCCGGCCAGCAGCGCCCCCATGTCGAGAGCGTAGATGGTGGCATTGAGCAGCACCTCCGGCACTTCCTTTTGCACGATGCGCCGCGCCAGCCCTTCGGCGATCGCCGTCTTGCCGACGCCGGGATCGCCGACATAAAGCGGATTGTTCTTGGAGCGCCGGCACAGGATCTGGATGGTGCGGTCGACCTCGGCCTCGCGGCCGATGAGCGGGTCGATCTTGCCGTTCTTGGCCTTCTTGTTGAGGTTGACGCAATAGGCGTCGAGCGCGTCGTGGCCGCGCTTCTGCTGCTTCTCGCTGGTGCGCTCCTCCTCCTCGGCGCCTTGCACGCGGCGCGTCTCGGAGCGGCCGGGCGCCTTGGCGATGCCGTGCGAGATATAGTTGACGGCGTCGAAGCGCGTCATGTCCTGCTCTTGCAGGAAATAGACGGCATGGCTCTCGCGCTCGGCGAACATGGCGACGAGCACATTGGCGCCCGTCACCTCCTCGCGGCCGGAGGATTGCACGTGGATGGCGGCGCGCTGCAGCACGCGCTGGAAGCTGGCCGTCGGCTTGGCGTCCTCGACATGGGTCGAGACCAGGTTGACCAGCTCGTTGTCGACATACCCCAGCAGGTCCCGGCGCAGCTTCTCGAGATCGATGGTGCAGGCGCGCAGCACCGCAACCGCGTCCTGGTCCTCCGTCAGGGCCAACAGAAGGTGCTCGAGCGTCGCGTATTCGTGCCGCCGCTCATTGGCGTAAGCGAGGGCCCGATGCAGCGTCTTTTCAAGGTTGCGCGAGAGCATCTGCGCCTAATCCTCTTATGGTTCCGACTGGGCTTTCCTACTCAATCTTTTTCCAAGGTGCATTGGAGCGGGTGCTGATGCTGGCGGGCGAAGTCCATCACCTGGGTCACCTTGGTCTCGGCCACCTCATAGGTGTAAACGCCGCAAACACCCACGCCGCGGCGATGGACATGAAGCATGATGCGCGTCGCCTCCTCCCGGTTCTTGTTGAAGAACCGCTCCAGGATGTGAACGACGAACTCCATCGGCGTATAATCGTCGTTCAACATAAGGACCTTGTACATCGACGGCTTCTTCGTCTTCGGCTTGGCCTTGACGATGACGCCGGTGGCTGGTCCCTCGCCACCGTTCCGTTTCTCGACATCACTCATCTTCGGTCGATCACGATACGGTCCGTCCGTTCCAACCTCCCCCATGATATTGGGTTCGCCGATCCCGGGGGAAGACCTTTCCATCGCTCGTCGCGCCTATTCGCCGCGCCGATAACGCCGCCGGCGGCCCTCCGCGACAGAATGTAGCAACAGTATAGTTAACGTCCGGGAAAGGCCGAGCGCGAGCAAAAAAAAGACCCGGCCGGCGGCCGGGTCCTTCCCCTCTCGGCGCGATCGGCCGACGTCAGACGGTAAGCGGCTTGCCGAGCTTGTGGATCGTCGCCTCGACCCGGCTCCCCAGCGGCGCGAACGCGTCGCTGGCCAGCTTGATGCCCATCTCGGAGAGCTTGGCGGAGCGCTCGATCATCCGCTCGAGATTGGCCTTGGCAAAGTCGGAATTGAGCTGGAACACGTCTTCGAACGTCCTGGCGCCAAGCAAGGCGGTGGCCGTCTCGGCCGCCTGCTCGAAGGAGCTGCGGGCATAGAGGATGACCTCCTTGCCGATCGCCTCCCAACCGCTGGACAGCGCCGTATTGGCGCGCATCACGGCGGCCATGTTCTCGCGGCCGAGGTCGGCCAATTCCTCATAGCCGGCAAACAGCACAGCCGCCGCCTCGCCATCCGCCTTGGCATCCGTCGCCGGGGTCGCCGGCTTCTTCGTCTTCGCCATCGCTCATAACTCCCGGTCATGGGGCTCGCGGCCCCGACTTGCTGCAACGCAACACGTCTTATATGGCGCTTTGCATAATCGCTTCAAGAAAAATTTGTGCATTGCAACAGGGCCGTTGCGGCAATCCCGCGCATATCCGACGGCGGCGCGGCGGCATCGATTACTATGGAGGACTGCACCAATTCATGGCGGGCCGGGACTCTATAGTTTGCGCTGATGGGATCTATTCGCGATTTCCTTGCCCTCCGAAGGCGAAATCCCGACGCCATCCGCGCGACCGGCGCCTACTTTTCCGCGGCAAAAAAAGTTCCTGCCCTGTGGATAGAAATCCTGGACAAGGAGTCCATGGTTTTTTAATCTCTCTTTGATTGAATCCTATCCCTGGTTACTGGGGGATTGGGGGAGAACAGTGAGAAGCTTGATGTCTCGGTGGCGAGTTACGGAATTCGTCTTTGCACAATTGCCGATCGCCTTGTTGGCCGCGTCGTTTTTCGCCTGTGCATCGCCGGCCTTCGCCAAAACGGAATCCTTCATCGTCGTCGACGCCGAGAACGGCAAAGCGCTCGCCGAGCATAACGCGGACGCCCAGAACTATCCGGCTTCGCTCACCAAGATGATGACGCTTTACCTCCTGTTCGAGGCGATGGAGCAGGGGAAAGTGAAACTCGATCAGCAGTTTACGGTCTCCCGCTGGGCCTCGGTCCAGGCCCCGTCCAAGCTTGGCCTGAGCGAGGGACAGACCATCGCGATACGCGATCTCATCCTCGGCATCGTCACCAAATCGGCCAATGACGCCGCCGTCACGGTGGCCGAGAACATGGCCGGCAGCGAGTCCGCCTTTGCCGAACGCATGACGCAAAAGGCGCGCGCGCTGGGCATGACCCACACCGTCTATCGCAATGCCTCCGGCTTGCCCAATCCGGGGCAGCTCACCACGGCGCGCGACCTGGCGCGGCTGGCGCTGGCGCTCTACCGCGATTTTCCCAAGGAATACGCCTACTTCGCCACCGAGGAGTTCACTTATAAGGGGATCACCCACACCAATCATAACCATCTCATGCAGAGCTTCGAGGGCATGGACGGCATCAAGACCGGCTATATCCGCGCCTCGGGCTTCAATCTCGCCGCCTCGGCCGTGCGCGACAATCGCCGGCTGATCGGCATCGTCATGGGCGGCCTCACGGCGCATGCCCGCGACAATGAGATGGCGCGGCTGCTGACCACGGCTTTTGCCGGCAAGACCACGGCATCGCCGGTACAGACCGCCGAGAACGATGAGGATGCCGATCAGAGCCCGCTGACCCGCAGCGCCGTCCAGACCTTGGCGCAGCTCTCGCCGGTGGGGCGCGCCGAGGCGGCAACGCCGCCGCATCCCCATCACAGCCGTGAAGCGGCCGGAGGTTGGAGCATCCAGGTCGGCGCCTTCAGCCAGGAAAGCGCCGCCGAGAAGGCCGCCGCCAAGGCGCTCGCCCGGCTGCCGGCGGGCAAGGGCCGGTCGGTGCAGGTGCTGGCGCCTGGCCAGAGCGAGCGCTATTTCCGCGCGCGCATCGTCAATTTCTCCGAGCGCGAAGCGGAGAAGGCCTGCCGCGCGTTGCATAAGAAGCACGCGCAATGCGCCGTGATCGCCCCCGGCCCCACCGAGCAAATGGCCGCGAACACCACGCGCCACGGCTGACCCGGCGCCGCCGCACGAGCCGTCCTCTTCCACGCGAAGCCCAGAGATAAAGCGGCAATGGCGGTGGCGTGGTCCCGCCGGTGTCAGAAGACCGGCGGCGCGATGCCGCTTTGGGTCAATTGCGCCGCCAGGAGCCCCTTCAATCGGGCAAGGCCCCGCTCGTCCTTGGCCTCGGCGCGAGCCACCAGGACATCCTGAGTGTTGGAGGCGCGCAACAGCCACCAGCCGTCCTCGGTCATGACGCGGACGCCGTCGATATCGGACATCGTCGCGCCAGCGCCGGTCAAACGCTCGCGCACTTCGGCAATGACCGCGAATTTGCGGGTATCGGCGCAGGGAAAACGCAGTTCCGGCGTATTCACCACCGCCGGCAGCCGGTCACGGAACGCCGCCAAGCTCTCGCCGCCGCGGCCGAGGATGCCCAGCAGACGCACCGCGGCATAGAGCGCGTCGTCATAGCCGTAGTACCGGTCGGCATAGAAGATGTGCCCGCTCATCTCGCCGGCGAGCGGCGCGCCGATCTCGGCCATCTTGGTCTTGATCAGCGAATGGCCGGTGCGCCACATCAGCGGCGTGCCGCCCAGCCGCGCGATTTCATCGAACAGCACCTGGCTCGCCTTGACGTCGGCGATGATGGTGGCACCGGGCCGCGTGCGTATGACGTCGCCCGCCAGCAGCACCATGAGTTGATCGCCCCAGAGAATACGACCTTTGCCGTCGACCACGCCGATGCGATCGCCGTCGCCGTCGAAGGCAATGCCGAGGTCGCAGCGCCGCGCCACTACGGCTTCTTGCAACTGCGCTAAATTCTTCGCGTCTGTGGGATCGGGATGATGCGCCGGGAAGCGCCCATCGATCCCCTGGTTGAGCAATTCATGCCGGCCGGGAAGTTGCCGCGCCAATCGCCCGAGCACCTCGCCCGTGGCACCGTTGCCGGCGTCCCAGGCGACGCTGAGCGGGCGGGCGCCGTCGTAATCGGCGAGGAGCCGCGCGACATAGGCGTCATCGATCCCACCCAGCCGCGTGTCGCTGCCCCGCCGCGCGGCCCGCGGCGGCGCGGCGGCGATGCGCCCCAGCTTCTGAATGTCCTCGCCAAAAAACGACTTCTTGCCGAGCATCAGCTTGAAGCCGTTATAAGTCCCGGGATTGTGCGAGCCCGTCACCATCATGCCGCCATCCACTTCGAGCGTGTTGACGGCGAAATAGAGCATCGGCGTCGGGCCAAGGCCGATGCGCAGCACATCGACGCCGCCTTCGCCCAGTCCTGCCGCCAGTGCCGCCTCGAGTTCGGGCGAGCTCAACCGGCCGTCCCGGCCGACCGCGACGCGCCGGCCGCCGGTCGACGCCACCAGCGCGGCAAAGGCGCGGCCGATGGCGTGCGCATCGGCGGCGTCAAGCGTCTCGCCGACGACGCCCCGAATGTCGTATTCGCGCAGGATGGTCGGATTGAGAACGCGGCCGCCGCCACCGTCCATAGCTGCCTCGCGGTTCAGCAATATTCGTTGAGAATCTTGCGCAATGCCCCGGCCAGATCCGGCCGCGCCAGCGCGAAGGCGATGTTGGCCTGGAGAAAACCGACCTTGTCGCCGCAATCGAAGCGCGTGCCGGAAAAGCGCAGGCCGTAGAACGGCTTGTTGCCGCGAATCAATTCGGCGAGCGCGTCGGTGAGCTGGATCTCGTTACCGGCGCCGCGGCTGAGCTTGGCGAGATGGTCGAACACTTCCGGCTGCAGGATATACCGGCCGATGATGCTGAGGTTCGACGGCGCCACGGCGGGATCGGGCTTCTCCACCACGCCTTTGACGTGGACGAGATATCCGTCATCGACATCGACATCGAGCACGCCGTAGCGGTTGGTGTGCTCGCGCGGCACCTCCATCACGGCGACCACGTTGCCGGCGGTTTTGCCGTACACCTCGACCATCTGCTTGAGGCAGGGGGTGTCGGCGAGGATGAGGTCGTCGGCCAGCAGCACGGCAAAAGGCTCGTCGCCGATGAGGTTGCGGGCGCACCACACCGCGTGACCGAGCCCCAGCGGGACCTGCTGGCGCGTGTAGGCGATCTGCCCCGGCTTCGGCATCCAGGAGTTGACCGTAGCGATCTGCGCCTCCTTGCCGCGCTCCCTCAGCGTCGTCTCGAGCTCGTAGGAGTGGTCGAAATGATCCTCGATGGCCGTCTTCGAGCGGCCCGTGACGAAGATGAACTCCTCGATCCCCGCCGCCTGCGCCTCCTCCACCGCGTATTGGATGAGCGGCTTGTCCACCACCGGCAGCATCTCCTTGGGCATTGCCTTGGTAGCCGGCAGGAACCGTGTTCCCAGCCCGCCAACGGGAAAGACGGCCTTGCGAATGGGCTGTGCCATGCACCTCTCTTCTCGGTCGGTGGACGCCGTGCCGATAACGGAAGGCCCCGTCCGCTTCTTCCCCCGCGGCGCAAATCCTACGGAGAGTGGCCCCTCCCTCCTTAAAGGGGCGTTTATAATCCCGGCATGCGCCCCGCGCCAGGGCGCTCAACCGCGGAGAAGGACCTCCCGGGCACGGTTGATCTGGGCCGCCAAGTAGGTGGAGCCGCCCTGGTCCGGATGGATCTTCATCATCAGCCGATGATAGGCCGCGCGGATCTCGGCTTCGCTGGCGCCGGCCGCCAGGCCCAGAACGGCATAAGCCTCCTCGCGGGTCATGGCGTCGCTCGGCCGCCGCGCGGCAGCGCCCTCGGTCTCGCCGGCCTCGCGCCATCCCGCCATGATCCGGTCGAGATAGGCCTCGAGCAGGCTTGCCCCTTGCGCATCCTCGGCGCGGCATTCGCGCCAAAGGGCAACGAGCTCGTCGCGGCCGAGCTCGCTCAGATGCCGGCCTTGGAAAGGGCCGCGGCGGACGGTGCCGGACATGATGCCGGTATCGTGGTCGAGCCGCATGCGGAGGTAATCGGTCTCGATCTCCGAGGTCTGTCCCGGCGGCGGCGCCGTCGCCGCCCGGCGGCGGCGCCACTGCACGAGTCCACGCAGCGCCAAGGGCGCGAGCCCGCCGATTTCCGCCAGTCCCAGCCCAAGACGACCGCTGGCGACCAGCACGACAAGCAGCACCAAGGCCAGGCTGACGCCCAAAGCGATGAAGGACATGCGCGCGGCGCGCACCAGCCGCGCCGGGTCGGCCTCGACAAAGACGCGCAACAGCCACAGCACCGCCAACAGCACCAGCACGCCGAGGCCGAGATAGATGATCATGGCGCTACGTCTTCGCGCCGTCGACCGCGCCCGCCAGCAGCAGCGCGGCGCCGCCGACGCGGCGGCCATAGAGCGCGAGCGCGCCCCGCCCGCCAGCGGCGTATGCGGCCACCGCGCCCAGCAACTGGCGCAACTGGTCGGCGCTGGCGGCATCAAACGGGCAATAAGCGCCGCCGGAGAGCTTGGCGATCTGGCGAAAGGCGAGACCGGCGGTCTGATCGCCGCCCTCATGAAAGATGAAGACCGGGACGCCCAGCAGGCCGAGCTCGCCGGCGAGACGGCTGAGCGCGTCGACCTTTTCCTCCATGGCGTCGCCGACGAAGACCAGCGCGTTCACCTTTTCGCCGCGCGCCTCCTTGAGCGCGTGAGCGAGAACCCGGCCGATCTGGGTCTCGCCGCCGACGCAGGAGACGCCACGCATGACGCGGTGGAGGGCGGCGGCCGTGTCGAGCCAGCGGCTCGCCTTGCACTCGTCGAAGCCGCGGTAAAAGACGAGCTGCACGTCGAGCCCGCCCAGCCCGGCCGCCGTTTCGAACATCTCGCCTTGCAGCCGACAGGCGCGATCCCAGGTCGCCTCGCGACTCGCCGTCGCATCGAGCGCAAAAATCAGCCGGCCGCGCCCGCTTGCCGGCCGCACCGCCGGCATCGCCCGCACCTCGCGCAGAAAGGCCTCGACCGCCGAGGATTTGCGGTCGGCCGGAAGCTGATCCCTGCGTTCGTCGTCTTTAGCCATGATCTTAATATATAGGGTGCCGACGGCCTTCGGCTGGCGGCAACACCCCGGCAACCATTCTGACCTACGCTCCGCCGCGATCAACAAGGCGAGGTCCTGACCATGCTCATTGCAACCACGGAACGGATTGCCGGCCATGAGGTGTCGCAGACGCTCGGCGAGGTTTTCGGGATCGCCGTCAGGAGCCGCGGCGCCATCGGCAATCTCCTTGCCAGCCTCAAGACCATCGTTGGCGGCGAGATTCATCAATACACGGAGATGTTGCAGACCGCGCGCCAGCACGCCATCGACCGCATGGTCGCCGAGGCGCAGCAGCGTGGCGGCGACGCGGTGGTGATGATGCGTTTCGATTCCGGCGAGATCGCCGAAGGCGTCACCGAGATCGTCGCCTATGGCACGGCGGTGAAGCTGACGCGCGCGGCTTAACCCGCGGTGTCGCGCACCCAGACCGGACCCCAAAGATTGAGCGCCTTGC
>Ga0187784_10000735_pt1 | contig 24838 bp, 20 predicted proteins | sample 1015_SJ02_MP15_2_FD_132964 | JGI IMG/M metagenome (GOLD analysis project Ga0187784, IMG submission 132964) | Tropical peat soil microbial communities from peatlands in Department of Meta, Colombia - 1015_SJ02_MP15_20_MG | ecosystem: Environmental > Terrestrial > Soil > Wetlands > Peat | place... | reverse complement strand
GCGCGAGCTACCGGGTCGTCGATCGCGCCCTCAATCAGCTGTTCGACGCCTGCTTCGAGGATTCCTGGGCGCACCGCGGACGCTCCAACCTGCGCGTGCGGCCGCAGGCGCCGCTCGACTTTCGCGTTCGCAAATCGCTGCGGCTGCTTAATGACGGGCTGCCGCAGGGCATCGAGCTCGGCGATGTCGCCCGCGACGTCGGCCTCTCCCGTCCGCATTTCTTCAAGCTGTTTCGCGAGAACACCGGGCTCACGCCGGCGCTCTACGCCAACACCATGCGCGTCGAGCGGGCGCTCGGCCGGCTGGTGAGTTCGCACACCTCGATCACCGACATCGGCTACGAGCTCGGCTTTTCCTCGCAAAGCCATTTCACCCATTTCTTTTCCGCCCATGTCGGCATTGCGCCGACGCTTTACCGGACCATCGCGCGTGTCGTAAGCGAATAGGGCATGATCCCCGAGGTGGCGACCGGCCGGTGCGGGGTCATGCGCACGATGACGATCGGATCGCGGCTCCGCCGCCGCGGTCCGATGGCGCGAAAATCAGACTACCGGGCATGTCGTGATGCTGCCGCTTCGGTAGTTTTTCGACAAATTCGGAGGGCGGCAGGTGACGACGGCCTTTGGCGATGACGGACGAATCGACGGCGCGCGCCGCGGCGACGCGCTGGCGCGCTGGATCGGCCACCATCCCGTCGCCGCGCTCGTCATCGCCGTCATCGTCATCTTAGCGCTCTGGCTCATTCTCGCGCCCTGGCCGGCGGGGTTCGAGAACGTGTTCGGCAAGAAGCGGCTGTTCGTCAACGCGCTGTTCAACGGCATCACGCTGGGCGGGCTCTATTTTCTCGTCGCCTCCGGCTTCACGCTGATCTTCGGCTTGATGCGCTACGTCAATCTCGCCCATGGCTCGCTCTATCTGTTCGGCGGCTATATGGGCTACGAGGCCGGACAATGGACCGGTTCGTGGCTGTTCAGCTACGTCGTCGCCTTTATTTGCTGCGCCATCGTCGGCGTCGCCATGCAGGTCCTGATCTTCCGCCGGATGGAGGGCGAGGACCTGCGGCAGACGCTGGTCACGCTCGGCCTCTCGATCGTGTTCTCCGATCTGATGGTCTGGGTCTGGGGTGGCAACGCCATCCAGATCGACACTCCCGACTATCTGGCCGGTCCGGTGCCGACCCCGATCGTCGTCGCCGTCAGATCGAGCGGCGAGACCGTCTTCCTGCAATATCCGCTGGTGCGGCTCGCCATTCTGGCCGCCGCGATCGTGATCGGCGTCGGTATGTGGCTCGCGTTCAATCGCACCCGGATCGGCATGATGATCCGCGCCGGGGTCGACGACCGCGACATGCTCTCGGTGCTCGGCTACCGGGTGCAGCTCCTGTTCGTGATCGTGTTCGCGTTCGGCGCCGGGCTTGCCGGGATGGCGGGCATCGTCGGCGGCACCTTCCAGTCGATCTCGCTCGGCGAAGACTCCAATTTTCTGTTGGCTTCGCTCGTGGTGGTCATCGTTGGCGGCATGGGATCGATCCCGGGAGCGGCACTCGGTGCGCTGATCATCGGTCTCTCCGAACAAATCGGCGCCGTCTATTTCCAGAACTACGCCACGGTGCTCGCTTTTCTGATCATGGTCATCGTGCTCGCGATTCGCCCGCAGGGCCTCCTCGGAAAACGCTGATGGCGCTCGCCCAGACCACCGGACCCGCCCCGCTCGCCGTGCCAGGCGAAGAGCGCAGCGGCGCGCTGTCGCGCTGGGTCTCGCGGCATGCGCCGATTCTGATCCTCGGCGTCCTGCTCATCATCCTCCCGGCGGTCGCCAACTCCTTCATCCTCGACCAGATCGTGGGCTGGGCCATGATCCTCGGCATGATCGCGCTGTCGCTGATGTTCCTCGCCGGCTATGGCGGCATGGTCAGCCTGGCGCAGATGACGGTCGCCGGCGTCGCCGGCTACATGATCGCGGTGCTCGGGACGAGTTCGCTTCCGGCGATCAGCCTGTTCTGGCCGTGGTGGGTGGCGGCGCCGCTCGCGATCGCCATCGCCGTCGCCTTCGGGACGTTCGCCGGCGCGCTCTCCGCCCGTACCGAGGGCATCTACACGATCATGATCACGTTGGCGCTCGCCGCGGCGTTCTTCTATCTGACCTTGCAGAACTGGCCGATCTTCAACGGCTTTAACGGCTTCACCACGATCCCGCCGCCGCAATTCCTCGGCATCAACTGGAAGGACCCGATTCCGCTTTATTACATGATCCTGTTCTTCGCGGCGCTGAGCTACGTCGCGGTGCTCTATGTCTCGCGGGCGCCGTTCGGCCTCGCCTTGCAGGGCGTGCGCGACAACCCGCGCCGCATGGAGGCGATCGGCTACAACGTCACCGCCCACCGCATCGCCGCTTACGCCTTCGCGGCGCTGATCGCAGCGATCGGCGGCGTCCTCCTGGTGTGGCAGAACAATCAGATCTCGCCGTTCTCGGTCGGCATCGACGTCGTGATCAACATTCTCATCATCGCCATCGTCGGCGGCATCAGCCATCCGATCGGTCCGTTCATCGGCGCCATCATCTACGTGATCCTTCGCACCTTCGCGCTCGACGGCCTGGTTGCGGTCGGGCTCGACGGCCGCCGCTTCCAGACCATCATCGGGCTCGGCTTCCTCATCATCGTGCTGTTCTCGCCCGACGGCGTCATCGGGCTGTGGCGGCGCTGGACGGCGCATCTGCGCGAGGCCGGCGGAGGGAACGCGCGATGAGCACGATCGCCGAACGCCTCGCCGCCGCCGGCACCGGCAACGCCATCGAGCTGCGCGGGGTGAGCCGGTATTTCGGCGCGCTCGCGGCCCTGACCGACATCACGCTGAGCGTACGCCCGGGCGAACGCCGCGCCGTGCTCGGCTCGAACGGCGCCGGCAAGACCACCTTGCTCAATTGCGTGACCGGCGATTTTCCCCCGACCTCCGGCACGGTGCGGTTCTTCGGCGAAGACGTCACCACGCTGCCGCCGCACGAGCGCATCCGCCGCGGGCTGCGCCGCACCTACCAGATTTCACTCCTGTTCCAGCGGCTTTCGGTGCGCGACAACGTCTATCTCGCCTGCCGCGGCGTCTCCCGCGGCCGCTTCTCCTTCATTCGTACCCGGGCGAGCGACGCGATCATGCAATCGGTGCTCGATCTGATTGCGCTGGTGCATCTGGAACGGGTCACCGACCGCCTGGTCGGGGAGTTGGCGCACGGCCAGCAGCGCCAGCTCGAGATCGCGCTGGCGCTCGCCGGCGCGCCGCGCTTCATCCTGTTCGACGAACCGGCCGCCGGCCTGTCGCCGAACGAGCGCGGCGACCTGGTCGCGATCCTCACCGCGCTGCCCGCCCATATCGGCTACATCGTCATCGAGCACGACATGGATGTGGCGCTGCGCGTGGTCGAAAGCGTGACCATGATGCACAATGGCCGCATCTTCAAGGAAGGCACGCCGCACGAGATCGAGGCCGATCCGGAGGTGCAGCAACTCTATCTCGGGGGCGGCCATGCCTGAGCGTCACGCCGCACCGCTCCTCGAGATCAAAGGGCTCAACGTCTATTACGGGCGCAGCCACGCGCTGCAGGGCGTCGATCTCAAGCTCGAGCACGGCGTCCTCTCGCTGGTCGGCCGCAACGGCATGGGCAAGACCACGCTGTGCAATACGATCGTCGGGCTCGTCCCGGCGGCGAGCGGCTCGATCCGTTTCCAGGGCGAGGAGCTGGTCGGCCGCACCCCGGCCGAGATCGCGCGGCTCGGCCTCGCCTATGTCCCGCAGGGCCGGCGGCTGTGGCCGTCGCTCACCGTCGATGAGCATCTGCGCCTTGCCGCCGGCAACGGCAAAGCGCAATGGACCATCCCGCGCATCTACGAGGCGTTCCCGCGGCTCGCCGAACGGCGCAGCAATCGCGGCAATCAGCTCTCCGGCGGCGAGCAGCAGATGCTCGCGATCGCCCGCGCCTTCCTCCTCAATCCGCACCTCCTGATCATGGACGAACCGACCGAGGGCCTTGCGCCGGTCATCGTCGAACGGGTCGAGGAGATCCTGCTCAATCTCGGCGATCAGGGCGACATCGGCGTGCTCGTCGTCGAGCAGAACATCGGCGTCGCCACTGCGGTCGCCGAGAACGTCGCCATCATGATCAACGGCCGGATCAACCGGATCATGGAAGCGGCGCGGCTTGCGGCCGACCGCGAGCTGCAGCAGCGCCTCCTCGGCGTCGGCCAGCACGGCGAGGCCGAGCCGGCTGAAGAAGCTGCCGAACCTCAGCCAGCTGAGAACGGCCGTCGCCCCGCAAGAGCGCGCGGCCCAGTCCGCGTCTATATTTCGAATCCGGGGGCGCCGACGCGCTGGTCGCAGCCGGTGCCGGTCGCGCAGATCGAGGCCGCCGCGCGCACCCGCACCATTGCGCCAGAGCCCGCCGCCGCGATGCCGATAGAGGCGGTCGATCTGCGGCCGATCCATCGCGGTGGCGCCGCGCCGGTGATCGTCGCCGGCACGCTCGACACCAAAGGCGCCGAGCTGCGCTTCATCCGCGATCAAATCGCCGCCGCCGGAGTGCGCGTGATCCTGGTCGATCTGTCCACCTCAGGCGGACCGTCGCCGGCCGACGTGCCGCCGCACCATGTCGCCGCCTATCACCGCGGCGGGCCGAATGCCGTGTTCAGCGGCGAGCGCGGCGCCGCGATCACCGCCATGGCGGAGGCGTTCGAAGCTTGGATTCGCCGGCAGGCGCCGGTCGGCGGCCTCATTTCCGCCGGCGGATCGGGCGGCAGCTCGCTGGTGGCGCCGGCGATGCGGACGCTGCCGATCGGCGTGCCCAAGGTGCTCGTCTCGTCGGTCGCCTCCGGCAATGTCGGCCCCTATGTCGGTCCCTCGGACATCATGATGCTTTACTCGGTGACCGACGTCGCCGGGCTCAATTCGGTGTCGCGCCAGGTGCTCGCCAACGGCGCCGCGGCGATGGTCGGCATGGTCAAAGCGCGCGTCGCCGGCGCCGAGCGCGAGCGTGCGCCGGCGCAGCGTCGCGGCGACGGCAAGCTGGCGATCGGCCTCACCATGTTCGGCGTGACCACGCCCTGCGTCGACGCCATCGTTGACGCGCTCGAAGACGATTTCGAGTGCCTGGTTTTCCACGCCACCGGCGTCGGCGGCCAGTCGATGGAGAAGCTCGTCGATTCCGGCGCGCTCGCGGCCGTGATCGACATCACCACGACCGAAGTCTGCGACCTCCTTCTCGGCGGCGTGCTGCCGGCGACCGAAGATCGCTTCGGCGCCATCATCCGCACGAAGATTCCCTATATCGGCTCCTGCGGCGCGCTCGATATGGTGAATTTCGGGCCGATGGAGACGGTCCCGGAGCGCTATCGCGGCCGCACCCTTCACGTCCACAATCCGACCGTGACGCTGATGCGCACCACGCCCGAAGAGAACGGGCGGATCGGACGCTGGATCGGCGAGCGCCTCAATCTGATGGATGGCCCGGTGCGGTTCTTCTTGCCCGAGGGCGGGGTCTCGGCGCTCGATGCGCCCGGCCGGCCGTTTTCCGATCCGAACGCCGACGCCGAGCTGTTCCGTGCGCTCGAAACGACCGTCCGCCAGACCGGCTCGCGCCGGCTGACCCGGCTGCCGCTCAACATCAACGACCCGCAATTTGCCGCCGAGATCGTCGCCGAATTCCGCCGCCTGATCGGCGGCCGCCTGACCCGCCGGCGGGCGCGAGGATAGAGCATGGCCCGCGTCCCGCGCTCCAACATCCTCTCCCGATTCTACGCCATGCGCGCGCGCGGCGAACCGATCATCGGCGCCGGCGCCGGCACCGGCATTTCGGCCAAGAGCGAGGAGGACGGCGGCGCCGATCTCATCGTCATCTACAATTCCGGCCGGTACCGCATGGCCGGCCGCGGCTCGCTCGCCGGGATGATGCCGTTCGGCGACGCCAATGGCGTGCTCATGGACATGGCGCGCGAGGTGCTGCCGGTGGTCGCCCGCACGCCGGTCCTTGCCGGGGTCTGCGGCACCGATCCGTTCCGGCAGATGGATTTGTTTCTCGACGAGGTGGCGCGGCTCGGCTTCAGCGGCGTGCAGAATTTCCCGACCGTCGGGCTGATCGACGGCCGCTTCCGCGCCGGGCTCGAGGAAACCGGCATGGGCTACGGTCGCGAGGTCGAGATGATCGCCAAGGCGCGCTCGCGCGATCTTCTGACCACGCCCTATGTCTTTAATCCGGAGGAGGCGGCGGCGATGGCTCAAGCCGGCGCCGATGTCCTCGTCTGCCATTTCGGCCTGACCGTCGGCGGCTCGATCGGGGCGACAACCTCGGTCAAGCTCGAAGACTGCCCGGCGCTGACCGATGCCATGGCCGAAGCGGCGCTCGCGGTGAACCGCGACGTCTTTATCCTGGTGCATGGCGGCCCGGTCGCCGAACCCGCCGACGCCGAGTATGTGCTCGCCGGCGCCCGCATCTGCCACGGCTTCTACGGCGCCTCCTCGATGGAGCGCCTGCCGGTCGAGCGCGCGCTCGCCGGCCAGGTTGCAAAATTCAAAGCGATCAAGAAAGCTTCAGACAAACGCGAAGAACAGGCCCGCGTCGGACCCGACGGTCGGCGGGCAGGGAGGGAATAAGATGTCAGTCGCCATCCTCGGTAGCCTGATCATTTGGCTCATCGTCGCGGTCATCGTCATCGCGATCGTCGTTTATTTCGTCAACTGGCTGTACCGGCGCTCGTCGAAGGAGGTGTCCTTCGTGCGCACCGGCCTGTTCGGCGAAAAAGTGGTGATCAACGCCGGCGCCTTCGTGTTTCCGTTCATTCACGAGGTCACGCCGGTCAACATGAACGTGCTGCGCATGCAGGTGGTGCGCAACCGCGAGAACGCCCTGATCACCAAGGACCGCATGCGCGTCGACATCGAATCGGAGTTCTACGTCCGGGTGCCGCCGACGCGCGAGGCGGTGACCATCGCCGCCGCCACGCTGGGCCGGCGCACCATGAATGTCGGCGAGCTCGATGCGCTGCTTTCCGGCAAGCTCGTCTCCGCGCTGCGCTCGGTCGCCTCCGAGATGACCATGGTGGAGATGCACGAGCGGCGCGGCGACTACGTCACCCGGGTCAAGGAGACGGCGCTCGACAGCCTCAAGCAGAACGGGCTTGAGCTGGAATCGGTCGCGATCACCGATCTCGACCAGACCGATCTCGAGTTCTTCAATCCGTCGAACCGCTTCGACGCCGAAGGCTTGACCAAGCTGATCGAGGACATCGAGGCACGGCGCAAGCTGCGCAACGACATCGAGCAGGAATCGATGATCCTGATCCGCACCCGTAACCTCGAAGCCGAGAAGCAGGCGCTGGAGATTGACCGCGAGAGCGAGACCGCCCGGCTCAATCAGGAGCGCGACATCGAGGTGCGGCGCGCGGTGCAGCGCGCCGAGCTCGCCCGCGAGCGCTCGCTGCGCGACACCGAGGCCGAGCAGGCGCAGATCGCCGCCCGCGAAGAGGTCGAGAAGACCCGCATCGGCCACGAGCGCGCCATCGCCGAGGCGCGCATCGTCTCCGAGCGCGAGATCCGCGAGCGCGAGATCGAGCGTGGCCGCCAGATCGACGAGGCCGAAATCGCCGCCCGTGAACGCGTCGAGCGCGCACGCATCGCCCAGGAAGGCGTCCTCACCGAGGCGCGGATCGCCCGCGAAGAGGAAGACCAGCGCCGCGAGATCGAGAAGACCCGCGCCGTCGAGCAGGCCGAGATCGTCGCCCGCGAGGAGACCGAGAAGGCGCGCATCGCCCAGGAGCTGGCGGTCACGGTGGCGCGGATCGCCAAGGACGAGGAGAACCGGCGGCTCGAGATCGAGCGCACCCGCAATCTCGAGCAGGCCGAGATCGCCGCGCGCGAGACCACCGAGCGCGCCCGCATCGCCCAGGAACGCGTCGTCACCGACGAGCGCATCGCGCTTGAGGAAGAGATCCGCCGCCGCGAGATCGCGCGCAACCGCGCCGTCGACGAGGAGGAGATCGCCGCTGCCCGGGCGACCGAAGCGGCCCGCATCGCCCGCGAGAAGGCGCTTGCCGCCGAGCGCATCGCCGCCGAGCTCGCCACCCGCACGCTTGAGATCGAGCGCACTCGCGCGCTCGAGGAAAGCGACATCGCGGCGCGCGAGGTCATGGCCGCGGCGCGCATCCAGCAGGAAGAGCGCGTCCGCGCCCTCGACATCGCCCGCACCCGCTCGATCGAGGAAGCCGAGATCGCCGCCCGCGAGGCCGTCGAAGCCTCGCGCATCGCCCAGGAGAAGAAGATCGCGGTCGAGAGGATCGGCGCCGAGGAGCTGACCCGCAGCCGCGAGATCGAGCGCATCAAGGCGATCGAAGCCGCCGAGATCCTCGCCCGCGATTCGACCGAGACCGCACGCATCGCGCTCGACAAAAAGATCGCCGCCGACCGCATCGGCGCCGAACGCGAGACCCGCGGGCTGGAGATCGCCCGCAATCAGGCGATCGAGTCGGCCGAGATCGCTTCGCGCCAGAGCGTCGAATCGATCCGCATCGTCGAGGACCGCAAGGTCGCCGGCGAACGGATCGCGCGCGAGGAGGAAGTGCGCTCGCTGGAGATCGCCCGCAACCGCGCCGTCGACAGCGCCGAGATCGCGGCGCGCGAAGCGGTCGAGGTCAACCGCATTGCCCAGGAGAAGCGGCTCGCCGCCGAGCGCATCGTCGCCGACCAGGAGACGCGGTCGCGCGAGATCATCCGCGAGCAGGCGATCGAAGACGCCGAGATCAGGCGGCGCGAGGCGGTCGAGGCGGCACGCATCGCCGTCGATCTCACCCTGGAACAGGAGCGAATCCAGTCGTCGAAGACCCGCGACGTGCTCGACGTCGAGCGCCGCAAGGTCATCGAGATCGCCGAGCAGGACCGCTCGATCGAGGTCGCGGCCAAGCTCGCCGACCGCGCCGACGCCGACCGCAAGGTCAAGGAAGCCGATATCGTCGCGGCGCAACAGGTCGGGCGTACCGACGTGGTGCGCGAACAGACCCTCGACCTCGCCAAGCTCGAGCGCCAGCGCGCGGTCGAGCAATTCGAGGTCGCCCGCGGCCAGGCGCTGCAGGAAGCGCAGATCGCCGCCCGCGAGGAGGTCGAGCGCGCCCGCATTTCCTCCGAGCGCGGCATCGACGAAGCCCGCATCCTGCGCGACCGCGAGCTGCGTCAGCTCGAGATCGCGCGCGAGACCACGGTCGAGACCGCGCGCATGGAGAGCGCGATCGAGATCCATCGCAAGTCGCGCGAGCAGTCGGCGGCGCAAGCCGACGCCGAGGCCGCGCGCGCCCAGGCGGTTGAGGCCGAGGAGCGGGTCAAGACCGTGCGCGAAAGTGAAGTGGCGCGGCGCCGCCGTGCGGTCGAGGTGCTGATCGCCGAGAAGGAAGCCGAGGAGGTGCGCATCGCCGCCGCCGCCCAGCAGGTGCGCGCCGCGGTCGAGGCCGAAGCGCAGCGCCTCCTCAACGAGGCCGAGAACGTGCTCTCCGATTCGGCGCGGGCCTCGATCTTCCGCCGCCGGCTCTTGGAGCGCATCGAAGGCATCGTGCGCGAGAGCGTCAAGCCGATGGAAAAGATCGAAGGCATCCGCATTCTCCAGGTCGACGGCCTCAGCGGTGGCGGCGGCGGGAGTGCGCGCAGCGCGACCGACGAGGTAATCGATTCGGCGCTGCGCTACCGCGTGCAGGCGCCGATGATCGATCAGATCCTCGCCGAGATCGGTATCGAGGGCGGCAGCCTGTCGCGGCTGCCGGGCCTCATCCGCGAGGCGCGCGACATGCAGGGGATTCGCAAGGAGACCACCAAGAAGCCGCCCGACGAAGGTGGCGGCAGCGGATCGTCCGGCTAGACCGCAGAGCGACCCAAGGAGCAGGGAAGAAGCGACATGGCCCGCGTCTACGTCTCGAGCGTCATCAATGGCCGCTCCGACCGCGTCTGGGCGCGGGTGCGCGACTTCAACGGCCTGCCGTCATGGCATCCGGGCATCGCCGAGAGCCGGATCGAGAACGGCGAGCCCGCGGACAAGGTCGGCTGCATCCGCGATTTCCGCCTGCGCAACGGTGACCGCATTCGAGAAAAGCTGCTCGGGCTTTCCGACTTCGATCTGTTCTGCACCTATTCGATCCTCGAATCGCCGATGGGGGTCGAGAACTACGTGGCGACGCTGCGGCTTACCCCGATCACCGACGGCGAGCGCACCTTCGTCGAGTGGACCGCGGAATTCGATTGCGCCCCGGAACGCGAGGCCGAGCTCGTCTCCTCGATCGGCGGCGGCGTGTTCCAGGGCGGCTTCGACGCCTTGAAGCGGCAATTCGGGGGCTGAGCCGATGATCCGGATCGCCCGCTCGACCATTATCGACGCGCCGTCCGACCGGGTCTGGGCGTTCCTGCGCGACTTCAACGGCCATGACCGCTGGCATCCGGCCGTCGCCAAGAGCGGCATCGAACGCGGCCAGAGTGCCGACAAGCTCGGCTGCGTGCGCCGCTTTTTCCTGCGCGACGGCGCGGAGCTGCGCGAGCGGCTCCTCACGCTCTCCGACCTCGAGCAGACCTTCAGCTACTGCCTGCTCGACACGCCGGTGCCGCTATTCAATTACGTCGCCCATGTGCGGCTGGCGCCGGTCACCGACGGCGACCGGACTTTTTGGGACTGGCGCTGCTCGTTCTCGACCCGCAAGGGCGAAGAGGCTGAGATGACGCGCATGGTCAGCGAGGACATCTACGAGGCTGGCTTCGTCGCCGTCCGCGCCCATCTCGCCGCCTCGCCAGTGGAGGGCCGTGCGTGAGCGTGACGGTCAAGACCTTCGCCAAGCTCGCGGACGCCGCCGGCGCGCTGTCGAGCGAACGCAATGCGCGCTTCCTCGCCGGCGGCACCTTGGTGATGCGCGCGCTCAACGAGGCCGATCCGGCGATCGAGACCGTCGTGCGCTCGACCGATCCAAGCTTCGTCAACATCGCGGTCTCCTCGGGTCGCATCGAGCTTGGTGCCGGCGTCACCATGGCGGCGATCCTCGCCGAGCGAGACCTTGCCTTCCTGCATCCGGTCGCGCGCGCGGTCGGCGGCCCGGCGGTGCGCGAGGCGGCGACCGTCGGCGGCAATCTGTTCGCCCCCTCCCCTTACGGCGACTTCGCCGCGGCGCTGCTCGCGCTCGATGCCACGGTCACGCTCGCCGGCAGCCTCGGCCAGCGCGAGGCGCCGCTTGAGGAATTTCTCGGCCGCCGCGAGCGCAATACTTCGCTTGTGGCAAGTGTCGCGTTCAAGCGCCCAGCGGCGGACGCCTTCCGCTTCGTCAAGGTCACCCGCGTCCACCCCAAAGGCGTCTCGGTGCTTTCGATCTCCGCGCAGCTCCCGCTCGCCAGCGGCCGCCTCGCCGGTGCGCGCATCGCCTATGGCGCGATGGCCCGCACGCCGGTGCGCGCCAAAGCCGCCGAGCGCGCCCTCGAAGGCCGCGGCCTCGATGCCGCCGGCATCGCTGCGGCCGTCGCGGTCGCCGCCGACGGCACCTCGCCGGTCGATGACGCGATCGCCAGCGCCTGGTGGCGGCGCGAAATCCTTCCCGTCCATCTGCGCCGCTTGCTCCTCGGCGCCGGTCACGCATGAGGCGCCGATGAAGACGCCCGTTCAATTCCGGCTCAATGGCGAGGAGGTTGCGGCCTTTGCCGAGAGCGGCGCGAACCTCCTCGACGTGCTGCGCGAATCGGTCGGCGACCTCTCGGTCAAGGGCGGCTGCTGGCAGGGCACTTGCGGCACCTGCACGGTGCTCGTCGACGGCGCGCCGCGGCTCTCTTGCATTACGCTTGCCGAGAGCTGCGCCGGCAAGTCGATCGAGACCGCGGGCGGGCTGCGCCGCGGCGCCGAGCTGCATCCGCTGCAAAGCGCGTTCATGGAGCGCTTCGCCGCCCAGTGCGGCTATTGCACGCCGGGCATGCTGATGGCGGCGAAGGCGCTCCTCGACCGTAATCCCAATCCCTCCCGCGAGGAGGTTGTCGACGCCATCTGCGGCAATATCTGCCGCTGCACCGGCTACGAGCCGATCATCGCCGCCGTGCTCGACGCCGCCCGCGGCGACAGCCGGCGCCGCGCCTGAAGGAAACCGCCATGCTCGAACTGCGCAAAGACATCTTCGCCGACGAACGCGACGACAACCTCAAGGAGGTCGGCAAGCCGACGCAGCGCCAGGACATGCTCGGCCATGTCACCGGCACCTCGGCCTATTACGACGATCACCGCTTCGCCAATCTGCTGCACTTGAAGATTTTGCGCAGCCCTCATGCTCACGCCCGCATCCGTTCGATCGACGATGCGGCGGCGGCGCGTGCGCCGGGCGTCAAGCGGATCATTCGCGGCGCCGACGTGCCGGTCAATCTCAACACGCTGCTGAGCCTCATTCAGTTCGGCAAGGACGACGAGCCGTCGCTCGCGACTGACGTGGTGCGCTATAAGGGCGAGCCGGTCGTCGCGGTCGTCGCCACCAGTGAGCGCGCCGCGCTCGAGGCGCTCGCCCTCATTCGTGTCTCCTACGAGCCGCTGCCGGCGGTGTTCGACGTCGAGGAGGCGCTCAAGCCCGGCGCGGTCTCGGTCAACGCCGCCTATCCGAAGAATACCTTCGAGTACTACAACAAATACGACCACCAGAAGCTGCGCTTCGGCGACGCCGATGCCGCCTTCGCCCAGGCCGACATCGTGCTCGACGAGCGCTACCAGATGTCGCCGATCGAGCACGCGCCGACCGAGACCAACGGCTCGATCGCGGTTCCCGACACCAATGGCCGCTTCATCGTCTACACTTCGACGCAGGCGCTGTTCTTCTCGCTCGACACTGCGGCGAAGATCAACGCCATGCCGTCGAACCAGCTGCATTTCATCGGCGGCACCGTCGGCGGCGGCTTCGGCGGCAAGGTCGACACCTTGACCGAGCCGCTCGCCATCCTCGCCGCGCGCTTGACCGGCGCGCCGGTGCGCCATCGCCTGAGCCGACACGAGGAGATGCAGTTCGGCTCGCCGCGCGGCGGCGAACGCATCTACATCAAGGACGGCATCATGCGCGACGGGCGGATCATCGCCCGCAAGGTACGCGCCTATTTCGACAGCGGCGCCTATACAAGGCTGTCGAGCTACGCCGCGGTTAAATGCGCCGCGCATATTCCCGGGCCGTACACGATCCCGAACGTCTCCGCCGACGTCTATTGCGTCTACACCAACCGCACGCCGGCAACCGCGATGCGCGGCTTCGGCGTCACCGCGCTCGACTTCGGGCTCGAATGCCAGATGGACAAGGGCGCGGTCGCCGTCGGCATGGACCCGCTCGAATACCGCATGCTCAACGCCTATCGCGACGGCGACATGAAGGCGCACCGGCGCGAGGCAAAAAACTGCGCGCTGATCGAATGCGCGCAGGTTGCCGCCGAGAAGGCGAGCTGGCCGCTGCGCGACGAGTTTCGCCGCATGTCGTCGCGTACCGGCGGCGGCGTGCAGCGCGCCGGCGGCGGCGCCGATCGCACCCGCGCTCCGGCGCCAGCCCCCGCCCCCGCGACACGGCCGGCGCCGGTGACGCCGCAGCGTGTCAGCTATGAGCGGCCGGCCGCCGCGCCGGCTCAAAGCGCACCGCCGCCACCGCCGCGGACGCCCTCACCGCCGCCCGCAGTGCAGCCGGCCGGATCGACCCACGGCGCGCCGCGCTTCTCTTCGGTCTTCGGTACAAGGAGGCGCTGATCATGGCCAAGCATCGCGGGCGCGGCGTCGCCACCATCAACTACCCGATCGGCATGAATCTCGGCGGCGATCCGAGCCAGGCCCTCGTTCATTCCAATCCGACCGGCAAATTCACCGTCGCGCTCTCCTCGATCGATCTCGGCCAAGGGATGAAATCGGTGACGCGGCAGATCTGCGCCGAGACGCTCGGCGTGCCGGTCGAGGATGTCTATGTCGACACCGCCGATTCCGACACCGGGCCGCATTGCATGGGCTCGTTCGCCTCGCGCGGCACACACCGGGTCGGCAACGCGGTGATGGCGGCGGCGCGCGAGGCGCGCGCGGTGATGATGGAAGCCGCGGCCGAAGAGCTTGAAGTCGATCCGGGCGACCTCGAGACCGACGGCCGCGGCGCGATCCAGGTCAAGGGCGCGCCCCACCGCTCGATCTCGGTGCGCGATGTCGCCATCGCCGCACAGTTCAAGCAGGGCAAGACCATTTCCGGCCGCGGCATTTTTCTGGTGCCGCTCTCCGACGTCAATCCGGAAACCGGCGAGATGTCGCCGGCGACCTGCTACGCCCATGCCTGCCTCATCGCCGAGGTCGAGGTTGACGACGAGACCGGCGAGGTCACCGTGCTGAAGATGACCAGCGCCTACGAGCTCGGCCGCGCCATCAATCCCAAGCTGGTCGAGCAGCAGCTCGTCGGCGGCACCTGGATGGGCATGAGCCACGCGCTCTACGAGACGCCGGAGCCCTATTATCCGGACACCCGCGAGGGGCCGCGCGATTTCAACGAATATCTGATGCCCGGCCCCGGCGACATCTGTCCGCACGACATCGCCGTCCTTGAGCGCCCTGCCCCCGACGGCCCGTTCGGCGCCAAGGGTCCGGGCGAGATGTGCGCCAATCCGGTGCTGCCTGCCGTCGCCAACGCGATTTTCAACGCCGTCGGCGTGCGCATCGACGAACTGCCGATCACGCCGGAGAAGATTCTTCGGGCGCTCAAGGCGCGGGGCGGCGCCGCCGGAGCCGCCCTGCCGCGCGCGCGGTAAATCGTCATGGCGGTGCGCCGTTCCATTGTCGGCATCGGCAGCCCGCGCGAGCTCGAGGAAGCGCTGCGCGCCGCCTACTACCTCGCCGACGAGAAGGTTTCGACCGCCGCCTATCTCGCGCTGGCGCTCGGCAAGCCGCTCCTCCTCGAAGGCGCGCCGGGCGTCGGCAAGACCGAGGCCGCCAAGGCGATTGCCGGCGTCCTCGGCCGCGCCCTTCTTCGCCTGCAATGCTACGAAGGCATCGACGCCGCGGCCGCGCTCTATGAATGGAATTTTCCGCGCCAGATGCTGGCGCTGCGCCAGCAGAGCGAAGGCGGCGGTCCGATCGACATCTATCGCGACGAGTTTCTGATCGAGCGGCCGATGCTCGCCTGCCTGCGGCGGCCGGAAGAGACCGTGCTGCTGATCGACGAAATCGACCGCTCCGACCACGAGTTCGAAGCGTTCCTGCTCGAATTCCTGTCCGACTTCCAGATCTCGATCCCGGAGCGCGGCGCGATCCGCGCCTATGAACGGCCGGTCGTGATCCTGACCTCGAACCGCACCCGCGAGCTGCACGAGGCGCTGCGCCGCCGCTGCGTCTATCACTGGATCGACTATCCGACGCCGGAGCGCGAGATACGTATCATCATGATGCGCGCCTCGGGCGTCAGCGAGCGCGCCGCGCTTGCCGTGGTCTCGGCCGTCGGCCGCCTGCGCCGCGAGCCGCTCGCCAAACATCCGGGCATCGCCGAGGCGGTCGAGTGGGCGGAGGCGGCGACGCTTCTCAACGAGCAGGGCGCGCGCTGGCCGGAAGCGTTCCGCCGCTCGCTCGGCGTCGTCCTCAAGGACGAGGACGACCTGATACAGATCGAGCCGAAGATCGACGCCATCCTGGCCGAGGCCGGCGCATGACGGATACCGGGCAACCGATCGCTCACTTCCTCGGCTTCACGGCGCTGCTGCGCCGCGCCGGCTTTGCCGTGGCGCCGGAGCAGACCATGGCCTGGCTCGCGGCGATCGAGCTCCTCGGGCCGCAGGAAATCGGCGACATCCGCCGCGCCGCCTACGCCACGCTCGCCCCGCAGCCGGAGCGTTTTGCCGAATTTGATGCGCTGTTCGACGCGCATTTTCTCGGCGCCAGCGCCGCGGCCCTGGAAACGCAGCCGAGCGAGGAAGAGCCGCTAAGGGCCGCCGACGATTCCTCGATCGGTCCCGAGCCGATCTTCGGCGAGGACACCCGCGAGTCGGGCGCCAAGGCGACCACCGCCGAGCGCCTCTCGGCGCGCCGCTTCGAGCCGGGCGACGAGGACGAGACCCTGCGCCGCTTCGCCCGCGCCCTGCCGGCGCGGCTGCCGCGGCGGCGCGGCTATCGCTGGCGGGCGGCGCGCGGCGGCTCCGGCACCGACGCGCGACGCATGTTCCGCGACGCCATGCGCAACGCCGGCGAGTTCATCAGGATGCGCCGGCGCCGCCGCGGCCTACGGCAGCGCCGTCTGGTCCTGCTCATCGACGTGTCCGGCTCGATGAAGGAGCGCACCCGGGCGCATCTCGCCTTCGCGCACGCGCTCACGCGCGCAGCCGACTCGGTCGAGGTGTTCACCATCGGCACCCGGCTCACGCGCATCACCCGGGCGCTACGTATCAAGAACCGCGACCAGGCGCTCGCGACCGCCGCGCTCATCGTCGCCGACTGGGACGGCGGCACCCGGATCGGCCAGGCGCTCGACGCCTTTCTTTCGATCCCGCGCTTCTCCGCACTCGCCCGCGGCGCGGCGGTTGTCGTGCTCTCGGACGGGCTCGAGCGCGGCGATCCGACGGCGATGGCGGATGCGGTCGCGCGTTTCTCCCGGCTCGCCTGGAAGACGGTCTGGCTGACGCCGCTTGCCGCCGATCCCGGCTTCGAGCCGCGCACCGCCGGCCTCGCCGCGGCGCGGCCGTTCCTCGACGAGCTCGCCGACGGCGGATCGATCGACAGCATCTGCGCGCATGTCCTCGATCTCGCGCGGGAGCGGGCGGCATGACCGCAATCGTCGACGCCCATCATCACATCTGGCGCCGGGCCGATCTGCCATGGCTCGACGGCCCGATGCAGCCGCGCATCTTCGGCACCTATGAGCCGATCCGGCGCGACTATCCGATCGCCGAATATCTCGCCGACATCGCCGGCTGCGATGTTACGCGTTCCGTCTATGTCCAGGCCAATTGGGCGAAGGACGGCTTCGAAGACGAAGTCGCCTATGTCCAGCGCGCTGCCGACGAGACCGGCTATCCGCAGGGCATCGTCGGCTATGCCGATTTTCTCGCCGCCGACATCCGCCCGCAGCTCGACCGGCTGACCAAATATCCCGGCATGCGCGGGCTGCGCATGCAATTGCACTGGCACGAGAATCCGCGATACCGGTTCGCGGCGAAGCCCGACCTCGCGCGCGACCCGACCTTGCAGCAGAACGTCGCCCGCCTCGCCGATTATGGCTGGAGCTTTGATCTCCAGGTCTTCGCCGAGCAGATGGACGGCGCGGCGGAGCTTGCGACCGGCAGTCCGAAGGTGATTTTCATCCTGCAGCACGCCGGCATGCTCGAAGACCGGTCCGCCGCCGGATGGACGCGCTGGCGCGACGGCATGTGCCGGCTTGCCGCCTGCCCGAATGTGGTGTCGAAGCTCTCCGGCCTCGGTACCTTCATTCACAGCAACGATCCCGATCACATCGCCGCGGTCGTGCGCGAGACCGTGGCGATCTTCGGTCCGGCCCGTTGCCTGTTCGGATCGAATTTCCCGGTCGAGAAATTGTGGACACGCTACGCGGACCTGATCGCCGCCTATCGGCGCGCGCTCGAACCGTTGGGGGAAGCGACGGCGTGCGCGGCGCTCCACGATACCGCGGCAAGAGTTTATCGGCTGAATTGACCCGGAGCACAGCTGCGGGCTGGGAGGAATGAATGGCGCTCGAAATCAAAATTCTCGACTACGGCGACATCGAGCTGGAATCGAGCTTCCTGGTGCTCGGCCGCGACTGCGGCCGCACCCGCCGGGTGCCGACGCTCGGCTTTCTCATTCTCGGCGGCACCTGGCCGATCCTGGTCGACACCGGCTATCGCTCGAACCAGATCATGGAGACGCTGGGGATGCGCGGCCTGCAGTCTCACGAGACCATGATCGAGAACCAGCTCAAGAAGCATGGGCTCAAGCTCGGCGACATCCGCTACGTCCTGCACACCCACCTGCACATCGACCATGCCGGCAAGGACGACCTGTTCCCGATGAACACCGCGGTGGTGATCAACCGCCGCGAGCTTGAATATTCGGTCTCCGGCCTGATGCACCCGCAATATCCGGCGGTCGACATCAAGCATCTCATCGACCGCCTGCACACCAAAGGCGGGCTGCGCTTCCTCGATCTGGAGATTTCCGGGCCGACCGAGCTGATGCCGGGCGTGATCTGCGAGGCCGCCGGCGGCCACACCGAAGGCTCGATGAACGTGATCGTCAAGACCGCCGAGGGCGTCGCCACGATCTGCGGCGACGTCCTTTACGACATCAACGACCAGCTGGTCGAACCCTTCCGCGAGATCAGCGACATGGAGCCGCGCGTCACCGGCAATCACGGCACCACCAAGCGCCAGGAGAAGGCGGCGATCAAGAAGGTCGTCGCCTCCTCGCGCTTCGTGCTGCCGGTCCACGACCGGCCGGCGCTGATCGAAGCCGGCCAGGTCGTCGGCCGGCTGCAGGATGCGGTACCGGGCCCGACCGTCCAGTCGCTGCCGAAGCGGCAATGGTTCCCGGCGTGAAGGAGGGAGGCGACCGATGAGCCATTCCGCGCTGCGCCGCGAATTCTCCGACCTGATCGATCTCGACGCGCCGGTCGAGCGGCTCGCCGGCGGCTTCACCTTCACCGAGGGGCCGATCTGGCATCCGCGCGACCAGTATCTGTTGTTTTCCGACATGCCGGCCGACGTGCGCCGCCGCTATGACGAGCGCGGCGGCGTGCGCGAGGTGATGAAGCCGTCGAACAAATGCAACGGCATGACCTATGACGCCAATCTGGCGCTGATCGTCTGCGAGCACGCGACCTCGACCCTGGTGCGCGAGCGCGACGGCCGGCGCGAAACCGTGGCATCGCATTTCGAGGGCAAGGAGCTCAACAGCCCGAACGATGTCTGCGTGCGCTCCGACGGCTCGATCTATTTTTCCGATCCGTGGTACGGCCGCATGCCGGTCTACGGCGTCGAGCGGCCGCGCCAGCTCGGCTTCCAGGGCGTCTACCGGGTGCCGCCCGGCGGCGGCGAGCCGCAGCTCGTCGTCGACCGCAACCTGTTCGACCAGCCGAACGGCGTCTGCTTCTCGCCGGACGAGCGCCAGCTCTACGTCAACGACACGGTGCGGGCGCTGATCCGGGTGTTCGACGTCAATGCCGACGGCACGCTCGGCCCCGACCGCATCTTCGCCTCCGGCATCCGCTCCGAGCTCGAGCCGGGCGTGCCCGACGGCATGAAATGCGACAGCGCCGGCAATGTTTGGGTCACTGCGCCCGGCGGCGTCTGGGTCTATTCGCGCTCCGGCGCGCTCCTCGGCAAGGTCCGGGTGCCGGAGCTCGTCGCCAATCTGCACTGGGGCAAGTCGGACTGGCGCACGCTGTTCATGTGCGCGACCCACTCGCTCTACGCGGTGCGGACCAAGATCGGCCCGCATATCGAGCCGTTCATGCGCGCCAACGTCTCCGCCGGCGCGGGCGCCGCGGCTCCGAGCGCGGCGCCGGAGCGCGCCAGCGCCAAGGGCGGCCTCCATCTCGATCCGTCGCGCTGCGCGCTCATCATCCAGGACATGCAGAACGACGTGATGATGGACGGCGGCGCGTTCGAATCCTCGGGCGCGCCGCAGCATGCCCGTGAGCAGAACGTGGTCGAGAACATCCGCCGGCTGGCCGAAGTCTGCCGCTCGCGCGGGGTGATGATCATTCACGTCTGGTTCGTGGTCGAGCCGGGCGCGCCCGGGGTGACGCTCAACGCGCCGCTGTTCGAGGGCCTCGTCGATTCCAAGGCGATGGTCCGCGGCACCTGGGGCGCGGCGCCGGTCGCCGGCCTCGAGCCGCAGCCCGGCGACCACGTGGTCGAGAAGATCCGCATGAGCGCGTTCGAGGGCAGCCACCTCGAAATCGTGCTGCGCTCCGGCGGCCGCGACACCATCATCAATACCGGCGCCTGGACCAACATGTCGGTCGAGCACACGAGCCGCACCGCCGCCGACAAGGGCTACTTCGTCGTCGTGCCGGAGGATTGCTGCTCGACCATGAATGCCGACTGGCATCGCGCGTCGGTACAATATGCGCTGACCAACGTCGCGGCGGTGACCAAGGCCGACGAGGTGATCGCGGCGCTGCGCTAGAGCATGATCCGGAAAAATGGAAACCAGTTTTCCGAAAAAGATCCTGCTCCACTGAAGATTCAAGCCGGTAGCGTCAGGCCTTCGCTGGCAAAGGCCCGCTGCACCGCCGGGCGCGCGGCGAGGCGGCGCGCATGCGCCGTCCACTGCGGGAAATCGCCTTCCATGTCGAAACCGAGAACCGGCCGGCGGCCCCAGTTCCAATAGACCAACAGATAGGGATCGGCGACGGTGTAACGCTCGCCGATGGCCCACGGCCCCTCCCCGATTTTTTGATCGACCGCGTGCCACAGCTCGCGACAGGTCTTTTTCGCGGTCGCGGCCACGTCCTCGACCGCGCGCGGATCGGCGGCATAGCGCGCCGCGCGCAGGACATGAACGAAGGCGACGTGGATGGTCGAGGAGAGCCAGTTGAGCCATTCGCTGCAGCGCGCCTCCTCCCGCGGATCCCAAGGCCACAGGCCGACGGCCGGATGCCGCGCAGCGATGTAGCGGAGAATCGCCGGCGCTTCCGTGAGCACCCAATCGCCGTCGACGAGCGCCGGCACGCGCGCTTTCGGATTGACGCGCAGATAGTCGGCGCCGTTCTGCTGATTGGCGGCGAGATCGACGCGCGATAGCTCATAGCGGTCGCCGACTTCCTCAAGCACGATGTGCGGAGCAAGCGAGCAGGCGCCGGGCGCATAATAAAGCTTGATCACGCGCGCTGCCCTCAATAAGTCGCCCGGCCGCCGGAAAGATCGAACACCGCGCCGGTGGTGAAGGAATTCTCCGCGCTCGCGAGCCAGCAGATCATCGCCGCCGCCTCGTCGAGCTCGAGCATGCGGCCGCGCGGAATTTTCGAGACGATCATGGCCAGAAAGTCCGGCGCCTGGCTCATCGCCAGCGTGGTCTTGGCGACCGCGGGCGTTACGCAATTGACGCCGATATTGTAACTCGCCAGCTCCTTGCCGAGCGATTTGGTGAGCCCGATTACCGCCGCCTTCATCGCGCTATAGGCCGGCGCTTTCGGGTTGCCTTCCTTGCCGGCGATCGAGGCGAGATTGACGATGCGGCCATAATTCGCCGCGATCATGTGCGGGACGACGGCGCGGCAGCAGTAAAAAGTGCCGATCAGCCCGACGTTGACCACGTCACGGAACGCCTCGGGCGGATATTCCCAGGTCGGCGCGTTCGGCCCGACAATCGCGGCATTGTTGATCAGAATGTCGATCTTGCCGAAATGCCCGACCGTCGCCTTGGTCGCCGCCTCGACGGCGGGGAGGTCGGCGATATCGACGGCGAGCCCCTGGACGCGATCGGGCTTGGAAAGCCCGGCGACGGTCTCGTCAAGGAGCGCGCGGTCGCGATCCCACAGGCTGACGCGCCCGCCCGAGGCCAGCATGCGGGTCGCGACCGCAAGGCCGATGCCTTGCGCTCCGCCGGTGATGATCGCGACGCGCTCTTTCAGATCATATTGATTCATCGGGTGCGCTTTATCGGCCTTCGGCTACAATCGGCGCGGCGCGAGGAGAAATGCAAGCTTGAACTCCGTGGCCGATATTTCTATGTCGATTTCCATGCTGAAAAGTCAATGCCCGGCGGGCCGTGTTCGCTGCGGAGCAACGCAATGAAAATCCTGACCGTCGGCGGCGCGACGATCGACACGATTGCAATCATCGATAGCGACCGCATCGAGCGCATGGCCATGCTCAATGCCGACAGCTCGTTCCTGCTGCTCGAAGAGGGCCGCAAGACCGAGGCCGGAGAGGTCTCGACTCATCCCGGCGGTGGCGCCGTCAATGCCGCGGTGGCGATGGCGCGCCTCGACATCGACGCCGCCGTGCTGGCGAAGCTCGGCACCGACGCGCGCGCCGACGCGGTCCTGGCGCGCCTCGCGCAGGAGGGCGTGTCGAGCCGCTGGACCATGCGCGACAAGCGGCAACCGACCGGCGCTTCGGTGTTCATCTCCTCACATGATCGCGACGCCGCGATCTTCACCTTCCGCGGCGCCAACACGCTGCTCGAGGCGCAAGACCTGCGCGACGACGCCTTCGCCGTCGATGTCGTCTACATTGCCAATCTCAGCAACGAGTCGGCGGATTGCTTTCCCGCCATCGTCGCGCGCGCCAAGGGGCACGGCGCGCTGATCGCGGCCAATCCCGGGCCGCGGCAGCTTTCCGCCCGCGGCCAAGCCTTTCTCGAGAACCTGCCGGCGATCGACATCCTGCTCCTCAACCGCAGAGAGGCCGACCTCCTGGTGCCGAGCCTCGTCGCCCGCGCCGGCGAAGGCGGCCCGGCGCTGCCGCTCGCGCCCGGCGAGGAGGCGCCGGCGCTGGCGGCGCGCGGCCTCGTCGGCGGCGGATTCGAGATCGGCATCGCCGCGTATTTTCGCGCGCTCATGGGCCTGGGGCCGAAATATTTGGTGGTCACCGACGGCGCGCGCGGCGCGTTCGTGGGATCGGCCGGGCATATCCTGTTCGCGCCCCCGCTCAAATCAAAGGTCGTCGGCACGGCAGGCGCCGGCGATGCCTTCGGCGCGACCTTCACTGCCTATGTCGCGCTCGGCCGGCCGATCGAGGAGGCGCTGCGAGCCGCCGCGATCAATTCCGCGTCGGTCGTCGGCCACATCGACACCCAGACCGGCCTGATGCGGCGGCAGGCGCTCGATCGGCGTCTGACCGAACCCGAGCCCTGCATTCGCAGCTGGAAGGTTTAGGCGCGGCGCCACGCGGGCGCGCGACTGGCCGGTCAGGCTACTCGTCGAGCACCGCGCGCACCTCGGCGGCAAGGCGGTCGAGCGTAAACGGCTTGCTGATCAGATGCACGCCGGAATCGAGAACGCCGCCATGGACCACCGCATTCGCTGTGTAACCGGTGGTGAACAGCACCTTGAGGTCGGGGCGGCGGCGCAGGGCCTCGTCGGCGAGTTTGCGGCCGTTGATGTCCGGCATCACCACGTCGGTGAACAGCAGCTTGACCTCGGCGACCCGGTCGAGAATCGCGAGCGCGCCCGCCGCGTTCTCGCTCTCGAACACGGTATAGCCGAGCTCATGCAGCGCCTCGGTGGTCAGCCGCCGCATCAAGGTATCGTCTTCTACCACGAGGATGATCTCGCTGCGGTCTCCGGTGCGCATCGTCTCGGAGATTGCCCGCTTGACGTCCTTGGCGTCGGCGACGAGGCGCGGCAGATAGATCTTCACATTGGTGCCGGCGCCGACTTCGGAATAGACCTTGATGTGCCCGCGCGACTGCTTGACGAAGCCATACACCTGGCTCAGGCCGAGTCCGGTGCCCTTGCCGGCGGGCTTGGTGGTGAAGAACGGATCGAACACGCGGGCGGCGACTTCCGGCGCCATGCCGCTGCCGGTGTCGGTGATGGCGATCATCACGTATTGGCCGGGCTCGATCTCCGGATTTTGCTGGCAATACGCTTCGTCCAGATAGGTGTTCGCGGTCTCGATCGTCAGCCTGCCGCCCTCCGGCATGGCATCGCGCGCATTGATCGCGATGTTGAGGATCGCGCTTTCGAGCTGCTGGGCGTCGGCGTTGATCGTCCATAGACCGGCACCGGCGACCGTCTCGATACGAATCTGCTCGCCCAGGGTCGAACGCAGCAGATCGGACATGTTGACGATCATCTTGTTGGCGTCGATCGGCTGCGGCACCAGTGGCTGCTGGCGGGCGAAGGCGAGCAAGCGCTGGGTGAGCACGGCGGCGCGTTCGCCGGCGGTGGTTGCCGCGTCGAGGAAGCGCTCGATGGCGAAGTCGCCTTTCTTGATCCGCCGCAGGATGAGGTCGTGCGACCCCATGATCACGCCGAGCATGTTGTTGAAATCGTGGGCGATGCCGCCGGTAAGCTGGCCGAGCGCCTGCATCTTCTGCGATTGCCGCAATTGGCTCTCGACCTCTTCGCGCCGGCTTATTTGCTCGAGCAACTCGCGATTGGCGCCGATCAGCTGGTCGCGCGCGGCAGCGAGCGTCAGGACCGATCGGCGCGTGGAGCGGCCGATCAACACGCCGAGGATACAGATCAGCAGGAACGCCAGCGCGACCCCGGCCTGAAGCAGCACCCCGGAACGCGCCGCGCTTGCCCGCCGCGCGCTCAACAGCCGATCCTCCTCGGTGCGCAGCGTCGACAGCGACGCCCGGATGTCCTGCATCAGCACAAAGCCCCGATCGTCGTTGACGATCGCCAGCGCCGCCTCGGGGTGACCGCCCTGACGCGCCTCGATCGTCGTGCGCAGTTCGGCAAGCTTGTCATCGACCAGTCGGCGCAACTCGACGACGGCATGGCTCTGCCGCGGGTCGTCGCCAACCAGCCCGGCCGTGCGATCGAGCGTGGCCGGAAGCTCGGCGACCGCTTCGGTATAGGGTTCGAGATAGCTGTCGCGGCCGGTCAGCAGATAGCCGCGCTGGCCGGTCTCGGCGGCCTGTATGAAGTTGAGCACCTGATCGAGCTGATCGCGCACCGCCATCGAGTGCTGCACCCACTGGTCGTCGCTCTTGTTGCGCGCATCGAGCCAGAAGGCCGCGGCAGTGATCACCGCCGCCAGCGCCGCGGTGACGAAGAGGCTCCGATTGAGCAGAGCGAGCGGTTTGGGGCTGGTCAGCGGTGGGCGCACGGCGTTTGCGACATGGCCGCCGCAGCGGCGGCAACTGCCGAGCGATGAACTCCCGTGCAGATAACCGACATCATCGGACTTGATCGACCGGAAGCTGG
>Ga0187784_10000734_pt1 | contig 24852 bp, 22 predicted proteins | sample 1015_SJ02_MP15_2_FD_132964 | JGI IMG/M metagenome (GOLD analysis project Ga0187784, IMG submission 132964) | Tropical peat soil microbial communities from peatlands in Department of Meta, Colombia - 1015_SJ02_MP15_20_MG | ecosystem: Environmental > Terrestrial > Soil > Wetlands > Peat | place... | reverse complement strand
CCTCAAGCTTCTTGCCGAGCACGCCGCCCTTCTTGTTCTGCTCATCGATAAGCATGAGAACGACATCCTTGAGCGTCGTCTCGCTGATGGCCATGGTGCCGGAAAGCGAATGGAGAACGCCCACTTTGATTGTATCCTCGGCCCAGGCGGGCAGCGCCGCCGTGAGGCCAAGAGCAAGACCCGCCGTGGCGGCAAGCCAGCGGCGTCCTCGCGGTCGCTTAGCGACCGCGTCTATCGGGTTGAGCATCGCGATTTCCTCTGTTAGACGCGCGCGACCGGCACGGCGCCGTCACGCGCGAGCGAAATCGCAAGGAGCGTGCCAACCGATTAGTGAGACTAAGCTATTGCTCTTATTTACGAAATTCGCGAAGCTCGAGCGCGTCGCCAAATAATAGCGCCCAATTTGATTCCGCCCTGGTTTTGCTCATTGCCCATTTTTTAGGCAAAACATCAATGTGTAAGCGAATGCGTAAGCAAAAATCCGCGCAAATTTGGACGTGCGTTGTCGACGCAATGCTGCGGCTACTTGATTCCGGCGACACCTGACATGGCCTATCTCGTCAACCGGCGGCAATTTTCCATTGAGTGGGCGCACTGTGATCCCGCGGGTATCGTATTCAACAGCCGGTTTTTCGAGTTCTTCGATTGGGGCACATGGGCGCTATTTGAGGCGGCACTGGGCGTGAGGGCGGCGGAACTTGCCGCTGCCTGTGGCAACGAGTCCATTCCCTTAGCCGAAGTCGATGCCCCATTCCTGATTCCCTCAGTCGATGTTGATGCACGATTTCAGGTCCCGGTGCACTTCGGCGACGTTGTCGAAATGACGTCGCAGGTGCGCGAATTCCGCCGCTCGAGCTTTGAGGTCGAACACCGCCTCAGTGCAGCCGGTGAACTCGCGGTGATCGGGCATGAAAAACGCGTTTTTGTTACTCGGGATCGGGCCAATCCTTCGATCTTGAAATCGCTGCCCATCCCTCCCGAGGTCATCAAGCGGTTTGAGGTGCCATAACAAACTGCAAACTAGCTCCGTGCGACGAGCTGATGTTACGGGCAACGACATTTGAACACGCTTCGGGATGCTGATATGAAGCGGACAAATCAGATAAGCGGTCGATAGGTCCAGCATGGCGCGCATCCTTCGACTTACGCTCAACGGCCGCGCCCGCAGCGACGCTATACCCGACAACATTTTACTGCTGGATTATTTGCGGGAGGGCGTCGGCCTCACCGGAACTAAAACGGGCTGCGACGGCGGCGAATGCGGCGCCTGCACGGTGCTGGTCAACGACGAGCCTCGGCTGTCATGCCTCACGCTCGCGGCGACGGTCGACGGCCGGCGCGTCGACACCGTCGAATCGCTGATGACCGACGGGCGCCTGTCTGCTGTGCAACGTGGATTTCATGAGAAACTCGGTTCACAATGCGGCTATTGCACGCCCGGATTCATCATGGCGTCAGCTGGACTTCTGCGGCGCAATCCACGGCCCAGCGAGGACGAAATCCGCGAGGCTTTGGGCAGCAACATTTGCCGCTGCACCGGCTACGTGAAAATCATCGAAGCCGTGAAATATGCGGCCGCCCTGCATGCGGCAGGCACGTCGCCATAGATTAAGTCAAAGCGAAAAACGGCCAGAACAAAAAACAAGCGGGACGGAAACAAAATGAACGAGATCGTGCCGGCCCATAACATCGGCGATTACGTGCCGTTGGTCGATGGACCGGAAAAGGTTTCTGGCCGGGCAAAATACACCGCTGATTTTGTAGCGCCAGGGATGCTCGCGGGACGCATCTTCCGCAGTCCCTACTCGCACGCCGAGATCCTCGACGTCGACATTTCCGAAGCGGCGAAACTGCCCGGCGTCAAAGCGATCGTCACCGGTGCCGATTGCGACAAAGGATTTGGCGTTCTGCCGATTGCCCGCACCGAGCATCCGCTCGCGCGTGACAGAGTGCGCTATTGCGGCGAACCGATTGCTGCCGTGGCGGCCGTCGACGATGCTACGGCGAAGGCGGCGCTGCGCCTGATTAAGCTAAATGTGCGCGAATTGCCGGCTTACCACACGGCCCAGGCCGCGATGGCGCCCGGTGCCGTCGATCTTCATAAGCATCGCCCCAAAAACATCGAGCGCGACGTTTTTTTCGAGCTCGGCGATGTCGAGTCGGCCTTCGCCACCGCCGATCTGGTACGCGAAGGCAGCTATAACTGCGCCGAGGTCTGCCAGAACCAGATGGAAATGCACGCTGCGCTCGCCGATTATGATGTCGAGCGCGACCGCATGACCGTGCATGCGTCAACGCAGGTGCCCTATTACGTGCATCTCATGCTGTCGCAGATTCTTGAAATGGACATGTCGCGTATCCGCGTGGTCAAGCCGCACGTTGGCGGCGGTTTCGGTTGCCGTACCGAGACGTTGAACGTCGAGCTGATCGCGGCGCTCTTGGCGCGCAAGGCGGGCGGCTGTGTGCGCATCATGACCAATCGTGAGGAGACGTTCATCACCCATCGCGGCCGACCGGAGACGGATATCCGGCTCAAGATCGGCATGCGCAAAGATGGCCGCATTAACGGCGTCGAATGCGAAGCGATCATGCGCGGCGGCGCCCATTCCGGCTACGGCATTGTCACCATTCTCTATGCGGGCTCGATGCTGTACGCGATCTATGATCTGCACAACGTCAAATATATCGGCAAGCGCGTGCTCACCAACACGCCGCCATGCGGCGCGTTCCGCGGCCATGGCACGGTCGACGTACGCTTTGCGTTCGAAAACCTGCTCGACGAGATGGCGCGCGCGCTTGATCTCGATCCGTTCGCCGTGCGCCGCGCCAATCTGTTCCCGAAGGTACCGGTGTTCACCGACAACGATCTTATGGTGAACAGTTATGGGCTGCCCGAATGCCTCGACTGGGTCGAGCGGGAGAGCGGCTGGTGCGCGCGCAAAGGAAAACTGCCGAAGGGCAAAGGGCTCGGTATGGCGTGCTCACACTATATCAGCGGCGCCTCAAAGCCGGTGAATTGGACCGGCGAGCCGCATGCCACAGTTAAGCTCAAACTCGACTTCGATGGTTCGATCGTGCTTCTCACCGGCGCCGCGGATATCGGCCAAGGTTCCTCGACGGTTTTGGTGCAAAGCGTCGCCGAAGTTCTCGGACTCGAACTGTCGCGCATTCGCATTGTCACGGGCGACAGCGACGTGGTGCCGAAGGATAATGGTTCATACTCTTCGCGAGTCACTTTTCTCGTCGGCAATGCGGCAATTGACGCCGCCAATAACTTGAAGGCCGTGCTGGTTCGCGCGGCGGCGCGTAAGCTGGAGGCCAAGCCCGAGGAGATCGAGTGCCTCGGCGAGCTTTACCGCGCCGGCGCTCAAGACAAGGGACTGACGTTCGCGGAAGTCGTAGTTGAAGCGCTGAAAGATACCGGCACCATCACGGTGACGGGCAACTATTCGACCATCGCCGAATCGCACGGCGGTAAGAAGTACCGCGGCGCCGCAATCGGCGGCACCATGGGCTACAGCTATTCGGCACAAGTGGTCGAAGTGAGCGTCGACCAGGAAACCGGCGTCGTCACCGTCGACAAGGTCTGGGTCGCGCACGATTGCGGCAAGGCGCTCAATCGTCTCTCGGTCGAGGGTCAGGTGCAGGGCTCGGTATGGATGGGCATGGGCCAGGCGATGAGCGAAGAGACCGCTTTCTTTGGCGGGCTTCTCCTCACCGCCAACATGCTCGATTATCGGGTGCCGACAATTCAGGACTCGCCGCCGATCGAAGTCGGCATTGTCGAAAGCAACGATCCACACGGGCCGTTCGGCGCCAAGGAGGCGGGCGAGGGCTCGCTGGCTGCGTTTTTGCCGGCGCTCACCAACGCCATTTGCGACGCTACCGGGCTTCGCTTCAACGATCTTCCGGTGACGCCAGATCGCGTCTTTGCCGCGATTGAGAGACGCTCGCGCGGGCGCGAGACCAACGGCACCGCGTAATGGATGCACTGCCCGCTTTTGATCTCATCCGCCCGCGGACGCTCGCCGAACTTATCGCCGTGCGCAGCGAGCGTCCGAGCAGTCGTCTCCTCGGTGGAGGCACCGACCTCGTTGTGAATATCCGGCGCGGCATCGTCGCCCCGCCGGCGCTTATCGACATCAACGGAGTCGTTGAGCTTCGGCACATCCAAGCTGATGCCGAGGCGATCGAGATCGGGGCCGCGGTGACGCTTTCCGAAGTTGCGGCCCATCCGGCGGTTGTGCAGCATTATCCCGTGGTGGCGCAGGCGGCGGCGCATATCGCCGGACCGACCCAGCGCAACATGGGAACGGTCGGCGGCAATCTCGCGCTCGATACGCGCTGCATTTATTACAATCAAAGCGAATGGTGGCGCGACGCAAATAAACATTGCCTGAAGACTACCGGTGAGATCTGCCATGTGGCGCCGAAAAGCCGCGGCGTATGTTTCGCCACTTTCAGCGGCGATCTGGCGCCGGCGCTGCTGACGCTCGACGCCGAAATCGGCATTTCCGGACCGGCAGGCGCACGCACGTTGCCGCTTGCCGACCTCTATATCGGCTATGCCCGGCAACATGAGCCGGTGACCGAGACGCGCGGCGATGGCAAATATTTTTTGTCGCTGCGACCGGGCGAAATCATCACCGCAGTGCGAGCGCGCAATATGCCCGGGCTGCGTTCCGCCTACGACAAGATCCGCATTCGCCGGTCCATCGAATATCCGGTCACTGGCGTAGCCGTGGCGCTGCGCCGCGAGGGCAACATGCTTGCCGATCTGCGGGTCGCTTTTACCGGTACCAATCCGCGGCCGGTGCGGCTTCTCGGCACCGCCGAACTGTGCGGCGGCGCGCTGGACGCGCGCGTCTTCGCGGGACTGGATGCATTGGTGCGCGATCAGATCATGGCGATGAAGACGACATTCACGCCGGGGCATTACCGCCGCCGCGTGGCCGGCGTTCTGGCGCGAAGGCTGGTGCAGCGTCTGTTCGCCGGCTAACGCTTCGGCCGCGCCTGTTTAGCGACGGCAACGCCGAAATCCTTTGAGTGCTGACCCAAAGGCGCAACCAAAAACCCTTCCGCCGCGAGGCCGCGGCGAAACAATTCCCGTATTGTGGCTGCACGCGACGGCATGCGTTTGGCGAAACGGAAATCGTCAATCAGCACCAACTCTTCCGGCGAAAGCATGATTTGCAGGCGCTCGCCGCGCAAACGTTCGGCCATGGCAGCCTCCCTCGACCGCTCCATCGCAAGGGAAGAATGTGTTAGTATAATTAGTAATCGGCGGTATGTAAGTCAACGGTGCACTTATCTCCTTCAGCATTCTTGCTAAGGAAAACTCAAAAAACATCAATTAAGTCATTGAGTTACGTTATAAATGTAAATTGACAACCGGCACCGAACCAGCGAATATTGCTTGTGCGAGAGGGTGCGCCGGCGCTTCGCCGGATGACAGGAGACCGTATGGGCACTGTCCTTCCATTTTTCAGAGACCAGCCTGTGTTCGATCCAGAGGCGTTGCGCGCAATGTCGGCTGCGCTCGACCAAGCTTGTCACGCGCTCGAGTTGCCAGAAACCGCTGCGCGCGAACGCGAAACTGTTGCCGTGAGGATTGTAGAGCTTGCGCGTCGCGGCGAGCGCGATGCGAAACGGCTTTGCGACGGCGTTCTACACGACGCCGGCTCGCGCTAGCGGCGCCGCTCAATCGCCGCGGTCGACGGGCGCCTATCGCTCTAGTTCACGCAATTTAAAACGCTGGATCTTCCCGGTTGCGGTGCGCGGCAGATCGGGCCGCACGTCGATCCAGCGCGGATATTTCCACGGACCGGCGCTGGCCTTTACGTGGCCCCGCAACGCTTCGATCAAAACCGCATCCACGACATAGCCCTCGCGCAGCACAATAAAAGCCTTAGGCTTGATCAATCCGTCGGCGTCTTCTTTGCCAATCACCGCGGCTTCGAGCACCGCCTCATGGGAGGCAAGTGCCGCTTCAACCTCGAACGGCGACACCCACATGCCGCTGACCTTGAACATGTCGTCGGTGCGGCCGCAATAATGGTAATAGCCGTCGGCGTCGCGGAAAAATTTGTCCCCGGTATAGGTCCATTCGCCGACGAACGTGCGCCGGCTTTTCGCACGTTGATTCCAGTAGCCCTCGCCGGCAGTCGGCCCGCGCACGACGAGTTCGCCGATGGCGCCGTCGGCAACTTCGTGGCCTTGGTCGTCGACGATCTTGAGCTCATAGCCCGGTACCGGTTTACCGGTAGTGCCAAAAAGCAGGTCGCCGGGCTGATTGCTGAGGAATGTCTGAAACATTTCGGTCGAGCCGATGCCGTCGAGCACGTCCGTGCCGGCCACCGCGCGCCAGCGCTCGCCAAGATGCGCGGGCAGCGCTTCGCCGGCGGAAACGGCAAGCCGCAGACGACCGGAACCGGCGCCACGGCACATGTCCTGGTGCGCAAGCATAAGGGCATAGAGGGTGGGAACGCCGAAAAATATCGTCGGTTGATACTGACGCATGATCTCGAAGACTGCAGCCGCTGTCGGCCGGTTCGGCAGCAACACTGTGGTCGCCCCGACGGACATGGGAAACGCCATGGCGTTTCCCAAACCATAAGAAAAAAACATTTTGGCTGCCGAGAACACCACATCGTCTTCGCGAATGCCGATCACTTGCCGGCCCACCAATCGGGCCGCAGCCATCAGCGTGGTGTGGACGTGCTTGACGCCCTTTGGCTCGCCGGTCGAGCCCGACGTATACATCCAGAATGCGACTTCGTCCGACAAGGTCGGCGCCGTGAACACTGACGCCGTGCCTTGGCTCGTCAGATCGGCAAAATCGTGGATTGCCGGTCCGGCCATTGCGGCCCGTTCCTTTGCCTCGCCGTCGACCAGAATAACTACGCGCAAGTTGGGCAGCCGATCGAGAATGGCTGCCAGCGTTTTCGCAAGCGGGGCCGCAACGACAATCGCCGAGGCGCGGCTGTCTTTAAGGATATAGGCGTACTGCTCCGGCGTGAGCAGCGTGTTAAGCGGCAAGGCGACGATTCCCGCACGGACGCTGCCCCAGAACGCGATCGGAAAATCGACGGTGTCGTAAAGCAAAAGCGCGAGACGTTCTTCCGGTCGCAGCCCGAGGCCGGCTAAAGCGGCTGCGAACCGGCAACTACGTGCCTGCAGCTCGCCATAAGTGAGCGCGCGGTCGGGGTCGGTAAAGGCTGTCTTTTTTGCAAGGCCGCAGGCAACAGGGGCATCGATAAAATCCGCGGCGGCGTTGTACAGCTTACGCTGCAAGAGATCCTCAAGCATGCAAGACCGCGCCCCTGGTCGTCTCCGATGATGATAGGCTTTTGCGGCGCGATGACAAACAAATGCGTGCAAAAAAAGCCGCTCGCCACCGGTTTCGTGCTAGCGGCGCAGGACTTTATCCCAGCGTAACGCGACGTCCGATTTGCCTTGGGGATATGTTCCGCCGCGATAAGTACGCGCGCCGCGTTCCGCTTGCAAAAAGAGCTTAGCAAAAAGGGCACCGGCGACAGCCGGCGCCCTTCGATCTGCGCCCGAGCGCAGCCGCGTCCCTCACCCAAACAACGTCGAGAATATCCAGTAGAGAATTCCGGAAATCGCCATCGCTGCGGGTAGCGTGAGAATCCACGCGAGCGCAATGTTGCGTATGGTCGAAAGCTGCAGCCCCGAGCCGTTCGAGGCCATAGTGCCGGCGATGCCGGACGACAGCACGTGGGTGGTCGACACCGGCAATCCGTACACGTCGGCGGCGGCGATGGTCGCGGCCGCGGTGATCTCGGCACAGGCGCCTTGCGCGTAAGTCAAATGCGTCTTGCCGATTTTCTCGCCGACGGTGACCACAATCCGCTTCCATCCGACCATCGTGCCAAGCCCAAGCGCGATGGCCACCGCGACCTTGACCCAGGTCGGAATGAATTTGGTCGCACCGTCGAGCGAAGCCTTATACGAGTTTAGCGTCTGGATTTCGTCGGCTGAAAGGTCGCTGGCTTTATCCTTCATGAGAAAGCGAATGGCCTCTGACGCCAGATACATGTCGTTGCGCGTATTACCGACCGTGTCCGTCGGCATGCGGGCCAGCGAACCGTATTGCCCGATCTGCTTTGCGATGTCGCGCACAAGCACAGCCAACGAGGGATAGGTGCCTTCGTTGAGTTCATGGCTGGCGACATAAGCCGTTACCGCCGGACGCGGATTACCGAGCACGTTATAGCCGGCCGCTTTCTGTTCGATCACCGCGCTTGCCGCCTGCGATCTTGTGGCAAAGACTTGCAGCTGATTGTCCGGCATGGTGCGATTGAGAGCGTAAGCCGTCGGCACGGTGCCGATCAAAATAAGCATGATCAAGCCCATGCCCTTTTGCCCATCGTTCGAGCCGTGGAAAAAGCTGACCAGCGTACACGTCAGAACAAGGATGCCGCGAATCCACCACGGCGGCGGCTGATCGCCCTTGGGCTCGGCGTAGAGCGCGGGGATGCGGATGATCGATTTCAGCAGCAGCAACAAGACGGCGGCAAGCGCAAACCCGAACAGCGGCGAGAGCAGCAAAGCTTCGCCCACCTCTTTAGCCTTGCTCCAATCCACGCCCGACGTGCCGCTGCGGCCGTGCAACAGCGCGTTGGTGACGCCGACGCCAATGATGGAGCCGACCAGGGTGTGCGAACTCGATGCCGGAAGGCCAAACGCCCAAGTGCCGAGATTCCAAATGATCGCGGCAATCAATAGCGCAAAGACCATGGCAAAGCCGGCGTGACTGCCGACTTGCAGGATCAGCTCGACCGGAAGCAGCGAAATGATGCCGAAAGCGACGGCTCCGCTCGATGCGAGAACGCCGGCGAGGTTGAACATTCCTGACCACACGACCGCGAAGTTCGCCGGCAGCGAACGCGTGTAAATGACGGTAGCGACCGCATTGGCGGTGTCGTGAAAGCCGTTGACGAATTCAAAGCCAAGCGCAATCAAAAGTGCGACGAAGAGCAGAAGGAAGGGCGCATAGTTGGTAACTCTGGCCCCGGAGGCATTGATATCGGAATAGATGCTGTAGGCCACGAAAAGGACGACCGCGGCAACCACGCCGCCGAAAATTATGCCGGTCAGCGGGTTGATGGCGCCGGTCAGATCCGGTCCCTTGCGGGCTGCCGGCTCGATCGAGCCGGGTAAGGCGACGTCGCTCATTGGGGGCCTCTGCGTGCGGAAAGGCTCCCACCTTGCGCGTCCTGTGTGACACTTGGATGAAAAACGGCGCCCGGGTTGCGCGGGCGGTTGACGGGGTTACCGCCGGCGGCCGCGATCAGCCATTACGCTGCGGCGTCGCGATTTTCGGTTTCGTGAGAAGCTTCATGCCCATGCCGATTTTATCGCCGAGATTTTTCTGCGACAGGCAAGTGAAGAGGCATAGCGTCTCGCAGGCGACAGTTTCCTTCCGCCGCTCGGTACCTTCCCTGCCTTGCCAGATTTCCCGCGCCGTCTGCGTTCGCACATTGCCGATCGGCGGGAAATTCCAGCACACTTCGACGCGGCCGTCGGAGCGGATAAAGAAATTGCGCAGTCCAATGCGGCACGGCATCGCCTCGCGCGGCGCTTTTTCGCGGCGGAAATGGTTCGGCCAAAGATTGAGCAACAGTTCGGAGTTGAGAATCGGCGCCCCGGCGCGCTTCATCGCCAGCAGCCGGTCTTTCACGGCAATCAGATCGTCGAGTTCCTCGGGACCGATCCAAAATTCGTCCCTGGCCTCGGCCGTATGCTGTTCGAGCGGCTGGAAGTTGATCGCGGTCGCACCGATGTCGCGCGCCCAGGCAATCATGTCGGGCAAGAGACGAAAGTTGAGCCTGTGCACCACCGGCTTGACAATAATAGGAAAGTCGGCGCCGTGCCTGGTCCTGGCGCGGATGACATTGCCGATACCGGCCACGATCTCGTCAAGCGACCCGTCGATGCCGCGCGCATAGTTATGGACTTTCGCGTCGTGCGCATCGATGGAGATGTTGATGTTGAACGGGTCGGCCGCGACCGTCCTGTCAACCACCTTATCGTTTCCGAAAGCGCCGCCATTGGTGGTGACGCCCCATTTGATTCCGCTCTCACCACAAAACGCAATAAGATCGAGAAAGCCTTTTTTGATGTACGGCTCGCCGCCGGAAAATTCGATGTGATAGTGTCCAATGAACTCTTTGAGATCACTCAGCGCCTTCTTCCATTCGTCGATCGACATTTCATTACGATAATGCGCGAACCGCCAATATTCGCAGTAGCGGCACTTATAATTGCACCGCTCGATTACTTCGCCGTAGATCGAAACCGGCCTGGTCACGTCGCGGCCGGTGCGCAGATAAATCTCTTCGGCGACGGCGTTACGGGCGTGGGGGGCGCCAAGGCGCGCCAGCTCCAGGACGTTCACAAGTGACCTCGCGCAAGCTGGAAAACGCGAGGCGAACGTCCCACATGCCGCAATCATCAAGAAGCAATTGAGCGCGTAAAGGTTAATTTGATTGAGTTTTGCGCCAAACCTGCGCCTTAGCAAAGCGCGACGCATAATGAGCAATCGCGCGCGGCGTTAAGAAGTCCGCGGGCATTCGCAAACGCGACAACAATGATCTCACGCCGACAGGCATTGGCGAGCGGCGCCGGCTTTATCGCAGCGCTGGCAATGACCCCGCGCAAAGCGGCCGGTGCAGTGCAAACGGGCCGGCTGGTGCCTTACGGCGCCTGCGTCAATATCGCGCCGTTGCAAGGCGAGCCCGACTATCGCGTCGCGCTTGAGACTTACTGTCAGCAGGTCACCCCGGAATACGGCTTGTATTGGGATTATCTGCGCCCGAACCGCAGCCAGTTCAATTTCGACTATGGCGACGGAGTGCTGGCCTTTGCCGAGGCGAACGGGATGCTGATGCGGGGTCATACGCTTGTTTGGTACGCGGCCATGCCGGAATGGACCAAGCAAATCAGCAGCGCCGCCGAGGCGGAGCGGGAGCTTGCGACCCACATCGAGGGGGTGGTCTCAAGGTATCGAGGCAAGATCAGGACCTGGCACGTCGTCAATGAGCCAATCGAAGAGCCAAAGGGGAAAGTCGCCGGGCTGCGGCCCTCGCTCTGGCTGCACTATCTTGGCGGTCGTTACATCGACACGGCTTTTCGCTTGGCGCACCAGGTAGACGCGTCCGCCGAACTCATCCTTAACGAATACGACATCGAATGCGTGGGCGAGAACTTCGCCGCCCGCCGCCAAGCCCTCTCAACGCTGGTGCGCGATCTGCTCGATCGCGGCGTTCCATTACACGGCGTCGGGCTGCAGGGCCATATCCAGGGCAAATATCAGATCGACGCCGACGGCGTGAGCGACTTCGTTTCCGAAATGAAATCGCTCGGCCTATCGGTGCATGTGACTGAGCTTGACGTTATCGACGAGGACTTGCCACCGCCTATTTCGATGCGCGACGCCATTGTCGCGGCTCGCGCCCATGATTTCCTAACAGCAGTGTTCGCAGCGGCGCGGCCGGCGGTCGTCGCGACCTGGGGAATTACCGACCGCTACACTTGGATGCGGATGTGGTTCAAACGCCGGGACGGACTGGCCAACCGGCCGTTGCCGTTCGACCGGGACTATCAGCCGAAACCGCTGTGGAACGTCATCGATTATTTTTGCCACAAGGAATAGGCGCCGACTTAGGGTAGGGAAAATCCCGCTATCCAAAGCCGCTTAAGGCCGCTCATGCGGTTGCGCGAGGTTGTGCGGCAACGGCAAAAGCTGCGTCTCGCGCGGCTGCGAGCGAAGGAATGCGACAATCGAGGAGCGAAATCCCGCCACATCGAACAGCAATGCCGCGGCGGCGTAAGCCATCGCGCTTATGAGCACGACGCCGAAAAGCTGCAACAGCCCCTGATCCGCCGGCGCCACTTTGAGCGCCAATGTCGCCGCCGCCATTACGCTCGTCGCTGCAAAAACGCGGGCCGTGCCCCAAACGTTGAACGGCAATCTGAAAGCTCGTCGCGAGAGCACAATGCCGACGACTAGGCCAATGGCTTCGGCCAAAAGCACCGCGGCGGCCGTTCCACGCAATCCGAATGTCAGCGTCAGCGGGAACAGCAGCGCCATATTGAGAATGAGTATAAGGCTGTCATGGGCGACTTGCAGCAGCGGCTTTTCCGCTAATTGGAAACTGGCTTGCAAGTAATATTGATTGATCGCGCCGCACATGCGCCCGAAAGCAAGCAGCGGCAAAAGCGCAACGACGCTATCGCGGAATTCGCGGCCGAGCAGGGTTCCAGCGACGAGGTCCGCCGACAGCGCGAGCCAAACGACGACGGGTGCGATCAGCGCCAGCAGGATTTCCAGGCCTTCGCTCAGGCGTTCGCGCGTCGCCGCGGCTCCTTTTTCGGCGAAGCTGCGGAATGCAATCGGAAACATGGCCGACGCAACGCTGGCGGCAAGAACGGCAACTAATTGCCGGGTTAGATCGGCGGCGAGACCGTAATAACCGGCGCCGCTCTCGCCGAGCAGATAGGCCACGCCCAGACGGTCGAGCGCCGCGTGCAAGGCGAACGCGAGTGCGCCGAGCGTAAACGGCAAGCCGTAGCGGAGAAACTGCGCCAGATGTTCGAGTTTAAGGACCGGCAGCGGCCTTGCGATGCCGGTTCGGAAGTTAAGCACATTGACCGTCAGATAGCTCAAGCCCACCGCCACAATGAGCCCGAGTCCGCCAGTTCCGAGCCTGATGGCGACGTAACCCAATGCCAGTCCGCTCATGCTCCGGAGCATCGCTATGGTCATGAACCGCACCGGATTGAACCGTGCGCGTTTGAACTCCTGGCCGATTTCGAAAGCCGTGGAGGAGAGCGACAGGAAAAGGCTCGCCGCTACAAAGCCCAATCCGACTTCCGGCCGTACGATGAGCATGACCGCCGGCGTCAGGCAGGCAATGACAGTAACGGCGCCGCCATAAGCGACTACCGCTTCGCCGCGCAAGTCGAGATCCGGGGACCTTGCCTGATACCGCGATACGGACAGCCGCACCCAGGTGAAGAACAGCGCAGAAACTATTCCGGCGATGCTGACCCCGACAACGTAAATACCGTATTCGGCTGGCGACAAAAGATGCGTGTAAAGGATCAGCGCCAGGAAGCCGACGGCCGCGGGCACCATATAGGCCGCGAGATAGATCACCGCGTAAGGATTGATCATACTCCGGCGCCCGCAACTCTACCAGCTCGCGTCGTCATCCGATCGTCCGGCTGGGATTGAGTGAAGCCGGTCGGCGCAGGCCGCGCAGAAAAAGATAGACTAGGCCCGGACGCAAAATGCTGTCGGGATATCGGAGCGCGCCGACAATCATGTAGGTCAAAAACTCGACGGTCCGTCCCTGTGCGTAAGCGTTGCGCGCGGCGGTCCAGAAAGCGTCGATCTGCGCCAACCGCTTCCTGCGCGTAAGTTCGGCGGCTGGCAGCCGCTGGCGAATGGCAGTGTTGGCGTACACGGTCTCGATGGCCTTGTAGTCGGGTCGAATCGGCGAATTGCGCCAGCGCGAATTCGTGCTGCCGCCGTGTTGCCGATACAACAGAACAATGTCGTTCGGCATGGCGGCGAAGTCAGCCAAAACCGCAAGCCGGCACCAAAATTCCCAATCCTCGCCCCACTTCAGCTCCGCGTTGAAACCCCGCACCCGCCGAGCGGCTTCAGTCCTGATGCAGATTGCGCCGCAAACAATGAAGTTTTTCGTAACCAGATTGCGCAACGTGTCGTCGGCCGGAAACATTTTCAACGGAAGATCGGCTCGCCGCGACAGCTCGACGCCGTCTTCGCTAATTCGAATGTGATGTGCAAAGCAAGCGACGTGTTGCGGGTTGTTCTCCAGTATCGCGACCATGCGCTGCAAGGCGTCAGGAAGCAGAACATCGTCGGCATCGAGAAAGAAAATGTAGGGGGCGCGCGCTAGAGCGAGGCCGGCGTTTCTCGCCGCGCTCACTCCGCCATTTGCCTGGTGCAACACCCGAAGACGCCGGTCGCCAATCGCGCTCAATATGGCCGCAGTGCCGTCCGTCGAACCGTCATCGACGACGATCAAATCGACTTCATGCATGGTCTGCGCAAAGACGCTGTCGAGCGTCTGCTGGATGAATCGCTCGGCATTATAAACGGCGATCACCACGGTGACTTTCGGCGCGGCCGAGGTTTCCATGTCACGGCACCGCAGCTGCAGGATGCCGTTCGTGCGCGGCTCTGATGAACTTGAGCGTTTCGGCGACGTTGGCAATAACGCATCCGGCGCGTTTCGCCGTGCTCACTGCCCATTCGAACAAATCGGGCGAGACGCCAAATCTGCTGGCTTGCTCGGCAACGTCGTGACTGTAGAAAATAAGCCATCCGCGGCGTTGCACCGTTGCAGCTACGAGTCGGACAATCTTGTCGCGATCGAGCGCGGCATTCTGCAGCGGCCAGGCATCGAGCGCACCGAGATCGGCGAGGCCGCTATTGATGCCGGCGTGGCTCGAGCGGCACGAATCGAAGCGACATTCAAGGTAGCGTTTGGTGCGAACTGAAAGGTCACCGTAGGGATAAGCGAAATTGTGCAGGACGATGTTGCCGTTGATATCGGCAAGCACCGCTTGGTTTCGGTCGAGTTCGGACTTGAGCTCGTCAAGCGTCATGTGACGGACGGCGGGATGCGAATAGGTATGGCATCCGATCTCGTGCCCGTTCGCCCAGATCGGCCGCAATTGCGCGATTGACGCGCACGGCGGGCCGTCCGGACTGGTCGTGCCACATCCTCTGCCGGCGACGTAAAAGGTACCCCGCGCCCCGTGACTCTCGAGGATGCGGGCGCCGAATTCGCACGCCGAAACGGGCACGTCGTCGAAGGTGAAAGTGACCATCGGCGGCAGACCCCGCAAATCGAGGAGCTTGCTGCGGCTTTTGCGCGCCACGAAGCGCGCTGCCATGCCGCCGACACGCATCGACAGCGAGGTTGTGTTCGGATCCGCTAGCGGCTCGGCGAACATGTTACCGGTATTCCTCGTAAGAAATTCCGAATTCGGCCGCGATGCGTCCGGCACCGCGGGCCGTCCACATCAGGCTGCGTACAATCCCGCCGCGGCCGCCGAGCGCGGTAAACGGCAATGACAAAGTTCCGGTACCGATCAGGGCGAGCGCCTTGCACCAGCGGCGGAGCCGGCCATCCACCGTTCCTGCCAACTTCCGATCAATGCGGGTGGCCTCGGTGCCGGTGCGGAATCTGCGGCGCAGCAGATAGCCGACCGTGGTGCGCGAGTGCGGCGTGGTTTCGAATACATGCGCGCCGTCGGCCCAGGCAAAAGAACGGCCGTCCTTGCGGCATCGCCAGAAGAAATCGTAATCGCTGCCGCCGGTGAAGGCGAAGGCATGGTCGAAGGGATCATCGAGGTAATGTTCGAGTATGCTGCGTCGGATCAGCATATTTCCCGCGCCATAGATCATGGATACCGGTCCGGTCTTGTAGCGGGTCGGCGTATAGAGGCCGCTCTTGGCCAGCCAATGGTCCGGAGCTTCGAACACCGGGAATACCGGGCCGCCGACGATATCGGCGTCATAGCTTTTCGCCACCCTGATCAGTTCGCCAAGCCAGTTGGCATGCGGGTATTCGTCGTCATCGAGCACGGCGATGTAATCTGGTGCCGGCACTGCGCGGCAAGCGGTGACGAACGCGCGGTTATACGCGTAGGTATGCCCGCGGCGTGGCTCAACGAGGCAGCTAAGTGGAAAACGGTAAGTGGGAGACATCTCGTCGATTATTGCGGCACCGCTGCGGGTCTCCGCGTCATTATCGATGACGACAACCTCAATCATTCCCGCGTAGGTCGATTGCTCGAGATGCGTCAGCAATTTGCGCAAGCCCTCCGGACGACGGAACGTCGGCACACAGACGAACACGTGGGGTACTGAGCGTCCGCTCATGGCGCAAAGGCACTCCCGGTCATCGGACCATCCTCATTTCGTCGGATGTCATGGTTTGACCGCCCACCGCTGTGCGGGTGAGCAACAGGAACAGCGCGTGAGGATTGGTGGCGAGATAGCGGCCGGCGAGACGGCGCGGCTCCAGGTACGTGCGAAAAGCCCATTCCAGGCCGGCACGTTGCATCCAAACCGGCGCGCGGGCGTTTTTACCGGAAATGTAGTCGAACAAACCGCCGGATGTTTTGATCAGTCCTACACGTAGACGGCTACGATTGCGCACGGCAAATGCCTGCTCCGCCGGGACACCGAGCCCAAGCCAAAGAATGTCCGGATGCGCGGCGTTGATGGTTTCGACGATCCGCTCTTCGTCACCGTCCCGCCGCAGGTAGCCGCTTGCATGGCCTACTAATTCGAGCTCGGGATAAAGCCGGCGAATGCGCAGTGCCGCCTCGTCGATCATCCCTTTCATGGCGCCGAGAAGAAACATACGCGCGCGGCAAGCCGGCGCTGCGCGCGCCACATCGTGGAACAGGTCGGTCGTGCAGACGCGCTCCGGCAGCGGCCTTTTGTGAAACAGCCGTGAGATAAAGACCAGCGGCATGCCGTCGGCGTGAATGAGATCGGCGGCGAGAAACAACTCGCGGACCCACGCATGCCGCGCGCTCATGGAAAGGACCTGGCCGTTTGCGGAGCTGAAGATGAGCGGCGGCAATGCGCGCTTACGGCGGTGCAGTGCGGCATCCAGCATGAGCTGTGCGGAGTCGGCGCGATTGATTAACGCAATGGGCAAACCGCCGATTTGCACCGCCGCAATGGACCATCGGCGGTCGGCCATTCCGTCAAAATGAAGACAGCCGATCTGCCCGGTCATAATCCGGCTCCTTTCGCCAAGCTCTAGGTGGCGGGCGCCGGCAAACAAAGTTAAATCGACTGTTAGTCTTAAGAGCGCAGCGACTTCCCACTAAACGTGTTGGCTGCGGCCGATGCATTGCGGCATCGTCACGTAAACCATAGATCCCGGCGCGCTTAAGAGCGCGCGCTGTTCACGGCTTGAGCCGCGACAGCGAAAGAAAACGCAGCCCAAAGGCGGCGGTGTAAAGAAAAAGGCCGCTTTCCTGTAAAAGCAGGCTCTCGAAGCAGGAGGCACAGGCCGCATACAGGCAGGTGCGTAAGAACAAAAGCTTGAGCGGTGAAGCGGCGGGATCAGGCGAGGCTCGGTAAAAATCAATTAGCGGAAGAACAACAAGCCACGCGCTGACCAACAGCGATCCGGGAATGCCGATGGTCAGCGCGAGATTGAGATAGGCATTGTGAGCATGAGCGACGGCGTTGGCCCAGACCGAATTGCCGCTCATCCCGTAGACCACCTCATGGGTTCCCCAAAATGCCGCAAAACCGTAGCCGGTGATCGGCCGCTGCGCGATGTGATCGAGTGCGAACTGCCAGATGTCGGTTCGTCCCGTGAAAGAGGCATCGGGCAATACCATATCGAGCAGATCGCGGACCTGCTCCCAATAAAGCGAACCGATCGAGAGAATGATAAAGGCGCCGATAACTGACAGACCAAATCCAATGCCGATGGCGGGCTTGCGTATGCGGTTGATCGAGTCGGTAAGGATCAACGTTATCGGCAGCATGGCGATCGCGGTCTTCGACTGGGTGAAAAGAAGAAACACCAGGGCCGACACGACAATCAGACTGCCGATGGCCAAACTGCGCACCCGGGCGACGAACATGCCGATGAAGATAAAGAGGACCATCGCCACACTTGCTTCGTTCTTGTGCGAAAAAACGCCACGCCAATCGCCCGCCAGTTCGGGTTCGGCGAGATCGCTAGCTTGGTGAACGGAGAGTGCCGGGACCAGAAGCACGCCGAGGTAACACGCGGTCAGAACAATTAGCGCTACCACCGCTATCACGCCGGCGAAGTGCCTCTGGTTTGTTGGCAGCAACAGCACCATGGCGGCGATGCTCATGCTGACGAGAGTGAACACGAGGCGCCGAGCGGAGAGGGCAGGCTCCCAGGAAGTAACGACACTGACGATGAACCAGAGCAGCATTGCGAGAAAAACCGGCCGCAGTAGAACGAGCAATCGGCCTGGGTCGTGCGCAAAACACCATGCCGCAAGCAAGATGAGCAGCAGCGAGTAACCGATTTGATTGGCGATGCTTCCGGTCTCGGTAAGTTCATCGGGATCCCCGAGACTCGCGAACGGATGCAGCGAAATCCACAACAACAGAAAGACGGCTGCGAGCAAGATACTGCGCAGCGACGTTGAAGCGTCGCCGTCGGCAACAGCCGTCGAATGTCCGGTGTGAAAAGGCCCGAGCCGTGTCACTGCTATTACCTTGTGCGCCCGCGCCGGGCTCCGGCCGCGGTGGGGGCTCACGCCGCCTCGACGCCGGTCAGCACCGCGCCGCGAACTTTCCGCGCATCGCGACCAAGATCGGCCATGAGTTGTTCGATCGCCTCGGTGTTTTGTTCATCAGCTCTGGCGACTAGGACGATGTGGTCGACCAGGCTCGCGAACAGGCGCGTGCTGGGCTCGCCGTTCAGGCGAATGGCGGCGACGATCACCATGTCGAAGCTTTTGGCCTGCTCGAATGCCTTTTTGACGTCCGCCTCGCGCAGCGAACCGTTGCGGCGGCTGCCTGGGGCGACGAATGGCAGCAAATTGATATTCGTATCGATATCGCGAACGACGACCTCGTCGAGATTGCGGCGTCCGGCGGCTACGTCGACTAGGCCGGCATTGGTATGGTCGGCGTCAAGCGCCGACAACGTCCGCCGCTCCACGTCAGCATCAATCAGCAAAACACGCTGCTTCACGGTCGCGGCCGCGGCGAGCATAAGCGCGACCGCCACGGTATCGTCTTCATCAGTGGACGTGATCACAAGCACGCTAGGATTGCCGCGGCCCCTATGAGCCTCGCGCACCGCGTCCTGCACTTTTTGGATCTCCGATGCAAAGCGTGATTTTGGATCCTCCGCCGCGCTCAGTCCGTAGCTGATATCGACGTTGGGCAATACTGCGAGAATCGGCAGGGCGCCGGTGTCCGGAGCGGCCGGCCGCAGCTTGGCGGTGGCCGCCGCGAGGTGGCTAAGCAACGAGCCCGGTCGGCCCCGGCGCGGCTTCGTTTCGGCTGGTGCCGATCCCGTCAGTACGATGCCGGTACCCGCGCCGATGCCGATGAGAAGGGCGCCGACCGCAAGCAACAGATTGGACGGCGGAAAACTGCGGCGGAGCGGTGTGTCGGCCGGCGAAATGACGCGAATGTTCTTAGTGTCGATTCGTTCCTGTTCGCTGGTTTCCCGGGCACGCACCAGAAATGCCTCGTAGACCGCCCGGTTTGCCACCACGTCGCGCTCGAGTTCGCGAAGCGTCACCATCGCTTCGTTGGTCGTGATTGCGTTGCGCTTCAGCCGTTCCAGGTTGGCGGCCAGCATCTCCTCGTTGTCGCGCGCGCTCTCATAATCGCTCCGCGCGGAAAGCGCGATACGATGGATTTCGTCGTCTATTCCCCGCCGCAGCCGATCGGCTTCGGCCTTTATTTCGATCACCGCCGGATGCCGCGGGCCGAGCGTGGTCATCTGTTCGGCCTGACGGCGCATCACCTCGGCATATTGGGTTCGCAGCATGGCGATGGTCTGCGATTGCACCGCCTCGGGAAAAGCGCCGTTTTCGTCCTGAGAAGCCTGCAGGCGCTCGACTTGGTCGAGCCGCGCCTTCGCCGCGGCCGTCCGCGCTCGCGCCGTTACCAGCTGATTGTTCAGTTCGGAGAGTTGCTGTTCGTTGATGAGCTGGCCGCCCGCGCTGAAGATGTTGTTATTGACCTTGAAGCTCTCGACGCGACTTTCGGCGTCGCGCACCCGCTCCTTGAGGTCATTGAGATGCGAGGACAACGATTGCGATACTTGCCGCGCTGCTTCGGCCCTCACATCGGTTTGCTCGGTGAGGTAGGCGCGCGTGATCGCGTTGGCGATCCGCGCCGCCTTTGCCGGATCGCGACTGGTGACGCTGACGTCAACGACGTAGGTGCGCTCGGCGCGTTTGGCCTGGACAGCGCGCCTGAGCGCGTTCAACGCGGCGACGGAATTGTCGATGTGAGCGCCGCTTCGTCCGAACCACGACCAGGGGCCGATAAATTCCGGATCATGGTCGAGGCTTTCAGCGCTGACGACGCGGCGCAGCACGCTGTCGGAAGTGAGCACGCGCACCTGGCTCTCCACTTGCAGTGCGGCGGCGTCATTCGCGGGATTGGCGGGCGTGAGGTCGCTCCCCACGGCGTGCAAATCGGTTGGGTCGATGAGTATCTGGGTTACGGCGGTGTATTTGTGTGGCACCAATACGACGAAAAGGACGGCGAGAAGTAGAGCCGCCGCCGTCGTCATCAGGATGGTGCTCTTGCCGCGCCAGATTTGGCGCATCGCCTGTTGCAGATCGAAGCCCGATGCGTGCCCGGAAACGAATGTGTGGCTTCGCCTACCGGCGAGAGCCGATTGAAATTGGCGCGGCGCTTCAAACATTGCCGATGCTCGTTGTCAGCCCGGGTGCCGGCCGTGCTGATGGTTGCGAACGGCGTCTTTTTTCAGGCGCCCAAGCCCGGTGCACGCGCACTCACAAGCAGGCCGCAAGCTCGGTCTAAGCCGCGCGGCATGGTTAAAAATTCATAAAGAGCTTGGGTTAATGGTTGGTATACGGCGCATCGCGCCGAGGACACCCATAGGCTGCTCACTCATCGTATTTCAGCGGCGCCACAGTCGCACGACGGCGCCGGCAACGACCAGCCCGGCCAATAGCGGGATCCAAATCAGCACCGCTCCCAACAACGCTAGCAAGAAAATGGCCGCGAGCAGGCCGAGAACGAGAAGGATGAGCGCGACACCAATCGGTCCCAGCGGACTGACATAGATCCGGTGTCTTGCGCCGGTAGAGACGTAGACGCCGCTCTCCGGCCACCCGAAAGGGTGAGGCCTACCGGGCGGAATGATTTCCGGCTCTACCGGCCGACGCCGCGGCGGGTCAATATCGTCGCTCATGATGCGATCACCAAAATCGTCGTGCACAAGATATGTAGCTCCGTACCAATATTAACAAGCGGGTTTGCCGCGACGGCTCGTCGCCGTGCCACCATGACGGCGGCGTGCCGGCATGCTAGCGTTATACAATGAGCGGCAGCCGAATAAGCGCGAAGCATGGCGTCGCAATTGGCTTACTGGTCGGGATGGGCGTTCTCGCCGGCGTTTGCGGCGAAGCTTTTGCCGAAGACACCGCGGCGTTGAGCGATACGGCGAGCGCCATGATCGGCACCTGGGAATTCTCCAACGCTGATCACGACAAAATCTGCCGCTTCATTTTCCGCGCCGACCAGGTGGCCAACGGCTACAAACTCGATATCGATAAAAACTGCCCCGCCGTTTTTCCCGCGACACGCGATCTCGTCGCCTGGACGGTCGATAGTTACGGCGGTTTACAGTTGCGCGATGCGACGGGCAAGGCAGCGATTGAGCTCACTGAGGCGGAAGCTGGCATCTATGACGGCTTCGATCCGGCGCAAGGCCGTTACGTGTTGCAAAGCGCGGCCGCTGCGCCGGTCCGCTCGGTCGAGGACATGATTGGCGAGTGGGCGATCGCTCGCGGCACCGGCAAGCCGATCTGCATGCTCACGCTGGCGCGGACGCCCGCCGGCGCCGACGCCATGGCAATCAAGATTAAGCCCGGCTGCGACGCCGCCGTGACCCGCTTTGCCCCTACCGCCTGGCGCATGAACGAGGGCGAACTGATTGTGCTCTCGGCCCGCGGGCAGAATTGGCGCTTCGAAGAGAACGATGCCAATACATGGCAGCGCATTCCGGAGGATTCGGATCCGGTGCTGCTGGTCCGGCAATAATGACGGGCTTCCATAGTCGGGGCGCAACATGGACGATGCACCGGCGGTTTTTCGCGCCAAGCAAAGCGGATTTTTGCCCGACCTCCTCGGTCTCGATTGGACGGAGCTGCGACGTGGCTTTGCGCGTGGCCGCTTCGACGTGGGCAAACAGCATCTGGCCCCGAATGGCTACCTGCACGCCGCAACGATCGTCGCGCTTGCCGATACCGCGTGCGGCTATGGCTGCATCGTGTCGCTACCAGAGGGAGCGGCAGGCTTCACTACGATCGAGCTAAAGGCCAATTTTCTCGGCACTGCGCTCTCCGGCGGCGTGACCTGCGAAGCGCGCTTACTGCACGGCGGGCGGACCACGCAAGTCTGGGACGCAGAGGTCAGAAGCGAGGCGACCGGCAAAACCATCGCGCTCTTTCGCTGCACCCAGATGCTTCTTTCCAAATCACGTGGCGCGCAGTGACGGATGTTTCCGGGATTTTGTAGTTTTGGTCGGTGGTCGTTTGCTTGGCGGCGCCTGATTTCAGCGGTCTGCACTCTGCCGTTCGAGGACGCGAAGTTTGCGGACAGTCAGTTCGTCGACCTCAAGTGAGCCGAGCCGCGCCCGGCCGATAGCCAGACGCCCGATTGCTAGCCGGCCGATCGCAAGTGCGCCGATGGCCACTGCTCCGACCGCAGCCGCTCCCATCGCAAGTGCCAGCAGTCTTGCGACGGGAGGAATTTCCCGTCGTCTCGCTATGTCACGCGCCATGATATTCTCCTGTCACACCGGTTTTAGTCCCGGGTATGCGCGCCCCGGTTTTTGGCGACGAGATATGGTGGCTTGACTTTACGTCGCGGAGTTGCCGCGCTGCAATAACGCGGACTTTTGAAGATTCCTCACTTGGCGAGTGCTATGATGACATAACAAGGGATGACTCTGGCCGCCGACTTGCGCCATGGAGCAGGGAGAAAATACCATGGTAACAAGCGAGACGAAGTTACTCTTTCCCAGCCTCGAGGGATTTTACCGGTCCTGGCGAGACATTGCCTATACGCTCGTCCGGGTGATCATCGGATTTAATCTGTTTATGCACGGCTGGCTCAAGGTCGGCACCTTCGGTGTCGCCGGGGTGAGCGGCTTTATGGCCAAACTGGGATTAGAGCCGGCCATGGGGTTTGCCATTGCCGCTATGATTCTGGAAACAATCGGCGCGATTTGCATCATCATCGGCTTGTTCACTCGATTTTTCGCCGCCGCTCTCGCCGTAGAAATGTTGATCGCGCTCTTGGCCGCGCATATCACCGGCGGGTTCTTTTACAACAATGGCGGCATGGAATACGTGCTCCTGCTCGGCATCGTGTTGTTCGCTATCGCCATCCGAGGCGGCGGACCTTATTCGGTTGATCGCGGGATCGGAAGGGAACTCTAGAGCCCCCGGCCGTGCCGCGGCGGATTCGGTGCTGTCGCGGTCGATCAAAGCGGCAACGGCACATCTGTCGGGACCCCTGCCCGTTGCTGCATGACCGGGCTTTCCGTTTTTAGCTCGCTGGACAACCGTTTTCATACCAAGCGAGTGCCTCGTTGCACTTGTCTTGGGGCTTCGCGAACACGATATCTCCGACCTCACTTCTGCAGGTTAGAATGGCGAGCGCGGAACGCTTTCCAGGCGCCTATCCATGAAAAAGATCGGATTCCTCTCATTTGGCCACTGGACGCCTTCGCCCCAGTCGCGCACGCGATCGGCGTCTGACGCGCTTTTGCAATCGATCGACTTGGCGGTCGCGGCCGAAGAGCTCGGCGCGGATGGCGCTTATTTTCGCGTCCATCACTTCGCCCGCCAGCTCGGCTCGCCGTTCCCGCTCCTGGCGGCGGTAGGCGCAAAGACCAATCGCATCGAGATCGGTACGGCGGTCATCGACATGCGCTATGAGAATCCGCTTTACATGGTGGAGGACGCTGGTGCCGCCGACATTATCGCCGGCGGACGCCTGCAACTCGGCATCAGCCGCGGATCACCCGAGCAGGTGATCGACGGCTGGCGCTATTTCGGTTACGTGCCGCCCGAAGGAATGACCGATGCCGACATGGCGCGGCACCACACCGAAGTCTTGCTCGAAGTGTTGCGCGGCAACGGCTTTGCCCAACCGAACCCACGGCCGATGTTCCCGAACCCTCCGGGTCTTCTGCGCCTTGAGCCGCATTCTGAGGGTTTACGCGATCGCATCTGGTGGGGCGCCGCGACCGACGCTACCGCCGAATGGGCGGCTAAGCTCGGCATGAATCTGCAGAGTTCGACCCTGAAAATCGATGAGAGCGGACGTCCGTTCCACGTCCAGCAAGCGGAGCAGATCCGAAAATTCCGCGAGGCGTGGAAAGCGGCGGGTCATGCGCGCGAGCCGCGGGTATCGGTCAGCCGCAGCATCTTTGCGCTTATCGACGACCGCGACCGCGCCTATTTCGGGCGCGGCGAGGAGGAGGCGGACACGATCGGCTATCTCGGCAGTAACGAACGCGCCATTTTTGGCCGCAGTTATGCCGCCGCGCCCGACGCGCTCGTCGAACAGCTCGCCAAGGATGAAGCCATCGCCGAGGCCGACACGCTTCTCTTGACTGTCCCCAATCAGCTCGGCGTCGATTATAACGCCCACGTCATCGAGGCGATCCTCAAACAGGTCGCTCCCGGCCTCGGCTGGCGCTGACTGCAGACGCGCCGTTTGCGGCCGTCATCGCCCCAATCGGCTAGATCATCGCGCCGCTCGTCCCTCAACGCTGGCGCACGTATGAGAAAGCACTAGAGAAGTGACGCCTTGTTTCACTCGAGGCGGCGCACGCGATGCGGCGTAACGAGTTTTGTGTGCTCTGGCTGCCTGCGGGGACGCGACGCGGCTGTTCATCCGGCGTCTCCATGATATAGCAATAATGTGCTCCAACCGCGAAAGGACGGTCCCATGCTTATGCGTCGCACCGTTATCATTGTTGCCGCCCTTGCCCTGGCAGCGCCCGCTTATGCCCAGGCGTGGGACCTCTCGACGGTCACGTG